>Ga0209777_10007591_pt1 | contig 12014 bp, 9 predicted proteins | sample FrelakmetHBP12HB_FD_187147 | JGI IMG/M metagenome (GOLD analysis project Ga0209777, IMG submission 187147) | Freshwater lake sediment microbial communities from the University of Notre Dame, USA, for methane emissions studies -HBP12 HB (SPAdes)... | ecosystem: Environmental > Aquatic >... | reverse complement strand
TGCCTTAACAACTACGACGAGCAGCTATACTGCTTCGGCAAAGGTCCAAGTGTAACCACCGTCAACATACAGAACAACGTCCTGACGCAAGGCAGCAGTGTGCTTATGACGGGGACAGTTACTGACCAATCGCAAGGTGCAAAGAACCTGGTGTCAAGCGGTCAATTCAGCACAGTTCCAGCAGTCTCCGATGCCGATCAAGAAGCATGGATGGAGTACATCTACGAGCAGCAAATAATGCCCACAAACGTCACAGGTGTCCCCGTTCACGTGACTGCAATCGACCCCAACGGCAACTTCCAAGACCTCGGCACCGCAACGAGCAACGTGCTCGGCAACTTTGCCCTCTCTTGGAAGCCGCCAGTCCCAGGACTATACGCCGTAACAGCAACGTTCGAGGGATCCAAAGCTTACTATAGCAGCCAAGCAGGCACCTCATTCCTGGTTTCAAAAGCGCCTGCAGCCGCACCCGCAGCTTCCACAGTAGCACCAGCAACTCCAGCGATCGTGCAGCCTACTCCTGCTCCAGCTACTCCTGCCAGCACAGTCGCGGCAACCCCCAGTCCAGTCGTCATTCCTCCGACAAGCGAAGCGCCCACAGCAACATACGTAGCAATTGGCGTCGCAGTCATCATCATAGTCGCAATCGCAGCAGCCTTGGCGCTCAGGAAACGTAAGTAAGCGGAAGACAAGAATTATCTTCCTACCCTTTTTTTCTATGAAAAACCTTTTTGCACCTAACCGTTTGCGACCACAGTGTAACCAGCACTTCTCAAAACTTCAGCCATCTCCTCCAAAGGAACATGCCCACGGTAAGCAGCCCTATACACCCTAACAGTCTTTTCGAAACCTTCTTCCACAAACTTTTCACCATTCACCAGCAAATGCCAAATAACAGTCAACATCTTCCTAGCAACAGCAACATAAGCCGTCCTCTTCCCCTTCTTAGCCATAACACGCAAAAACAACGCCCTAAACCGCGAATCCCTAACCCTAACAGCCGCATGAGCCACCTCAACCATGTTCCACCTAAGCCACTTAGAACCCTGCTTCGTAATAGACCCCAAAATGGACACACCTGCAGACTGATGAACCGATGGCACAAGCCCAGTCCAAGCCGCAATCTTCTTGCCATCACTAAAACGCTTAGCATCACCGATCTCTGCCAATATAGCCGCCGCAGACCTTTTCCCAACACCCGGCACCGAAGAAACAATCTCTACATCCCGCTGATTCACAAGCGTCTCTACTCTAGCTTCCACATCACGAATGTTCTCATTCAAATGCTTAATCGTGCCTGTCAAATGTTTTAAAACAAAAATGTCCGTTTCACTCAGCGCACCCTTAGCTACAGCCTTAATTTCATCACATCTACTCTTGAGCCACTTGTCCTCTGTATGCCCCAAGATATACTCAACTGATTTGCCTGCCATTAGACCATTTAATATTTCCATTCCAGCCCTGCCGAACACGTCAGTCATCTTTGAGCGTAGCCTGATGTTAACTCGGTTGAGCACCTTTTGGCAACGGTTCTTGAACGCCGTTCTGTTCTGAACGTATTTTACCCTCAGCCTAGTTAACTCGCGAAGTTCACGTAGGCGTTTCTCAGGGACGTAGCTGGGTTTTATCTGTCCACCCCTAAGCAAATGTGCAAGCCACTGTGAGCTGGATTGGTCTGTTGTGCGTCCAGGAATTCCCTTAACCTGATGGGCGTTAGCAAGCGTGACATCAAAACCTGATTCTTCCAAAGCCAAGTACAGTGGAACCCAGTATACGCTGGTTGATTCCATAACTGCTCGGTTACATTCACGCGTTCTCAGCCAGTTTTTGAGCTTGTCTATGTCGTCTGGGTCGTTTACGAAGTTTCTAGTTTCTTTGTTTTCACTTTCGCCGCTTAGAATGGTCTCAACGAGTAAATCACGGTGCACGTCTATGCCACAAACTTTTTCCATACACCTCACCTCTATATGTTTTGGAGTTGCTGGAAGATGCTCCTTTTAGGCTTTGGTAGCATTTTTCTATCCGAGCTCTATGGCCCATCCATCTATCCGCCTGAAGGAGTGCAAACCATTTTCTTTGTCGAGGTCTAAAACCCCAAAAAAAGGACGGTGTTCCTTCCAGCACCTCTAAAAGTAGTTAGAGTCAGCTGAGCAAAAAGGTTTTTCATGCCGCTTCAATGAACGCTTGCGTTATAAAATTTCTTTTGATAAAAAAAACGGCAAAGCAAAAAAAGGGGCTGAGAGGGCTCTGGAAAATGATCCAACTTGCTTGTTGGGTTCATTCTATCTCTCCGAAATTTCCATCCAGAGCCCCAGCAAACCCTCACAGAAAAAGACGCTGCCACTGACCTAGGATAGCATGTTAAAAACTGAAATGAATTGACATTTTTTTGTGCTCACGATAGGTGAGCGAGGCTTATTAGAACTAACCATACGATTTTCTAGGAAATATGGAGAAAGGAAATATGGAGAAAGAAATCTATGCTAAATAATAAATCAAAGTTTGTTACCATCGCTGCAATTCTGCTACTGTCATCATCTGCTTTTCTCGCAGTGCTTCCTCTCGATACTGCTCATAGCCCACCATGGAACATACCCACATACGCATACATAACCGCAATGCCCAATCCTGTCGGCGTTGGCCAAACTGTGACCTTTGTTTTTTGGCTTGACAAGTACCCGCCAACAGCGGGAGGAACCACAGGCGACAGATGGCGCAACGAAAACATTCTGATTACAAAGCCAGATGGAACCAAGCAGACACTAGGACCATTCATCTCCGACCCTGTAGGCAGCAGTTACACCTTGTGGACGCCTGATCAAGTCGGCACATACACCTGTACCTTCACCTTCCCCGGACAAACGCTCTCTCAGACCGGTCCCTCAGGAAGCCTTGGATTGTACAGCGACTACATTAACGACTCCTATCTATCAAGCACCGCCACGACAACCATCACGGTGCAGCAGCAACAAGTGCCCGGAGAACCTACTTTTCCGCTTCCCACAGGCTACTGGACAAGACCCATAGAAGGACAAAACACCAATTGGTACACCGTAGCATCAAACTGGATGGGTTCCCCCCAAATCGTGGGTAAGTTCCAACCCGACGGAACCGCCCCGAACACCCCACACATAATGTGGACAAAACCCCTGATATTCGGAGGCGTCATAGGAGGCAGCAACACAGGAACACCCGGCATGACAGTATACGACGGGTCGCAATACGAGAACAAATTCATGAACCCCGTAATCATGTATGGCCGACTCTACTACAGTCTACCAAATGCTGACGCTTCCACAGGAGGCGGATACGCTTGCGTAGACCTACAAACTGGGCAGCAATACTGGGTACAGAACTACACCGTTGACCCGTCCTTCGGACAATTCTACGACTACGAATCATTGAATCAACACGGCATAGTTCCAAATGGCTACCTCTGGGCATCTTCCAGCACGACATTGATTGCGTACGACCCGCTGACAGGACGCTGGCTATTCAACGAAACCAACGTTCCCACAGGCACAGCCATATACGGTCCAAACGGAGAGATACTGCGATACCAGCTAAACTACACAGGACGTTGGTTGGCACTTTGGAACAACACCCAACACTACCAAGGTCTCGAAGCGGCGAAAGACGACAGCACCAGCGGATTCCAGTGGAGACCCGTAAACAAAGTCGTCGACATGAGCAAAGCCTACACATGGAACATCACCATACCAGACCTGCCCGGACTCGGCAATCCCTCGATCCTCAAAGTTATACCTAACGACTTGGTCCTCGGCAGTAGCAGCGGAGCAGCAGGCCTCGGCGGATTTGGCACTGGAACCTACTTCACCATATGGGCACTAAGCCTAAGACCAGGTTCACAAGGCCAACTACTGTGGATCAAGAATTATCCATCGCCCCCAGGCAACCAAACACTATCATTCGGACCAGTAGACCCAGTGACACGCGTTTTCATGACATGGGACAAAGAAACAATACAATGGCAAGGCTACAGCATCGACAACGGAAGCCTGCTGTGGACAGCCCAATCAGAAAACCCATGGAACATCTACTCTGGCGCAGGAGGTGCACTCATGACCAACACAATCGCTGACGGCAAACTCTTCTCAACTGGCTACTCAGGTATAGTTTACACCTACGACCTCGTTACAGGAAAACTCCTCTGGAACTACACTGCCTACGCAGGATTTGCAACACCTTACGGGAACTATCCACTCGGAATTGCTGCGGTAGCCGACGGAAAAATTTACCTCATGACCAATGAACACTCTGCTAACGCGCCATACTGGAAGGGCTGCGAACTGCGGTGTATCAACGAAAACACCGGCAAAGAACTCTGGACTCTGTGGGCACACGGCTGCTCATCGTATGGCTCTTACGGATACGCTGTCGCAGACGGATACTTGGTCTTCCTGAACGTTTATGACAATCAAATCTACAGTATCGGCTTGGGACCAAGCGCCGCAACCGTTGAAGCTCCCATGAGTGGCGTTACAGTAGGCTCGCCCATCACGATAAGAGGCACAGTTACCGACCAGTCCGCAGGCCAGACTTGCATAGGAATTCCCGCCAAAGGCACCCCCGCGATCTCTGACGCTTCTATGAGCAGCTGGATGGAATACCTGTATCAACAAAAGCCCAAACCCACAAACGCCACAGGAGTCCCAGTGACTCTTAGCATCTTTGACCCAAACAACAACACATACGTCATAGGTACTACTACAAGCGACTTGTACGGCAGCTACGGCATCAGTTGGGCCCCTCAAATCCCAGGCAAATACCAAATCATAGCTGCCTTCGCTGGCACAGACTCATACGGCGGCTCCACAGCATCTACCTACGTGACCGTTGGGGCAGCACCTTCGCCCGCTGTTATTCCAGCCACGGCACCTCCGATTGCACCTCCGACGTCAACGCCTCCGCCAACTCCGGTCCAAACACAATCTCCGTCACCGTCACCTGCACCGGTAGTTCAGCCACCAACCAGCGCGACACCGACAACAACGTACATCGCAATCGGCTTGGCAGTTGTCATCATCATTGCAGCTGCAGCAGCGCTCATCCTGAGACGCCGAAAATAGAAACGCAATATCCAAAACAACCTATTCCCCTTTTTTTTGGACCAGAAACAACCGAAGACAGAAAGTGGGGCTGAGCGGGCTCTGGAAAATGATTACCAACTTGCTCGTTGGGTTCATTCATCTCTCTCCTAATTGTGCCAGAGCCCCAGCAAACCCATTTCTCAATTCTTATTGCAAGCCGCTCGCTTCCCATAACCTAAAAACACAAAAACGAATTTGCCATGGCTACCAACGCAGGCACGAGACGCGTTTACCTCAAAGTCTGCTTAAACAGTGCAGGGTGAAGCAAAAAACCAAATCAAACCTGTCAAAGAGTACTGTTTAGCTTGTTTGACGAAGAAGCTGCCTTTCAAACTTCAATTCAAAAGAGTTAAATTGAGAAGCCGCGTGACTCATTTTGAGGTTGAAAGCAGGTATGAAATTAAATAACCGTACCTCAGGGCTAGTTTATTTATGCATATTTACAAATCCTGCCATGATGTACCGTCATATAGCTTCTGCAAAACAGATGGCTAAGATCGTCTAAATGTCGAAGGTTTCTCCAGTTCGGGGCGCTACAGCCTCTAAGCCCAGCTCCGTTTTCGCCCACTTAGCAAGTAGTTCGCAGTTGCCTTCCGCACCATGGACACAGAAAACTTTTGGCTTCCCGCCCAGCCGCTTCAGCGTCTCCTTGAGTTGCGTTGCGCCGGCGTGGCTGGAAAAGTCGAAATGCTGGACTTGGGCTTTTATCTTGCGGACTTTTCCATCGATGGTGCATATGCCCTTGTCCAAGAGTTGTTTACCCGGGGTGCCTGGAATCTGGTAGCTAACAAGGAAAACAGCATTGTTGGCTTTCTTGCCGACCTTGCTTATGTAGAATTGGCTGGGTCCACCCTTCAGCATGCCTGCAGGCGAGATAACAACGCCGGGGTTCTTTAGGGCTTTGCGGCGGTCTCGCCAGCCTTCAACCCACTCGACCGAGTGCATAGCGTCCGTGAAGAGCTTGGGGTCGCGCAGAAACTCTTTGTCGTTCATGATAACGCGGCTGGCTTCCCGTGCCATGCCGTCGAAGATGATGGGGTACTCGAAACGGTTGTCCACGAGTGTGCAAGCGATTTCCTGGGCTCTGCCCACGCCGAACGCGGGAACGAGGACGATCCCGCCCAGTTCCACGACGGATGTGCAGGCATCCACGAATTTCTTCTCCAACTCAGGACGCGGCGTGTGGTCCTCGCTTGCATAAGTGCTTTCGGTGATGACTGCGTCCAGGTCGCCGTAGTCCATAGTTGCGCCCTTGAGCAGCTTGGTGTCTTCGAGGTTGAAGTCTCCCGTGAACAAGATGCGCTTGCCTTCACCCTCAACCAGCACAGATGCGCTTCCTGGAGTATGCCCCGCGTCGAGCAGCTTAAACTTCATGTCGCCAACCTTCTCTTCGACGCCGTAGTCGAGGTGCTTGTTGCTCTTCATCATCGTCTTTAACTCTAGGTACTCAAACGGTAAATAGTACCCAGACAGGTGAATGAAGTCCTGGATGAGAAGCTGCGTTAACTCCAGGTTCAGCCTGTTCGTGAAAAGCCTACGTTTGCCTTCGATGTAGAAAATTGGTATGGCGCCTGAATGGTCCAAGTGACTGTGCGTTAAGATAACTGCGTCGACGTCTTTGGGCGGAATGTGCATAGGAAAACCCGGCTGACGTTCCAGCATGACACCGTAATCCATTAGGTACTGCGTTTTCTCCGACTTGACGGTTACGCCCATTCTGCCGACTTCGCGTGCTCCGCCTAAAAATCCAATCTGCAATCAGGAACCATCCTTCGTGTGAAATCTGACGCAGTAATCATGACCCAGCAGTTAGTTAAAAACGTATTGACTTCTCCGCAAGCGATACCTTAACCAACCCTTTTTTTACCGCCCGCAAAATCTCGTCAACGTCCAACCCTGCTTGAACCTCGGTGTAGACCGAGAACAGCTCAGAAGGCTTATGCGAATCGCTCCCAGCCACCCCAGGCAGATGCAATTCCACGGCAAGGTCATGAGCTAGCTTATTCGCAGAGTACAGTGAGCCGCCGTTGAGGATTTCTATGGCGTCTACGTTGCTGGTTCTGGCTGCTTCGCCCAAGCCCCACTCGCGAAACGGGTGTGCAGCGATGGACACGTAGGCGTTTTTCTTCGCGAAGTCAACTACGCCGTCCACGGTCCAGGGTTTAGGCGGCAACTCCTCTGTGCCTAGTATGACTATGTCGCCCTGTGGCGTGCTGATTTCGACGCCTGGAACGATGAGCACGTCGGGGTAAGGTTTCGCAAGGGCTCGGACCGTTTGGATGCTCTTCACGGAGTCGTGGTCGGTGACTGCTGCCACTTTGATTGATGGGTGGGCAACGAGTCTCTCGACAAGGTCTTTGGGCGTCGTTTGGGAATCGTCTGAGAATGTAGTGTGGTTGTGAAAGTCTGCTTTTATCACGGTCGTCCGCTCAGGTTCTGCTTCAGGATAGCATCCAAGTTTGCTAAAAACTCTTTGGTTGACTGCGCACCGACGGTGAGGAAGCAGAATACGGCGCCTTTCTTCTTGCAGGCGCCTTGGCACTGATGCTTCACGGTGCTGCCCCAGGTTTCGGGATCGTGGAGCAGCACGACGGCTTTGTAGCCTGAACGCTTCACGTATTCGGAAACCTGGCCCGCGACGTAGTTGGTGACTTCGCAGTCCAGCGGCATGGACGCCTCATGTTGGCTAAGCGGATAAACCTCGTCCAGCTCCAAAGGGATGACGCCAAAAGGTGCAGCGTAGAAGCAAACGTGAACTTGCTCTGCGCTTTTTTCGCCCAGACGGTTTATGGCTCTGCGGACGTCCTTGAAGTCTTCGCTTCTATGAAACGGTTTGTCTTTGCCTTGAGGCACCAGGACCAAGACTTCGGCTTTGGTAGGCGGTTTGAAACGTGCGGTTAATCGTTCGCGGTAGTGCACTACTTCGGGTCGGGCGAGTCCAACGCTGTCAAAGAAGAAGAACCCGCTCTGCTTAACCGTGGGGCTGTGCTTCTCGATGAAGCCCTGGTAGTTCTTTACGCGTTTGAGTGCGGTCAGCAATGCTGGGTGAGCATGTGCTCTCATTTCTACGTGTTCCCAGAGCCTACCGTCACGAATAGCCTGCTTAATCCGCTTCAACTCAGCCACGCAGACGTACAGGTTATGCTCTGCCAAGAAGACTTCTTTTTCTTTTTTGGGCATCTCCATGACCGCCTTTGGGGTTGAGGTGGTGCACCTGGGGCACTGGCAGGGGAAGTAATCCATTTCTCCTATGCGCCAGGTGCCGTTTTCGGTCATGTAGCGTCCTTCGCGGGCGTAGAGCGCGTAGGCAGCGGAGTCGAAGATGTCGCATCCGAGGGCAACAGCTAACGCCATCATGTGTGGGTGACCAGCGCCGAACAGGTGCAAGGGGCGTTCGAGGGGCAAGTTCATCTTCGCCGTCATAATCATGTCAACCAAGACGTCGTAGCGGTAGCTTTCCATGACTTCCGTGGGGCTGCCCAATGCATGAATCTGGAAGGACAGCTTGCACATGGCTTTGGCAGATTTTGCTACCAAGTCTAAGTGTCTGCCGCCTTGGACGGGTCCAACCCAGAGCATGTCTTGTCGTGTTTTGAGTTTGAAGAAAGCTTTGGCGCGTTTGAGGGTTTCCGCAACGGTTTCTTGCGCTTGTTCCTTGGGCACGTGCCAGCCCGTGGGGATGTCCAGGATGGTGGCTATGTCGGCGCCTATGCGTTCTTCGTAGTCGACGATTTGCGCTTGGGAGACTTCGACGCCGCCGTAGACCAGAATCTGGTAGGCGCCTGAGTCTGTCATGACGACGCCGTTGAAGTTGAGGAACTTGTGCAAACCTTCCTCTGCGACGCGGTCTCCGTAGCGCTTCCACAGGATGTAGGCGTTTGTTATGACTGCTTCGAAGCCGAATTCGTCTTTGAGCCTCTGCGGTGGAATCAGCTGGATGCTTGGGTTTATGACGGGGTAAAGCAGGGGTGTCTCCGCTGTGCCGCTCTTGGTTTTGAGCTTGCCGATTCTGCCCAGGAGGTCTTTTTCTTTGACTTCGAAGCTCATCGTGAACCCACCGTATCATCGGGGGCGGTTATAAAAAACGTTTATCTCAAAATTTTGAAACCGTAATCAATTTTAATGGTTCACCGCATTTGTTACATGTTGCAGCTGTATTGAAGGCTGACGCGTTGGAGCGATGAAGTCGTTTAGGTTCTTGGCAGCTGTCGGATTATTATGAACCCTAAAATTATCTTGGAAGTAGCCAAACATGCTTTTCGCAAGTGGCAAGCCAACAACGCTAGTTTGCGGGCTGCCGCCCTTGCTTTCTTCACTTTTATGCCGTTGCCCACGCTTCTGTTGATACTGGCGGAGCTGTCCGCTTTAATTTACGGTCAGCCACAGGCAATTCAAGAGCTCATCAACCAGATAAGCGTAGTTGCTGGTCCAGCCGTGGCGGGCATGGTCGGACAGCTTCTCTTGACGAACACTGGTAACCCCTTTGGCTCTGCTTTCGGCGCGACGGTGAGTATAATCTTTGCGTTGATAGGTGCCATCGGAGCTTTCGCGGTCCTGCAGGATACACTTAACTTCATTTGGGACGTAACCCCACACAAGAAGCGAAGCCTAACAGTAAGAATCCGGCAGCGAATCGTGCCTTTTCTCCTCATTTCAGGGACAACCGCCATCGTAGCTGCTTGGACCTCGCTCTCGACATTGCTTTATGGTGCATTAAGCTTCTATCTTCAGCCTTTAATCGGGAGTTCCGCCGCCTTACTAATTGGCGCTGCCCAAGTAGTGCTCTCGTTAGGGCTTTCGGTCTTGCTCTTCGCTTTCGTATTCACCCAGGTTCCCGATACAGAAGTAGCTTGGAGCGATGCATGGCTAGCCGCCCTCATCACAGGCGGGATTTGTACGGCTGTGAACTACCTATTCGGCATCTACATACGCACCTTCCCCATAACAACCATACTGGGCGCCGCTGGCGACTTGATGGCTCTGCTGCTGTGGATTTTCGTGATACACGAGTTCATGTTGTTCGGAGCCCAATTCTCGAACGCTTATGCGGAAACTCTGGGTTCGCATGCAGTTATGAAGAGGATGCAAAAGTTGCAGCCCAAAAAATCCGTCGAGAAAAAGGGCTCAGTAGCTAAGCTGAAAGCCAAACTGAATTCTTTCAGACGCGGGAGTTGAGGCTTTCTTGTTGTTTTTGATTCAGTACTAGCTGAGCAATGGGCTAATAATGTTCAGATGACTAATTTGTAGCCTTATCGCCCCACCTAAGACCACATTTAGTCTTTAATTCTCTTTGGTCATCGCCTATCGTTGACGTTAGCGTCTGAGCGTTTCATGTATTAGGCATGCTTATATTCTATCGGCTGCTAATACCCCCAACATCATCAGGTGAATCCAGCATGGTTTGCAGTATCGCCATCAGCGAGAAACCCCACCTCAACGACCCCGTCCTCATCGAAGGGTTGCCAGGCATTGGCTTCGTGGCCAACGTCGCCGCATTGCACCTGATTAGCGAGCTTAAAGCAGTAAAGTTTGCTGAGATCGTTTCTTCCAGTTTTCAAGACTTTGCCGTTCTCACCGAGACAGGTGGCGCACGTTCGCCTGTGAATGAGCTGTACTATGTCAAGCGCCGCGACGGGGGGCGAGACCTGATTGTGTGGTATGGGAACACTCAGGCGCTCACTACGCCAGGGCAGTATGAGTTGTGCGGCAAAGTTTTAGACATCGCGCAAGAATTGGGGTGCCTCTTCGCCATATCCCTGGGCGGCTTCAAGAAAGAAGAAGTCAAGGGAACGCCGGGCATCTACACCGCCGCCACAGATGAGGCGACTCTTAAGGAGGCGCTGGAGCTCGTGGCTGGAACCAAAATCATGACCGGTCACGTCTTCGGTATCGCAGGGCTCATCGTCGGGCTGTGCCGGCTTCGTCGCGTGAAGTCTTTTGCGCTGCTCATCGATACGGTCGGTATGTTTCCCGACGCGGGCGCGGCGAAGGTCGCCTTGGAAGCGGTAGACAAGTATCTACGCTTAACCGTGGATCTGTCCTGGGTGGAGGTTGCGGCGGCTCAAACAAAGAAGACTATGGAGTCTTTCGGGTTAGTTAGGAATATTTCGGAAGAAAAGAAGAAAGAGGAAGAAGCGCTCCGCTGGTATATTTAGGCTTTCACTTCACTCATGAACAGATCGTAGACTCTCTGCACGCGGTCAGCGGCTGGACCTGTACCTTCGACGACGCCGCGTTCGGTTAGTTTGACTTTATCCATGACCCAGATGAAGCCTTGGTCCTCATAGAGTTTGACCATGGTTGGGAAGACTTTTTCGAGCCTGGACGCGAGAGCCTTGAGGTCGAAGGGCTTTTCGGTGCTGGCTATCTGAGCAACTACAACACCGTTGAGGAAGAGGCGGCGGCTGATTTGGCCTGTTTCGTCTTTGGCTTCACCGATGCAAAGAGACATGTTATCGGGGTTAATGCCGACCAGTGTACCCACGAACTTCTTGCCCGTGGTGGTGTTAACAGTTACCGGTTTATCTACCAGCGTTGCGATTTCCGAGGCGAGTTTTCTTTGCGCTCCTACAGACACTTGTTACATCTCCAGTGTATTCGCTTAAGGGATTGTGCAATCCAACTATTTATCTTTAGCAGCGTCTACCGAAAAAACTATTAGAAAAAACCCGAATTCCTAAACTTTTTAACATTGGGAGGCGTTCTTGATGAGCAAAATGACAGACAGTATTGAAGCGTGGCTAAGTTTTAAATGCGGAAAGAAGTTCCTCAACATAAGTCTATTAACTATTTAGAGGTGTGCGCAATTCATTTTTTATCCTTTCTCCGCTAATAGTAGTGTGAGCGAGGCTGGGCTGGAACCCGTCAAAACCATTGGTTTGTGTCTTGGAACACGTGGAACCA
>Ga0209777_10007590_pt1 | contig 12014 bp, 5 predicted proteins | sample FrelakmetHBP12HB_FD_187147 | JGI IMG/M metagenome (GOLD analysis project Ga0209777, IMG submission 187147) | Freshwater lake sediment microbial communities from the University of Notre Dame, USA, for methane emissions studies -HBP12 HB (SPAdes)... | ecosystem: Environmental > Aquatic >... | reverse complement strand
TGAAATACTAATCGAAGCATCACTATTTTGAAAGTATGCATTTTTTAAATATAAATCACCACTTGAATTGACATAGAATACATCAGCATCATTTTTCTGAATCTTTATACCAACAGTTGGGTCAATGAGAATCTTATTTTTACCATTAGTAGTTTCTAAGCTTAACAACAAATCATATATAGTAATTCTATCTTCATCAATAATTACTTTACCGCTTGTATTTGTTACTACAAATAATTTTTGTGCAAAAATACCTTTAGAAGTAATAGCAACAGATATATTATCTATACTCTCCCAATCAGTAGGAGTAAATAATATCCTATCTCCTAATACTCTCATTTGACCAGTTGCATTTAATGTATCTCTCAAATAATATCCACGAGAAGTTATACTTGAACCATCACCAATTTGCACTTCTTGTTTTGTAGTATCAATGGTTGACGCTGTGGTTAATATAACTGCTTTATCAAGAGTGTATTCTTTGTATGTTGAGCGTTCATTTGCTACTGTTGTAGCCGTTCCTCTGCTGAGTGCAATAACATTACTTATATAATTAACAGCGTCTTCAAAATATGGTTTATTAGATACTGTTATGCTTAATGAATTTTGACTTGGATTGTGAGTATATTCAACAATTCTAGGCTGAGTTTTTAAATTTAACTCTTCAAATTCTACATCTACTAATCCACCTAGAATAAATTTATCCCAACTATGTTGTTCATCACTACAACTAAATATATCTACTAAATCCATACTAAACTCAACAGGAGGCGTAGCTTTTATAGCTAATACTTGCATAGCAAAATTATATAATTCTGTTGCATCTTCTGTTTGGCATGTTGTGGTTTCTTCATTAATAAATTGTAATAATTCTTGTCGTTGAGCATTTGTTAAATTTGTTTCATATGATAATAAAGTTGCTAAAGCTTGTAGATTATTTTCAACACCAGTAATCTGTAACTGCTTAGCAGTCATTTGATTTCTAATATTAGTTATATATGCTTCGTTAGTATTCTCTAAACCCTTCCAATACGAATACGGTTGATTTTGAAAAGTATAGTTAACACTCTTCAAACACATATCAATAGAATCTCCAATTGTACCGCGTACACTTATTGCATCATTATAATTTTCATTTAAAATTTGATAATCATTTCTGTATGTAACCAAACTAGCTTGATATGATTCAAATTGACCAGTATGTGATAATTTCAAAGCATCTAACGCATCTAACGCATCCCTTAAACTTTGGCTCATATATTGAGCGTGTCTAAAATATGTAAAATCATCAATATAAGATTGACCGCTTATGTGAGCATAATTAATAGTAACATCATTAGTACCATTACAATATAGTCTAGTAACAATTTCATCAGTTTTAATCTGCTCTCGAATTGTTTTGATATAATTTTTACTAGTAATTACTAATCCTGTTGCACTTGGTAGTTCATCATAAGTTTTAATTTGAATTGTATTATTAACATTATCAAAGAAAAATAAACAATTATATAAAGATTCAATATGATGAACAACGTCCATTAAACTCTGTTCGGAAATATCAAATGTTCTATATTGATTAACTATGGACGAAGATATATACGAAACAGTCCATGTGTTTAATAGTTTATATTTCAACACATAATCTAAAACACCACCAATAGTAGGTGTTGCTGATTCAAACGGTGTTACTGTTGCATTTAATGCGCTTGTATATATTCTTCGCGTTGCATCAAAATAATCACTATCTTGAAATTTAGTAATCTTCATTTTATTCCATTGATATTGTTTAGAATAACATTTTACATTCTTAACCTCTTTATCTCCACCGCTAATTTCAATTTGATAAATATAAAACATTTCAGTATTATCCAATACATCATCTATATATGAATCTAACTGAATAAAACAACCAGTTTGAACCAAATCATAAAATGTATTAGGAGTATTATCTATATCGTTCCAATATAGATTAACGTAAAACTCTAATTCATTAATATTTTTGATTACTCTTTTAATACTTGTAACAACAGCACAATCAGATAAACACGCTATCTTCTCATGCATTGGCGCGTTTCCATTAAATTGTGAATAAGGTTTATTTAAATATATCTCATACCTGAATTCTTTCCCTGCAATTACATCACCTAACACCATTAAATCCCCCTTTTATTATGTGAATACAGGGAATTGTGTTTTAAATGTTAAAATACCTTTTCCAGAAATTTCTAAGTCATTATTTCCTTGAATTAATTTTAACCACAATCCGCTCATATTTGCATAACGGTAATTTCCAGAACTGCTGATAATAATATTTTTATTATTATCAACATAAAGCGTTTCCCATATTAATAGATTTTTAAAGGATAGTATTGTACTATTATTTGATAAGTTTTTTATAGATAACGTAGGAGTACTACTACTAGTGGGTGTTGCAGAAACAGTAAACTCAAATATGGGATTATAATATTTATATACATTACTTGTATTATTTAATGTTATTGTTGTTGTGCTAGTATTATTTGTTAAATTATATGTTGGTGTTGCTTCTGCCGTCAAAGCATATGGAAATTTACTTTTATATTGAACCTCTATATAACCTTCTTTATTTGCATTTAATTCAACCTTGACCTCACCTGTTGAAATTAAATAATAGATTTTGTCTGAATTGTCTTCACTGATAAATGGCTTGTAATCATCTTGCAGTAACCATCCAGCAATAGTTTTTAATTTAGCAGAATCTAATGTATTGCTTAGTGTTGAAAAGGTTAATGTGATTGTTTGATTTTGTAATTGTGTTCCGAAAAAATATGGTGCTTTAGCTTTACTAGGATAATCTTCTCTAATATTTCTGCTTGGAACATATGGCACATTAAACATACCACTACTAGTCCTAACTAGATATATACCCATAAAATCGCTTGAAATGCCATCGTATGTAAATTTTGTTGAAATCAATATATTATCCTCCACTTCCTTAATTAATTTAAAATAGAGGGCATTTCTGCCCCTACGACTATCTATATATGCCTAACTTATTTAATTCCTTTTTAACATCTGTTAATATAACTTTACCAACATTTCTAATATCAGCAACAGTATTATTATCCGCGTTTCCTTCTATATTAACATTCAAACTAATATCTCCAACAGACTGATTAGTAGATGTTGAACCAGCAGTTGATACAGCCGACATTGTTAAATTATTAGCTAGCTTACTAACAAGATTATACATTTGTGTATTGGTTAATACCCATTCTGGGTTGCTAGTTGTACCATGCAAATTATATAATCCATTTTTGGTAACTAATCCTTTATTAATGCCGCCATCAAATGATGCATATTGTCCAGCAGAATATTGTAATTCATATCCTCTATAATCTACATTTTCAAGATTATATTTTTGACGTAATGCTTCTGCTCTAGCATGAACATCATCTTTAGTGGCTTGGTCATTTGTACTCCACCATACTTTTTGATATTTAGCAATATTAAATTTCGCTTGGTCAATAGCAATATCAGTAGCAGTAATTACACCTTGGTCATTTACAGACTTTTCTGTGCTTTTTGTTATAGCATTGCTAGCATTAGTAACAATCGCTGGCTGAACAGTTTTACCTTTTGTGCTTTTAGAATCAGCAACAACATATGGGTCTTGTCCAATTTTTCTAGCTTCTAAAATAATAGCAGATGCAGATTGCAATTGAGGTAATATATCTCTATTAAATTTGATAGCAAAATTTCCAACCCAGCTACCATATTCTTGTTCAAATGCTTTAAACGTATCAAAAAATGATGATGTTTCGACATTTAACTTTTTAAATATTTCTGGTAATTTTAATTTGATTGCATCCATTGACTGAGTTACTACGGCTGTATGCGCCATAGCTTTTTTATTAGCTTCTGAATATATAGTGTCGTATGATTTAATCATATCATTAACATTTTTTTCTTCAACAGTTTGACCTTCTAATAAATTATTCTTTTCTACTTCTCTACGTCTAGCTTCAACCATATCATTTTTCGTAACGGTTTCATCTGCTAATTGTTTTTCTAATTCTCTACGTTTCTGATAACCTTCAATACTAGTATCATATTTAATAGCATCAATCTTACGTTGTATTTGTGATGTTTTCAACAGTTCAGCATCTAAATTTTTCTCATAATCTTGTTTAGCATATAACTTATCACGCTCAGCAATAGTTTTAGTTACAAAATCTTTATAATCTTGTAACTTTTTAGATAATGCAGTTTTTTGTTCTTCGACACCTTTATTAATAATGTCAATAACTTTTTGTTCCATTGCATCTAAACTAGATATAGTTTGGTCTACCATCGCCTCACTATTTTTAATTAGCTCAGTAGTATTAGAAGCTAATTTAGCAGTTGCATCTGATACTTGTTTTTTCCAAGCATCTGTGCTTATAGTGGCATAATCAGTAACGGAATTTAATCTTTCTAATTCCTTTGTTTGCCAAACAACTTCATTAATTAGATACTGTTGCATTTTAGCAGTAGCTTCAATTTTCTTTTGTGGGTCGTCACCAGCCATATTCATCAGAAAATCATAATATACTTTTGCAATTGACGAATTAGCTTCATGTGCTTGAAATGCTAAAAATTGCATATCTATTTTTACTTTAATAATTGAATTATCTAATTCTAAATATTTAGTAGATAAATCTAAAATATCCTTTGCTGTTATATCATAAAATTTTTGTGAATATGTATTTAATTCATCCAAACCTTTTTTTTCATTATCGTAAACAGTTTGATTTCCAAATCTTAATGCATTAACTCGTGCAGTTTTAGCAGATATAATAGATTGTAAATCAGTAGATTCAATATTATCACCTTCACCTTGGAAAGTAGCTCCTTTATTCTGTAGGAATGTGATAATTTCTGCTCTCTCTCTACGTTTTTCTTCTGCTTGGTCATGCAATGCACTCTGTTGTAGTTGCATTATGCTAAGTTGTTGTTGCATTAATCCAACTTTTTCTTTATCAGTAGCTAAATCTTGCAATGCTTTATTTCGTGCTAATAAACCATTTAATCTTTCCATTTGAGCATTTAAAGCCATATATCTATCTGCGAGAATAGCAATGTTTTCACTTTTAACTTTAGCATCATCTGGTTCTAAATCAACTTTAGAAGAATCAAAACTCATTTCTTTTAAATAAGCTATACGCTTATTAACTTTATCTAATTTAGGTAATAAAGTATTATTCAATACTTCATCATACATACTTGTGTCATTTCCACCTTGTGCTTTAAAATCATTAATAATGTTACGAATATTGTTGATTGTCTTTTCTGTATCTGCTTTCCACTCGTTTAAAATTTTTGGGTCAACTTCTTTGGTAATAGGGTCTATAACATCCTTACCTATATCAGCAGATAAACTGTTGGTTATGGCAAGTTTAGCTTCTGTAGCAGTACGCCATCTATCAACATCTTTCCCATATAATTCTCTCAATCCAGCCATTAATTGTGTATTTGTTGCTATGTTTTGTTGATAAAATCCAACGTCTTGTTCAATTTTTAATTTAATATTATTTCTATAATCAGCTAAATCCTTTTCTCTACTTTGAGCAATCTTTGTTCTCAATGCTGTAGGGTCATTTAGTATATTAGCATAACCACCAGCATCCATGTTAATCAATGCTTCTTTAGATGATTTAGTTAGCTTACCAGTTGTATCAAGTTCAGTTTTAGCTTTATCTAATGCATCAACTTCACTAGTTGCCTTACTCATTGCATCAGAATATTCTTTCATTAATTTAATTTCTTCATCTGTATTTTTTCTAAATGCTAATGATAAATCCAATAATTTTTTCTTATTTAATAATTGGTCAATATCAACACCTTTTAACTCAGGAATTTCTTTCAATTCATTTTTTACGGATTCTAAAGTTTCAGCAAAATTTTTAGCATTAGGGTCAATATCATATTTAGCTAAAATATCTGCTACACTTTTCATTGCATTATCAAATGCTATGATTTCGTATTCATTTGTTGCTTTAGCACCTCTACCCAAGTCCAGTAATAAACTGTTTTGTATCTTGCCTAAGCCAGATATATCACTATAATTTTTCATTATTTTAGATTTATTGTCTTCTGCAACAGAATTAACATTTTTTTGTCGTGCTTCTAAATCATCATATTCTTTTTTGGCTTTCTCAATATATGCTTCTTGGTCTGCTTTATCCAATTCATAATTAGGATTTTTAACGGCTGGAATTGTTATTTCTTCTCCACCTCTTGTTACCATTTTTCTTTCGGGAGTAATATCTTCAACAGGTTTTCTAGCTATTGCATCCAGCCATCTTTGTTTAGCTTGTGCAATTGCAGTGGTTAAATCAATTTCATCCTTAGTATCATTTGTGACGACTTCTTTATCACCCATACCAAGTTCCCACCAATGTTTATTTTGTACATTAGTTTCTTTTCTATAATATTTATCATTTTTATAACCCTCAGCAATAGCTTTTCGTTCATCCATAGACTGTTGATTTTTTTTAGTTGCTAATTCTTTTAGTAGGGAAATTTGGTCTTCATAGCGACCATTAACTAAATCTAATCCTTCTGCTTCGCCATGAGATAAACCAATTAATGTCGCTTGAAGTTCAACTAATTTACCTTTAACATCAACATTTTTATTTACTTCTGATGAATTAGTTTGATAATATTGTAATGCATCAACAATTGTTTTGCGGTCTGATTCTATCTCGTCAATGCGTTTGTTACTTAATGCAACAGCATTCTCAATTTTCTTAGCATGTTCATCCGCTACTCTCCATAATTCGGCAATGGCGTATATACCTACTGCAATGAGTGCTACCATAGCAGTCTTCAATAACATAGATGTTGCTAAAGTAGTTTTCATAGCAGTATCTACTGCTTTTTGTGATACAGCTTGTGCTTCATTACTAATTACTAATTTATTACTTTGTATTAATAATGCTTCTCGTAAAGCTAATAATTCAGCAGATACTTTAACACCTAGTTGTTCTTGAAAATTTATACTAGCTTGAACAGTGGCTAATTCAGCTTGTGTAGCAACCATTTGTTCATTGGTTAGCAACGCTAATACCTTTTTTTCTGATAGAGCAGTCATAGCCATATCATATGTTGCAGTGCTAAGAGTACCATCTTTTAACGCTAAATTTAATATAGCCTGTCCTTCTGCTAATCCTCTAGCACTTATATTCCAATTATTCATAACTACTGGCATTGTTGCTAACGTAGAAGCTACTGATTCAAAGGCTTTCATAGAAAATATAGCAGTTACACCTTGCCAAGCTAATCCCAAAGCAACAAATGATACACTTACCTGACCCATATACATTAAGGTACTTTTTGTGCTATCATCTAAATGATTAAAAAACGCTATTACATCTTTTAATCCGACTGATAAATTTTTCAATCCATCTAATATACCTGCTTTGCCTAATCCAACAGCCAATTCAGATAAATTTCCTTTTAATATATCAACTTGTTTAGAATAAGTTTGCATTACTTGTTCATTTTCTTTAGCACTATAACCTAATGAATCTACTCCTTCTTGTTGAATACGTTCAACTTCTGACCAATTTTCTGCTAAATTTGATATCCAGTTTTTACGCCATGCTCCACCTAATGCATCTAATATTTTATTAGAATCTACTGAACCTTCCCCAAATCTATTTAATGCACTATTAACTTGACTAATTATTTCAGAAAAATCTCTTAATTCTGTTGCATTCTTCTTAACGGATATTCCGTATGATTCTAATACTTCTTGTGTTTTTGGTCTAGTAGAATATGTTTCTAAAGTTTTAATAGCGTTACCAATTTCAGCACCACTTGCTTGTGTACGTTCACCTAATACAACCACCATAGCATTTAATTGGTCAATTCCAACTCCTAGAAATCTACTTGCTGAACCACTCTTTTGAATAGCTTCTGCAAAGTCATTAGATTTGACAGCATATTTATCAGCTAAATAATTCCATTTATCTAATATTGATTCAGAATCAGACATTTGTAAATTAAGTTGCTTAACAGCACTTACTAAGAATCCAGTCATTGTTGACGCATCTTTTATTTCTGTAGTATTTAATCCTAATGCAACAGTTTTGCTAACCGCCATTAAATCAGATTTATTATCTACACCAGCTCTTGCTAATTCCGTCATACCTGATTGGACTTCTTTTAGTGTTATACCATATGTTTTAGATAATTCTAAAGCATAATCTCCCATATCTTTTAAATCTTTTTTAGTAACATTATTCATGGTTCTGCTCAAATCATTTAATCCCAATTCAAATTCTTTAATTGTATTTATTGTAGTAGTAACGCCTTGTGAAAAATAGCTGAATATACTACCAGATACTGTATATTGTAAACTATTTCTAAATCTATCTATAAATGTTGCTCTAGCATCACCACTACCTAACACACCAGCAGAACCACCCTGTTCTTTTTGTAACACTGTATTAGTTTCAACTTCTTGCAAACGATTAGTCTTTAATATTGATTCTAATTGTGTTTGATATTTATTTCTCTCAGATGTTAATTTTGACAACATCTTTTCTTCCTGCGTATATAATGGAATTAATTTTTCATATTCAGTTATGATAGATTTAATATTTTGTGGCTGTTTTTTTTGTGCAACATCTAATGAATTGTATGTTGCTAACGCTTTATTTAACGGTGCAAAATTCATTGATTCAATTGCTAAACCTTCTGCTCTTGTAGCTTGAACAGATGAATTAATGGCTCTTTCAATTTGTCGTTCTATATCTAATTGATTTTTTTTACTTAATATGTCATATGTTTGTGGGGCAAAATATGGTTGAACGCTCTGTAAATAATCATCAGCAGTAATTTGTTTAGTTTTATATTGTTGAGAAAATGCTTCATAATTTTTATTTTCTTTAGATGCTGATAAATTTTGAGAACTCACATCTAACTTCTCATACTCAATTCTTGCTTTGCGTAATGACTGCTCTAACGCTAATACAGATTTGCCTTCTTGTTCATATTTCATTATTAACTTTTCATGTTCAGCAATTACCTTTTGTAAACTTTCTGGTGTTTGTTCTTTGAGATAATTAACCTTAGCAGTAGTAATGGGTGCTTCATCTACAGATTTCTGTATAGGAACAGATTTGGTAGCTAATTTATTTATTTCAGCAATAACTCTTTTATATTCATCACTAGTTATATCATATTGTTTAGATAATAATTTCAAATCATTAATAACGGCTTTGATTCTAGCCATTTCTTTCTGTTGTGCTATATCGAGTGAATTATAAGGATTCATTATTTTATTAATACCAGTTAATACACCAGCTCTAGCATTTTCTTCTTCTCTGATATCGCTTATAATTGTATTGTTAGCACCATAAATTACTTTGCGTTGATTACCAGTATCTACATCTTGTGTAACAACTTGTGATGAAACAGCTTTGCCACTAGCATCATATTTAGTTGATGCTAATAATGTACGTTGTTTAGCTTGTTCCTCAGCAACCTGTTTAGTATTAGCAATCATTTTAGCAGTTGCTTTTTCTGTTTCTGCCCCAGCACGTTGAGCATTCTTACTTAAATCTGCTAAATTATCAGATATTAATTTAATGTTAGCCGATAACTTAGTTAATTCATTCTCTTTTAAATCCTTTAATTTAACATTTAAATTTATATCCTCTTTATCACCATTAATACTTTTGAGTAGCTTATTGATTTTATTTACATCTTTTTCCAATTCTCCTAAACCTAGATGTATATTACCTATAAGCTTATCATTGTTCATATCGTCTACCATGTTCCACACTCCTTTTGCCAAAAAAAATAAATAGGGTAATTAACCCTATTTTTGATTTAGTAATCCACTTTCTTGTAATGCACTCATGGTCAATTTTTGATGCGTAGATGTACTCTTCTTAACATCTTTAATCTTACAATCTACATCAATTAAAATAGGATTGCATTTTTGAACGTATTCAAATACTTCTTTATCAGAATAATCTCTGGCTAATAAATGAACAACAGAATTATAATTTAATGTTAATGCAATTTCAGAAATTAAATCTTTATAAAATCTATATGTTGTTTCATCAATTTCATATTCTGTATAACCGCAATGTATGGCTAATAATGAATAACCTTTAGCAAAAGTTATTCCTTGGGAAGACTCACCTCCGCCATCCCTGTTGGATTGAAAAAATCAGTTTCTTTAATATCGTTAATGATATTAGCCTTTTCAATTATTTCATATAAATTCTTAATAGACATATCATCAAAAAAGTCTATTTCACTAGATGGCTTATCTAATATAGCACCTAAATAAGCTTTGATAATTTCCTCTCCATCACCATATTTAAGAACTTCTTGAATACCCAAAGTTTTAATAACCATAAAATTATTATAAGTACCATCTTTAAAATACTTTAATTTCGTTGGTTTAATTTTTATAGTTAATTCATCGTGAATAAAAACCTCGTTGCCTTTACTCTTGATTTCTTTTTCTTGTTCAACAATCTTATTATCTAATTCGGTTGCAAGGTTAACTTCGTTTTTTAAATTCTCTATAATGTTACTTACATCCATAGTTCTATTCTCTTCCGTTAACTTCTTAGCCATCCTTATATTCCTCCAATTTTTTTAATTACATATTTCGCAATAATGATTTACTACCTTTTACAACTTTAGGACAATTAATCAATGTAGGTTCAACTACATTATCGAGATACTTATATCTATATACCATATTACCACCATAGGCTACACATGGCTTTTGACAGCAGTTATCTATACAGAACTGTTGATAATGGCACATTATATGATATTGCCACAGCCCTGTATGAGCGTATAGCTTATATCCTTCGTTTCGTGCATTGATGCTAAACGGTATATCTTCACCTTGTACATGAAATTCATACTTAATATTTTTATTCTCACACACTGCTTTGGATAATAAATATATTGCTCCTGTGTAACCAACTTCAACGATAGAATCTTGTGGAAAATCCATATAGTGTGTTATTCCTTGTTGACCATCTTTTAACAAGTTGGTTCTAATATTTGGATATGATTCATATGGTCTTAATATACTGTCATTATTAATTACAGATGCTATAATATCCTTTTGTGCGTTCAATAGTTCTATTAATGTATGGCTTTGAATTATTATATCACTATCCAAACTTAAATAATAATCAGTATCAATTTTAAATTTCATGTAATTTCTTAATTCTGCTAATCTTGTATATATATCATTTCTATATCCAGCCAATCGTTTGTCTGGCTTAAATTTCATTTTATATGTATCAATATTAATAGCCAAATATTCTTTTTCATGTCTAATCCTATATTTTTTAATTGTTGAATCTGTTCCATCGTTACAATTATTTACAAGAAAAAATAATTTAATCTTATCTTTTGGATAATTTAGATTATATATAGCATCTAAAAATCTATCAATCAGATATGACCTATTAGCTATTGGGCATCCAATAGTAATTGTTGGAAGTACATTTAAATTAATCATTCTTCAAATCCTCCATGATAAATACTTGTAATTGATAAGCCATTTTTAACATAGTTTTTTTTAATTCAATAATCTTTTCCATTTATACCTCTTACAATACATATTGTAATCTTTCATTAATACTAAGTTTTTTACGTTCTTCATACAATGTTTTATCTTCTAATTCATGACCTAAATTCAAATTATCATATTCATCTTTTTCTCTATAATTATCTCTGATGCACTGATGTAGAAATATATTCTTACCTAATTCTCTATCATCAACTATTAAATTTAATTCTTTTAAAATATCCAACGCTTCATAATCTGAAAAATAATGAAAATAACATGGATTATATACAATACGGTTTAATCGTAAAATACATTCATACGTTAGACAAGGTAAAGTAAAATAAACATGTTCTTTGCTTGTTAAATCTTGTCTTCCATCATTTAAAAATATAGCACCATACCAATTTTTAAATCTATTCATTACATATTCATC
>Ga0209777_10007589_pt1 | contig 12015 bp, 6 predicted proteins | sample FrelakmetHBP12HB_FD_187147 | JGI IMG/M metagenome (GOLD analysis project Ga0209777, IMG submission 187147) | Freshwater lake sediment microbial communities from the University of Notre Dame, USA, for methane emissions studies -HBP12 HB (SPAdes)... | ecosystem: Environmental > Aquatic >... | reverse complement strand
CTCGCCGGCGCCGTCCGCCCGGTCGGCGAGCGCGCACGCCCGCGGGAAGATCGCATTGAAGACGGGGGCCACGAGCAGGCCGCTCAACAGCGAGGCGGCATAGAAGGCGAGCGTGTAGTAGCCGAATGTCCCGAGGCGCAGCCACCGGCCCAGCAGGATCTTGTCCATGTTCATGAGGATCGTGCCGGTGGTGGAGATGCCAGCCATCCCGATGGCGAAAGGCCAGACGGCACGCACGTGCGCGAAGCGGAACCGGCGCGCGGCCCGGTCCCCGGGGAGCGCCGTGTGCGCGGCGCGCGCGTACGCGACCAGCGCCGCGAGCGTCACCACCAATCCCCACCCGAAGAGGATCTCGACGCGCGGGGCCCACGCCGTGAGCAGGAGGAGGGCGCCGAACGGGCCGGCCGCCGTCTCGACCACGCGAATCCGGTTGAACTGGACCTGCCGCTCGAGCCCGATCAACGTGCCGTGGTACACGGTCTCCATGAAGAGGGCCGCGCCCTGCACGCAGATGACGGCGACGGCGAACGAGACCTGGCCCGGCGACAGGTGCTGCCCGTGCAGCCAGTGCGTGGCGACGAGCGGCGCAACGAGAAGCGTCAGCGCCGCGATCGCGACGGCGGCGGCGGCGTAGAGACGCTCGAACGTCACGCAGAACTCCGCCAGCTCGCCCGCGTGAGCCGGGCGGTCGGCCAGCCGGGCGACCTGTCGCACGACGGCGGAGGACATGCCCAGGTCCAGGATGCGGATGATCGCCTGGAGCCCGAGCGAGAAGCCGATCAGTCCGATCGCTTCGGCGCCGAGGAGGTGCAGGTAGATCGGGACGCACACGACGCCCGCCAGCAGGGACACGGACTGGCCGACGAAGTTGGCGGAGACGTTGACGAGTATCCGGCCGGGCGGGCGGCGCCCGCGGGCCGCCGCCTCGCCGGTGGGATCAGACAATTTCGATTTCGGGCATCGGGAAGATCATCTGTCCGCCGCGCGCCAGAAACTCCGCTTCCCGCCTGAGGATGCCGGACTTGAAGTGCCACGGCAACACCAGGAAGTAGTCGGGCTTCATCGCCCGCGCCTCCTGCTCCGAGACGATGGGGATGTTCGTCCCCGGCGTCACCCGGCCGAACTTGTCCGGGTTGACGTCCGCGATGCAGGGGATCTCCTTCGACGTCAGGCCGCAGAACTGCAGGATGACGTTCCCCTTGGTGGACGCGCCGTAGCCGATGACTTTCTTGCCCTCCGCCACGAGCGCGAGAATCAGGGCGCGCAGACTCTGCCGATGCTCGAACACCCGCTCCTCGAAGTCCCGGAACGGCCGCGGTGTGCTGAGGCCCATCCGTTTCTCCTGTTCCAGGAGCCAGTGGACGACCGCGGGCTTCTCGCGCCGCCCCCGGCGCCCGGTCTTCGCGGCCGTGACCGCGAAGCTCCCCCCGTTGACCATGTTCATGACGACGTTGGTCGCTTCCAGCCCGGCCCGTTCCAGGATCGCCATCACGGCGGTCAGCGAGTAGTACTCGACGTGCTCGTGGCAGACGGTGTCGTAGGAATTCTGCCTGAGCATGGACGGCAGGTAGCTCTGCTCGAAGTGCCATACGCCCTCGTCGGCGAGGCACTCGTACACCGCCTGGGCGAACGCCACCGGGTCCTCGAGATCGTAGAACATCGCGATGGACGTCACGATCTTGGCCTTCGCGTTTCCGGCCGCGCCGACGAAGCTGTCGTGCGAGAAGAAGTCCGGCACCACGACGGCGTCGGGCGGATAGAACTCGCGGAACTTGGCGCTGGTGGGGTCGATGCCGAGCTTCCGCAGGCCGGGTACGGCGTACGCCTTCAGCAGCGTGCCATCGTTGCTGCCGATGTCGAGGACGAGGTCCCCGGCCGAGAGCCGCATCAGGCGCGTCAGCAAATCGGCCTTGCTCGTCAGGTGGTCCACCATGGACTGGTTCAGGCCCGAGCGATAGCCGTAGCTGTCGCCGTACAGCGTGTGCGGATCGAACGAACTGGCCAGCTGGAGCAGCCCGCTGTCGGGGCACCACAGCAGCTCGAGGCGTCCGGTGGGCACGGGTGGGTCGGTGGGAAGCGGGAAAAGTCCGGTCAGGGCCTGCTCGCCCAGATCCAGCACGGACAGGAGGTTGCGACTCCCGCTGACGCGGCACCGCTCGATGCGATCGGGCATTCGCGCCAGTATACCCATCCCACCCTGCCCCGGCCAGAGCGGTGGTAACGGCGCCAGGGCGGTTCGTGCGGGCGGCGCGACGAACGGCGACGCGGGCAACGCAACCTCGGCCGGCGCCGTATTGCCCCGCGCGTCCCGACCGACCAAGTTCGGACGGTGCGCGTCGCCATTGATGTCTCCGGCCTGTCGCCCGGCCTGATGTCGGGGACCGCCGTCTATCTCTATCGGCTCGTGGAAGCGCTGGCCCGGCGTCGCGACGTCGAGGTGCGCGTTCTCTACAACGGCATGCCCGGCAAGGGAACCGAACTGGCGGCTTCGCTCGAAACCGGGAACGCAAAGGTCGTGTGCGCGTACTTCCGGTGGCGCGCGCTGCCCGGCCCCCTGTTCGATCGGCCGTACCCGGCCGTTCTCCGCCGGGAGGTCCGCGCCGCCGACGTCTTCCACGTCGGGGAGTTCGTCTATCCCGCGCCGGGCGTCGGGCAGCCCGTGGTCGCCACGGTGCATGACGTGACCACCGTGCGCTTCCCGGAGTGGCATTTCTGGGCGAACAAGCTGCTCCATCGCCGGCGGCTGGCCTGGATCCGCCGCCACGCGACGCGCGTCATCATTGACGCCGAGTCCACGCGGGCCGACACCGCGGCGGTGCTGGGGTTGCCCGCCGACCGTCTCGACGTGGTGCCGCTGGCGCGCGGCACGACCGGCACGGCGGGCGGCGAACGCGGCGGCGTGCGCCTGGGTCTGGGCGACGTGCCCTACGTCCTCTGCGTCGGCACGCTCGAGCCGCGCAAGAACCTGGTGCGCCTGGTGCAGGCGTTCCGCCGTCTGCCGGCGGATCTGGGGCCGGTGAGCCTGGTGCTCGCGGGTCCCTGGGGCTGGCGCGCGGGGCCGTTGCGGGCGGCGTTGCGGGGATCGGCGAGCCCGGGGCGCCGGGTCGTTGCGACGGGCGCGGTGGACGCGGACGCCCTCGCGGCGCTCTACGCCGGAGCGCGGGTGTTCGCGTACCCCTCGCTCTACGAGGGCTTCGGGCTTCCGCTCCTCGAGGCGATGGCGGCGGGCGTGCCGGTTCTGACGAGCGCGGGCGGCGCGTGCGCCGAGGTGACGGGCGAGGCCGCCCTGCTCGTGGACCCCGGCAGCACGGAGGCCATCGCCGCCGGGCTGGAGCGCCTGCTCCGCTCGGACGAGGAACGACGCCGACTGGTCGAGCGGGGCAGGGCGCGGGAGCGCGCCTTCACTTGGGAGCGCACCGCGGCGGCCACCGTCGCGGTGTATCGCGCCGCGATCGAGGGGGCGGCGTGAAGATCGCCGTCGTGCACAATCTGCCCTCGGGCGGGGCGCGGCGGGCCCTGGTCGAGCACTGCCGCGGGCTGAAGCGACTGGGCCACACGGTGGAAGCGTTCTATCCCGACACGGCGGACGAGGCGTTCCTGCCGCTCGAGCCCGCGGTGGACCGGGTGCACGTGTGGCGCGCGCCGCAGCCGCCGAGCCGTGAAGCGAGCCTGTTCGGACAGATCAGGCCTTCGACGGCGTGGGCGGCGGCCCGCCTGCTGCGCGCGCTGGGGCGGATTCATCGCGAGATGGCGCAAGCGATTGACGCGGCCGGCTGCGACGTCGCGCTGGCCACCCACGACCAGTTCACCCATGCGCCCGGCGCCCTGCGCCACCTCCGGACGCCCTCGGCGTACTTCTGCCAGGAACCGTTGCGCTTCGTCTACGAGGCCCCGGTCGGGCTCACCCTGCGGACTCCGGGCGGTCTCCTCGCGCGCGCCGTCCGCGCAACGGCGACCGCCGCCATCAAGCGGGTCCTCGGGCCCGTGGACGCCCGCAATGCGCGCAAGGCGAAGATGTTCCTCGCCAACTCGGTGTACTCTCACGAGTCCATCATGCGCGCCTACGGCCGGGCGGCGCGGGTGGTCTATCTCGGCGTGGACACGGATCGCTTCACGCCGCAGCGACTCCCGCGGGCGAACCTGGTCCTCACGGTCGGTGCGCTGCATCCCGCCAAGGGCCTCGATTTCGTGGTCGCGTCCCTGGCGCGCATCCCTGCGGCGCGGCGCCCCACGTTGGTGGTGGTGTCGGACCGGGGCTATGGCGCCTATCGCGACCTTCTGGAGGCGCAGGCCGCGACGTGCGGCGTGGCGCTCGAGATCCACACGCGCGTCGGCGAGGCGGAGCTGGTCGAGTGGTACAACCGCGCCCGGCTGCTGGCGTACGCACCGTACCTGGAGCCGTTCGGGCTGGTCGCACTGGAAGCGATGGCCTGCGGGACGCCGGTTGTCGCGGTCGCGGAGGGGGGGACGCGCGAGAGCATCCGGTCCGGCGAGACGGGCATCCTGACCATGCGGGACCAGGGCGCATTCGCGGAGGCGGTCGAACGGGTCATGACAGATGGCGCCCTGGCGACCCGCCTGGCGGAGGCCGCGCGGGACGAGGTAACGCGCCGCTGGACGTGGGCGGCTTCGGCGGATCGGCTGGAGGAGGCGCTGCGAGACTGCGCGGGCGGCGCGCGTTCATGACCGGCCGGCGTGATCTCTGGTACGCGGCGTTCGGGGCGCTCGTGCTTCGCCTGATCCTCCTGCTCGCGCGCGGCGACTACATCGTCTACGACGAGGGTTACTACCTGCTGCTCGCGCGCAGCCTGCGCGCGGGAGCGGGTTTCACGCTGAACGGGCTCCCGCACGTGGCACTCTCGCCGCTCCAGCCGGTGCTCGTGGCCCTGGCGTCGGCCGCCGGGGCCCCCGACCTGTGGGCATCGCGCATCCTCGCCGCGCTGTGCGGCGCACTGTTGGTCTTTCCGGTCGCCGCGCTGGCGCGACTCGCCGGGGGCGAACGGGCGGCGCTGCCGGCGGCGGTCCTGGCCGCCGTCAGTCCCGCCCTGATGAGCTTCGTGCCGTTCTTCCCGGGCCGGAGCTGGAACCTCTACTTCGGCAGCGAGCCGCTCTTCCTTCTGCTCGCGTTCGGCGCCGTCGCGTGCGCCGTGCGCGCGGAGTCCGGGTCGTGGAGATGGTCGCTGGCGGCCGGCGCGCTCGCGGCGCTGGCCTATCTGACGCGCCTCGAGGGCGCGGTCCTCGCGGGGGTGCTGCTCCTGGTGCTGGCCGCGCGGCTGGCGCTCCGGCGCGAGGGCGCCGCCGCCTGGGGCGCTCTCGCACTGGCGGCGGGCGCGGGGATGTTGGTCGCGGCGCCGTACCTGGTGTATCTGCATCGGGAGCTGGGGCGGTGGGCCCTGAGCGGCCGGGTGCAGGCTGCGACGGCCCCGAGTGGGGGCGAATCCCTGTCCGCGGTCGAGGGCGCACGGAGCGGAGGGCAGATACTGAGCGGATTCGTCTGGCAGGGGGAGAGCGACGCGTTTCTCCGCGCACTGAACGGACTCGATGCCTCCGGAACGCGCATGGCGTCGCAGTACTGGGGCGTGCGGCGCGGCGGTGCCACGGCGGCCGCGGCCCATCTGACCGGTGCCCAGCGGCCGGCCGATTCGGCCGGGACAGCGAGCGCTCCGATGCACAAGAGCGCGCTGCGCGTCTGGTGGGAAGGTGTCGCTGCCGTGGTGCCGTGGTGGCTGCTCGCGATCGCGCTGGTCGGTCTCGCTCTGGGTTCGCCGCAGGGCCTCGCGTGGGTCTCCCCCCTCGCCGTCTGCGCGCTGCTCCCGTCGATGCTCACCTACGTGGAGCCGCGCAGTCTTCTCCCGCTCGCGCCCCTTGCTGCGATCTACGCGGGCGTCGCGCTGGCGCGGCTCAGCGCGCACGCGCCCACGCGGATGGCCCGGCCCGTCACCGTCGCGCTGCCGGGTCTGGCTGCGCTCGCCCTCCTCTGGCCCGCCATGCGCGACGGTGCGCAGGCGTGGGGCCAGACGACGCCGCTGCAGCAGGTGGCGGCGGCGCGGCGCGCGGTCGGCGAGTACGTCGCGCAACACCTGCCGGCTGAGGCCACCGTGATGAGCTGGCACCCCGCGGTGGCGATCTGGGCGGGGCGCTCCTGGCGCGTCCTGCCGTACGATTCGTTCGAGCGGATCATGGCGTACGCGCGGACGGAAGGCACCGCGGCGGTCGTCTTCTCCCGATTCGAGCCCTCGCCGATTTCCAAGCCGCCGCGCGCGTTCACGATCGTGCTGCCGGCCGGCGATACCGCGACGGCGAGCGGCGGCAGGGTGCAGCTCCAGCCCGTGGACGAGACGCCGCTCCTGTTCGTCGGGCGCATGGCCGCCCCGGGCGCGCCGTGAGTCGCGCCGGCCGCTGGCCGACACTGGTCGTTCCCGCCGTGCTGGTGCTCCTCGCCTCGTGGTCGCTGATCCCGTTCGGGGCCTGGTGGGCGGGGACCGACATCCGGTACTTCGGCACCGCGTGGGAGATCTGGCTGTGGGGGACCCTCGTCGCGGCCGGCGTGTCGGTCGCGCTCCTCGTCCTGACGCGCGGCCGCGCCGCGGTGGTGCTGGTCGACGCATGGCGCCGGTTCGTTGCGCAGGCGGCGGCCGCCCGGTTCGTCGGCCTGGTGGCTGCTGCGCTCGCCCTCCTCGCCGTGCTGATGTGCCTGCTGGTCTTCTCGGGGAATCCGCGCAACGTGGACGGCTTCGCCCAGCTCTTCCAGGCGCGGATCTTCCTGGCAGGGCGACTGTGGGCGGCGCCGCCGCCGGAAGTCGCCAACTTCGCGACGCTCCACGTCGTCTTCTCGCCGCGATGGTTCTCGCAGTATCCCCCCGGTCAGTCGCTGGTGCTCGCCGCCGGTCTGGCTTTCGGCGCCTGGTGGCTGCTGAACCCGCTGTTCGCGGCCCTGCTGGTCGCGTGCGCCTGGCGGGTCGCGCGCTGGTGCGCGGATGAAGCCGCGGCGCGGCTGACCGTACTGCTGCTCTGCATATCGCCGTTCGTCGTCGCGGTGTCCGGCAGCGAGATGAGCCATCTCCCCGCCGCGGCGCTCGGGATGGCGGCGGCCGCGGCTGCCGCGTCGGTCCGTCCGGGCCGATGGTGGCAGGGGGCGGCGCTCGCGGGCGCCGCGCTCGGAGCGGTGGCGATGTTCCGGCCGCTCGACGCGGTCGGGGCGGCCGTGCCCGTTGCGCTCATCCTGCTCCTGGCGGCGCCCAGCCGCCGAGGCGTCGCCGTCCTGGCCGTGACGGCGTTGGCGGGCGCGATCTGCACGGTCCCCACGCTCTGGTACAACCGCGAGACCACGGGCCGCTGGCTCGAGTTCGGATACGTCTTTCTTTGGGGCCCGGGGCACTCGCTCGGCTTCCATCTCGTGCCGTGGGGCATCCCGCTCACGCCCCTCCGGGCCGTGGGACTGACGGGGCTCGACCTGCATCAACTCAACCGCTACCTGTTTGACGCGCCGTTCCCCGTTCTGGTGTTGATCGCGCTCGGTCTCGTCGCCGGACGCCGCCAGCTCGGGGAGCGCGACGCGGTCCCCGTTGCGGGACTCGTGGCGCTCGCGGGTCTGCTGTTCTTCTACTGGCACCGAGACTGGTTCTACGGCCCGCGCTTCCTCTTCACCGCCGTGCCCTGGGTCGTGATCCTGCTCGCGCGCAGCCTCACGGCGCTGGGGAGGAGCGGGCGCGAGATCTATCCCGGCGTGACCTGGGGACTCGCCGCGGCGTTCGCCGGCGCGGTGGTGCTCCTGTTCGGCCTGGTGGCGGTGACGCCCGGCACCGTGTCCGCATACGGCCGCGCGACGCCGGTCTTCGATCTGCACCCGGACCGCGCGGCCCGGCGCGCCGGCATCTCGCATGCGGTCGTGGTCATCCCGGACGGCTGGGGGTCGCGACTCATCGCGCGGATGTGGGCGCTGGGCGTCCCGCCGCTGCGCTCGACGCGGCTCTACGCCGCAATCGACGCCTGCACGCTCGAGCAGGCGCTCGACGTTGCGGCGCTCGACTCCAGTGGCGGCAGGCGCGCGCGGCTTGGATCGACCCTCGACTCGCTGGCGGCGTTCGCCCGGCCGGGCGTGCGCTACGGGGTGACGCAGGACCCCAACCTCAGGCTCCCGGCCGATTCGACCCTGCCGGAGGCCTGCCGCGCAGAGCTGACGCTCGACGCGTCGGGGTTCATCGAGTTCTCGCCTTTCCTCTATCTCAACAGCCCGAGCCTCGACGGCGACATCGTGTGGGCGCGCGACCTGGGCAGGTGGAACGCGCCGCTGTTCGCCCGCTATCCGGACCGCGCGCTGTACCGGTACGCGCCGCCGGAGCCCGGCGGCACTCCGCGCTTCACGCCGCTCGAGCGCGCGGCGCCCGGCGATGCCCACCGGTAGGGCCTACGCGGCGGTGCTGGCCGTCGCCCTCGCCGCGTCGGTCAGCAGCCTGGTGAACGGCTTCGTGTACGACGACGTGCGCGTCGTGCAGCAGGACGCGCGCGTGCACTCGCTCGGCCGCCTGCCGGAGCTGCTGACGGGGCCGTACTGGAGCCGCGATTACGCCAACAGCGCATATCGGCCCGCCACCTCCGCGTCGTTCGCGGTGGACTGGGCGATCGGTGGGGGCCGGCCCCTGGTCTTCCATGCGACGAACGTGGCGCTGCATCTGGCCGTGGTGGCGCTCGTCCTGGCGCTGGCGTCGCTCGTGCTGACGGGACCCGGGAGCGTGGTCGCCGCGCTCTGGTTCGCCGTCCAGCCGGTGCACGTCGAGGCGGTGGCGAACGTGGTCGGCCGCGCGGAGCTGCTCGCCGCCGCGGGATACCTCGTCGCAGTGCTGGCGTACCTGAAGCTCGGGGACGCCGCGGCGAAGCGCCCGCGCGGCGTACGGAGCGGAGCCCTCGCGCTCGCCGTGCTGGCCGGCGCCGCGGTTGCGTTCGGAGCGAAGGAGCACGCGCTCACCTTGCCGGCCGTCCTGGTGATAGCGGACGCCTGGCGAGCCCGCGCTCGCGGCGAGGCGTTTCGCGGGCGCCTCGGGAGGAACGCGCTGCTCCTCGGGGGCGTGCTCGCGCTCGCGCTCGGCTACCTCGCCGCGCGGGCTCACGCCGTGGGCGGGTCGTTCGCCACCGGCGTCGCCGCCCCGGGATTGGAGGGCGCCTCGATGTGGGGGCGGGGGCTCGTCATGGCGCCGGCGGTGCTGGTCTGGCTCGAATGGCTGATCGCCCCGCTGCATCTCTCCGCCGACTATCTGCCGAACGAGTTCGTGCCAAGCGCCGGACTCGGGCTCGCCCAGGTCGCGGGTCTTCTGGCGTTGGCGGCGCTACTGTGGTCGGCCGTGGCGGCGCGGAAGCGCGCGCCCGGGATCACGGCCGGCATCGTCTGGATGCTGGTGACGGTGGCGGTCGCGGCGAACGTCGTCTTCCCGACCGGCGTGATCCTGGGCGAGCGGCTCGCCTATCTCCCGTCGGTGGGCGCCGCGGTCGCGGTCGGTGCCCTCTGGCAGCTGGTGCGCCCGGGACGGCTCCGGTTCTGCCTCACCGCGACCGTGCTCGCGCTGCTGGCGGCGCGCACACTGGAGCGCATCCCGGTCTGGCACGACGAGCAGCGGTTCCTCGCCGCCTTGGTGCGCGATGCGCCGGACTCGTATCGCACGCATTGGGGTCTGGGCGCGGAGGCGTTCAAGCGAGGCGCCTTCGCGGAGGGGGAGCGCGAGCTGCAGACCGCGATCCGCATCAATCCCGCCGATGCGGCACTGGTCCAGGAGCTGGGCGAGCGCTACCTCGAGGCCGGGCTCTTCGCGCCGGCATCGCGCTACCTCACGGCCTCGTTCCGGCTCGATTCGACCCGGAGCGAGGCCGCGGTGCGCGCCGCCTTCGCCTGGCTCAAGGCCGGGCGGCCGGATTCGGCGGCGGCGATCGGCGCCGCCGCGCTGCGGCTCGCGCCGGACGCGCCCGCGCTCCTGATCACCACGGGCGAGGCGTATCTGGATCTCGACCGGCCGAAGGACGCGCTAGCGCTCGCGCGCCGCCTGGCTTGGTTGGCACCTGGCGTCTGGTGGTACCAGCAGACGGCGGGTTACGCGGCCGCGCGCAGCGGACGATGCGACGAGGCCCGCTCCCGGCTCGAGCGGGCGGTCGCTCTGGCGCCGGCGCAGAGCGGGCCCGTGGAGATGCTGCGCCGCCTGGACGGCGGCCCCGAGTGCGGGCTCAGCAGGGGGCGCCCGTGACCAGAGCGAGGGCGGCGCTGATCGCGGCGGCCGTCGCTGCGGCGGTCTATCTCCCGTCGCTCGGCAACCGCTTTGCCCTGGACGACGGCTCGATCGTGGAACGCAACCCCGCTGCGCATTCGGTGGGCGCGGCGGTGGCGGCCTTCGGACACACGTACTGGCCGCCCGAGAACGCGGCGGGGCAGTGGCGCCCGCTCGTCATTCTCTCGTTCGCCGTCGACTGGCAGCTCTCCGGCGGCAGCCCCGTCTGGCTGCATGCGGTCAACGTCGCGTGGCACGCAGCGGCGACGGCCCTGCTCGTGCCGGTGCTCGCCGCCTACGTGCCGGTGGCGGCCGCGCTCGCGGGCGCGATCGTCTTCGCCGTCCATCCGGTGCACGTGGAGGCGGTGGCCAACCTCGTCGGCCGGGCCGAGCCGATGGCCGCGGTCTTCCTGATGCTGGCCCTTCTGGCCGGTCGAGCGGTGCGCCGGAGACTGGGCGAGGGGCGCGCCGCGTGGCCCGCCGAGCTGGGGCTGCTCGCGGCCGTGGTCGCCGGCCTGCTCACCAAGGAGCATGCGGCGGTGGCCGTCGCGCTCCTCGCCCTGGACGACCTGGCCATGCGGGAAACGCTGCCACGGGGCCTGCCGTGGCGCGACTACGGCGCCGTCGTCGCGATCACGGCGGTGTGGTTCCTGGTGCGCCGTGGGATCGATGCCGGCCAGTCGTTCACGATGCTGGGGCCGACCTTCTTTGGCCTCGGTGCCGTCGGGCGGATCAGCACCATGCTCCCGGTCGTCTTCGTCCTGGTGCGGCTGCTCGTCTGGCCGTTCGATCTTTCGCCTGACTACTTCCCGGAGGTCGTTCCCAGGCTCGAGCACCCGACGTTCCTGGGCGCCGCCGGGCTCGTGCTGCTCGTCGCGCTCGCGGTTCTGGCACTGCTGACCTGGCGACGCAGCCGCGCCCTGTCGGTCGGTCTGTGCATCGTCGGCATCGCGTGGATCCCGACCGCCAATCTGCTCTTCCCGACCGGGATCGTCCTGGCGGAGCGCACGCTGTACCTCGCGACGACGGGGGTGGCGCTCGCGGCGGCCGCCGGCTTCGCGTGGCTCGCCGGCCGGCGCGGCGCGCGCGCCGCCGTGGTGACGGCGGGATGCATCGCCCTGGCGTTCAGCGCGCGCACGGTATCGCAGGTCCCGGTCTGGCGGGACAATCGCGACCTCGCCCTGTGGTCGCTCGACGTCCATCCCGAGGCCTACCGCGCCCATCAGGCCGCGGCGCGCGCGCTCGTGCGCCTCGGCGATCTCCCGACCGCCCTGCGCCAGTACGCCGTTTCCATCGAGCTCTACCCGCTGGACTACTACAACCTCACGGAGGCCGCCGCCGCGGCCCTCGACGCAGGCCGCGTCAAGCTGGCCCTCGACTACCTGCGTCGCGCCGAGCAACTGGAGGGCTCCTACGGTGTGGCGCAGGTGCTGCTCGCCAGGGCGCTGCTCGGAGCGGGCGCGCCGCGCGATGCGCTCGTGCACGCCAGGCGCGCAGTCGCCCTGCTGCCGCGCCACGCCGAGGCGGCCCGGATGCTCGCTGCCAGCTGGATGGCGCTGGCTCAGCCGGACAGCGCGCTCGCCGTCTGGCCGGCCTACCGCGGCCGCGGCGGATCCCGCTTCGAGGGGTGGCTCCTCGAGGCGTCGACGCTCGCGGCCTCGCGGTCGCCCGACCGCGCGCGCGTCGCCCTGGACTCGGCGGCGCGCTGCGCGGCTTCGGACAGAACGGCGCCGCGCCGGCTCGCCGAGGTCCGCGCCCTGCTTGA
>Ga0209777_10007588_pt1 | contig 12015 bp, 11 predicted proteins | sample FrelakmetHBP12HB_FD_187147 | JGI IMG/M metagenome (GOLD analysis project Ga0209777, IMG submission 187147) | Freshwater lake sediment microbial communities from the University of Notre Dame, USA, for methane emissions studies -HBP12 HB (SPAdes)... | ecosystem: Environmental > Aquatic >... | reverse complement strand
TAGAGGTCAGCGCCACGATGAGGAAGAAGGAATGAGGGCAGCGTTGTTTTGAAATGCAGGCTTCCTTCTTCTCTTCCCCTCCCGCGCCTCGCCAGCGCAGCGGAACCTCAAACCCGCCCAAAGACCCGGCCAACGGCGCTGGAAACGCGCAGGGACGCCTGGGAAACAGCTTGGCAGGCCAGGCTTTCCTTGAGAGACTGGCTGGGAAGTTTGGACGGAAGATGCAGCCGCTGCCTGTGGCCCGCCCCGCCACGCGGCAAGGAAGGAGGACTGAAACAGGTGACTGTCCCTAGTTACTAGTTACTACCTGAAGGCGGCCTGAGCGCCACGTCCAGCAGCTCGATGGCCTCCCGCACATGGTCCGCCTGGCGTGCCAGTTCATCCATCTTCAGCAGGTTGCGCACGCGCGCCCAAAGCAAGGTCGGGTAGACGGGTTTGATGAGGTAGTCCGTTGCGCCCGCGGCGAAGGCATCGTCAATGGTCTTGGCGTCCTGATGCGCAGTCAGGAAGAGCACCGGCAGTGCGCGCGTGAAGGGCAGCGCCCGCAGACGCCGGCACACTTCCAGGCCGTCCATGCCTGGCATGGCCACGTCGAGCACGCAGAGATCGAAGCGCTGACATGCGGCCTGCAGCAGGGCGGCCGGCCCGTCCGCCACCGCAACGACCTCCATGCCGTGGGGCTGCAGGGACGCCGCGATGAGGTCGCGAATCTCCGGCTCGTCGTCCACCACCAGAATCATCGGCTGCCGCGCCGTGCCACTCATCGTGACGGCCCTTTCGTGAACAGCGTCTTGAGGCGATCGCGGTATGCGTCATACTGCTTGTTCAGCGCCTCGAACTCCCGCCGCGCCGCCGCCATGCGCGCGAGGCACTTCACGCGCGCCAACAAGTCCGCCGGGTTTATGGGCTTGAGCAGATAATCCGTTGCGCCCTTCTGCACAGCCAGGCCGAACGATTCGATATCGGCATCGCTGGTGAGATACACCACCGGAACTTCCGTAACGCTGGGCGCGGCCCGGACGGCCGCGCAGAGGTCGTGGCCGCTCATGCCCGGCATGTGAATGTCGGTGATCACGATATCCGGCGGCTCCTCCAGGATGCCGCGCAGGCCGGCAGCAGGGTCAGCAAAGTAGCGCACGCGGAAGCCCGCGTCCTCCAGCGTTTCGAGCAGGAACCCGCCCACTTCGGTGTCATCCTCGACGCAGACAATGCTGGCAGGGGGCAATGGCGGGATGGTGGACGCGGCGGCAGGAGGCGGTTCAAGCGCCTGCAAGGCCTTCGCCAGTTCATTGAGCAAGGTGTTGGCGTCGGGGAAGCGTTCATCGGGGTTCATCTTCACGCAGCGCTGTACGACGCGTGCTGTCGCGGGGCTAAGCTGCGGACGCCGCGTGAGGATATCGGGCGGTTCGCAGGTGAGTTGCTGCATCAGCACCGCCGGCGCCCCCCCTCGTAGGCAAGTCTGCCGGCGAGCATTTCGTAGAGTGTCACGCCCAGGCCGTAGAGGTCGGACGCTGGTCCCGCCGCCATGCCCATAAAGCGCTCAGGAGCGAGGTACGCCGCCGTGCCGTACAAGTTGCCGGCCTGCGCCGGCTGGCCCTCGTGAGCCACGGCCTGCTCCCAGCGTTTGGCGAGGCCCAGGTCGAGCAGTTTGGCCACGCCGTCTTTGGAGGAGATGATGATGTTCGCCGGCGTGACGTCGTGGTGCAGATAGCCTGCGGCATGTATGGCCGCCAGCCCGCGCGCGATGTCGCAGCCGATGCTCAGCACCGCCTGCTCACTCAGCGTCTTACCGTTGCGCGCCTCATTCAGGAGGTCCTCCGCTGTCTTCCCCTCCACGTACTCCTGGATCATGAAGAAGAATTCGCCTTCCTTGTTCAGATCGTAGACCCGCACGACGTTCGGGTGGTTGACGTGGGCGCTGGCGCGCGCCTCGCCCTGCAGCGGCGCCTGCGCGCCCTGCGGAGGGGGAGGCATGATCTTGACGGCCACGGGGATGGCAAGGCGCGAATGGAAACCTTTGAAGACTGTCCCCATTCCGCCCGTGCCCAGCACGTTACTGAGCACCACGCCCCCCAGCACCGGCGGATCACCGCGCGCCTGCACCAGCTTGGCATACAGTTCCAGCGCCTCATTCATCCGTCCAGCACCTCACGCACCTTCCTGGCCAGCGTCGCCGGCGTGAAGGGCTTCTCGACGAACGCCAGTGTCTCTCCGTTCACACCGTGGTTCAGCATCACGTTACTCGTGTAGCCGGACATGAAGAGCACCTTGACCTGCGGGTGCTTGGCCTTCACTCGTTCAGCCAGTTCCTTTTCGCTCATCTCCGGCATCACCACGTCGGTCACCAACAAGTGCAACGGCCCCGTGTGCGTCTCGGCCAAACGCAGCGCGTCCTGCGACCCTGCGCCCACAAGGGCCCTGTAACCGCGGTCCTGCAGCGTCTCCTGGACCATCTTTCTGATGTCCTCTTCATCATCTACCACCAGCACCGTCTCGCTTTGCGCCTTCGAAGCAGCCACCGCCGCACGCGGTCCCGATGTCTTGGCTGCGGGTTTAACACACGGGAAGTAGACCTTGAATGTCGTGCCGTGCTTGAGCTCACTGTAGACAGCGATGCTGGCGCCGGACTGCTTTACGATGCCATAGACGACGGACAGCCCGAGGCCGGTGCCCTTACCTGGCCCCTTGGTGGTGAAGAACGGCTCGAAAATGTGCAGGAGCACCTCGGATGACATGCCGCAGCCCGTGTCGCTGACGGCCAGCATGACGTGGGGGCCGAGCGCCGCGCCGGGGTGTACTCTGGCATAGGCCTCGTCCAGCGTCACGTTGGCCGTCTCGATGAGCAGCTTCCCGCCCTTGGGCATGACGTCGCGGGCGTTGACGCACAGGTTCATGATGACCTGCTCGATTTGCCCGGCATCCGCGCGGATATGCCCGGCGTCGGGCGCCAGGGCCAGCGTCAGCCTGATGTCCTCGGCGATCAGCCGGCGCAGCATCTTCTCGAATTCGGTGACCACCGGGTTGAGGCTGATCACCTTGAGCTCGACGACCTGCTTGCGGCTGAAGATCAGAAGTTGCCGCGTCAGCGCCGCGCCGCGCTCGCCGGCCCGGACCATGGCTTCGAGCTTCTTCCTCAGCGGGTCGTCAGTGGTCATCTTCTGCAGAGCCATGAGGCCGTAGCCCAGGACAACGGAAAGAATGTTGTTGAAGTCGTGGGCCACGCCGCCGGCCAGCTTGCCGATGGATTCGAGTTTTTCTATCTGACGTAACTGCCGCTCCAGGCTCCGCTGTTCGGTGATGTCCTGGAAGGAAAGCATGAGGCACAGGGGCGTGTTGTCGGCGCTATAGACGAGGTTGCCGGACAGGTTCACGTGCAGTTCGCCGCCATCCTTCTTCCGCGCGGCGATCTCGCCCGCCCAATAGCCGTCGCGACGCAGTTCGGTCAGCATTTGCTCGGCCTGCTTCCGGTCTTGCGCTACTGGGAGCAGGTCAAGGCCAATGGCTTCGGCCTCGGTGTAGCCGATCATCACCAGCGCAGCCTTGTTGGCGTAGGTGATCCGCCCATCCAGATCGGCGAGGATAATGCCGCTGATGGACGAGGCGATGGCGGCCTCTTTGATCCACAGTTTGCGCTCCGCGTCCTCCCGTTTGGCGTGTTCCTCCGCCTCTCGCGACGCCCCTTGCACCGCCGCCGCCAGGCGCGCGAGGCGATCCTTGAGCACATAGTCGCGCGCTCCGCTCGTCAGCAGTTCGACAGCCCGTTCCTCCCCAATCTCCCCGGAGACGATGATGACGGGCACGTCCGGGTGGCGCGCCCGCGCCAGCTTGAGCGCGGAGAGGCCATCGTAGCCGGGGAGGTTGTAGTCGCAGAGGATGATGTCGAAGCGGCCGCTTTCCAGCGCGGAGAGGTACTCCGCCTGCGTGGCAACTGTGACGGCCTCGAAGACTACGCCATCGCTGGCGAGCCGCGCCTGGATCAACTCGGCGTCTTCGGGGCTGTCTTCGAGATGTAGAATGCGCAATGGTGACCGCATGATTCAGTCCTCCTACGTACCGCCTAGCCTGGCCTATTCACCACAGAGACATAGAGACGGGATTTTAGATTTGCGATTTGCGATTTTCGATTGCAGCGGGTTGAAAGTTGAAATCGCAAATCGAAAATTGAAAATCGAAAACGTCCATTCTGTGCCTCTTCATTACGTCTCCGGCGGCGGTTCGTTGACGAGCGCCCAGAAAAGGACCAGCGTCTTGACCGCCTGCAGGAAATCCTCGAACCTCACCGGCTTGACTACGTAGGCGTTGACGCCGAGCTTGTAGCTTTCGATCAGGTCCTTCTCCTCGCGCGAGGAAGTCAGGATGACCGCGGGGATCATTTTGAGCTTCTCGTCGCTCCTGATCTTGCGCAACACCTCCAGCCCGTCCACCTTGGGCATCTTGAGATCCAGCAGCACGACGACCGGGTGGCCCGGCGTGCGCAGCTTGTACTTGCCCCGGCAATAGAGGTAGTCTAGCGCCTCCGCGCCATCAGGGACGACCACGACCTGGTTGGAGAGGTTGTGTTCCGGGAGCGCCTCCAACGTCAGTTCGACATCCTTCGGGTTGTCCTCCGCATAGAGAATACTACGCAACGGGTTCATGCCATTCTCTCCTTGTTCTGAGAAGTGAGGAGTGAGGGGTGAGGCCCGGCCGGGCCTGCTCTCATCTCGCTCCTCTCTCCTCTTTTCTCGCTTCTCGGTCCTCGCCCCTCGCCCCTCGCGGCAGCGAGAAGTAAAACGTTGCTCCTTGGTCTACCGCGCCTTCCGCCCACGTCCGGCCGCCGTGGCGCAAGATGATGCGCCGCACGTTGGCCAGGCCGATGCCCGTGCCCTCGAACTCCCCCGCACCGTGCAGGCGCTGGAAGACGCCAAACAGCTTGTCCGCGTACTGCATGTCGAAGCCCACGCCGTTATCACGCACGAAGATAACGGTTTCGCCCGCGCCCTCCTGGCACCCCACCTCAATCTCCGCCTTCTGGCGCGTGCGGGTGTACTTGACGGCGTTGCCCAGGAGGTTGGCGAAGACCTGCCGCAGCATGGCGCGGTCGCCGCAAAGGTCGGGCAGGCCGGCGATCTTCCACGCGATGTCGCGGCCCTGCGTGTCGTGCTTCAGACTCTCCCGCACTTCCTCGGCAAGCTGCTTCAGGCTGACGTTTCCCTTTTGCAATTGGGCCCGGCCCATGCGGGAGAAGAGCAGCAGGTCGTCAATGAGCTGGCCCATCTGTTGGGCCGACTCCGCGATGGTTTTCATGTAGCGCTGGCCTTTGTCGTCCAGCTTGCCGGCCAAGTGCTTCTTGAGCAGGTCCGTGTAGCCGTCAATGTGCCGCAGGGGGGCGCGCAGGTCGTGGGAGACAGAGTGGGAGAACGACTCCAACTCCTTGTTAGAGCAGTTCACGATTGGTTGTATCCTCGCGCATTTGTGGCACGGGCATCTTGCCCGTGTCCACGGCCTGGAAGGCCGTGCCACAAGGTCACAGCCATTCGTGAAGTGCTCTAGCCGCTTCGAGCTGGGAGGCGCGCTGCTGCAACTCGGCGTTCAACTGTGCCAACGCCTCTTCCGCACGTTGGCGGTGTGCTTCGGTTCGCCGCAGCCGTTTCGTCCCTGCCCATAGCCCGGCCAACCCCATCAGGCCGATCAAGGCATGCGCCAGCACAAGCGTCCGCGTCTTGCCGTCTTCGAGAGCGCGCAGAGGCTCCATGGGAACCGTAACACCAATCGCCCCGCGCACATCGTCTTCGCGATAGCCCTGTTTGGCGTGGCAACTCAGGCATTTGTTCTCCGTGATCAGAGGGCGGATGAGACGCATTTGCTCCTGGCCTCCGGCCATGACGACCGCGCTGACCTCGCTTTGCCCGTGTTCAAAGGCCTCCAGCGCCTGAGTCTCCCACTCGTCGGCCACGTTGTCCGGGCGAATCGGCTTCAAGCTTGTGATGTGCCCTTGAACGCCACTTGTCTGCCGCATCAGTTCATGGGCCTGCCGCGTCATGTATGCGGGGTTCATCAAGGTAAGACGCTTGCCTGAAGGTGTGGCGATGTCACGCTCGGGCATATGGCTCAGGTAAGGACTGGGAGGGGTCTCCTCGGTCACGGGCACGTAAACACCACCGTGCATGGCGTTCCATCGGCGGTAGATCACATCCTTTCCCAATGCGGTACGTGCCTCTATGCGCGCCATCTCCAGAATGTCACACCTGGTGATGTAGATATTCCATGCCGCCGACGCAGCAATAATCACGACCCACGGTGCTGCCAGAACCCAGACGTAGCGGCCCAGGTCCGGGAAACGCGTCTCTTGCGCCTCGAGTTTGCTCGCGGGGCCTTCGGGCTGCATACCTGCCTGCTTGAACATCCGCCTCTCCAGCAGTGCCGTGTTCACGTCCGCGCCGCGGTAGCGGTTTCGCGGAACGCTTCTTCCTGAGCCTGAAACGCCGACACAACGGCCGGGTCGAAGTGCGCGCCCGCGCCGTCGAGGACGATCTTCTTGGCCTCCTCGTGAGTCATGGCTTTCTTGTAGCAGCGTTCCGAGGTCAGCGCGTCGTACACGTCGGACAGCGCCATAAGGCGCCCTGCCAGCGGGATGGCCGCGCCCTTCAAACCTTCAGGATAGCCGGCCCCGTCCCAGCGTTCGTGGTGGCTGGCGGCGGTGTCGCGGCACATCTCCAGGAACGGCGCGCCGGGCGATTCCTTGAGCAGGCTTTCGAAGAAGCGCCGGCCAATGGCCGCGTGCGTCTTCATGACCTCGAACTCCTCGCGGGTCAGCTTGCCGGGCTTGCGCAGAATGGCGTCAGGTATTGCTACTTTACCGACATCGTGCAGGGCGCTTGTCTCATACACTATTGAGTTTCGCAGAACCAATGTAAACGTTTCCCCACCGGGGATTCGCTTACATTACTAACGCTAAACTCAATAACTGGACATAACTCGCGGTGACCTCCGGATGGCGGCGCTGATCGCAGAGGTGCTGCGCGAGCAGCCGCGAGTAATGCTGCACCCGCTTGATGTGCTCGCCGGTCTCGTTGTCGCGGAACTCGACCAGTTCGGCCAGTGCACGCAGCACGAGATTGCGCGATTCAATGGCCAAGAGCCGCTCGCGCGGAGTTCCTCCGGCGCGAAAGGCTTGGTGAGGTAATCATCAGCGCCGGCGTCCAGGCCCGACACCACGTTATCCGCGCCCTGCATTCCTGTTAGCACGATGATGTAGGTGTGGCCCGGCGAACGCGAAGTACGGATGGCGCGGCACAAGGCCGGGCCGTCCATCTCGGGCATCTGCCAGTCGGTGATGACCAGGCGAAAGATTTCTTTCTGGAAGGCAATGAGCGCCTCTGCGCCGCTCGTGGCTGTCACCACTGAATGGCCGCATTCTTCCAGCGCGTCAGCGATGAGCGCCCGGACTGCGGGGTCATCGTCTACAACAAGAAGGCGCATTGCCCGCCCCCCAGTAGAATAGACATACAACAAACAGGATGTTTATAGCGTGGCAATGCACATTGCACAAACGCTGATTCGAGTACAGTACCGCCGTGTGCAAGGGGTCCCTGCCACTCGGAATTAAGGGACGGACTATTCATTAAACAGCCTTTCCGGTTCCAGGGGAGGCCCCTTTCTCTTGCGGCCAACTTTCTGGTGTGCCAGCGCTCGGTTCAACAAGCCCTCCAATCGCGCAACCAAGGCCAGCGAACCACAGGAAACAATAAATCCGTCCCCTGTGTCCGGCCTTCCTTACAATTCCCAGCCCTTGCGGTACTCCTTCGCGAGGTACTTGTTGGCCTCCGGCACATTCGTGACCTGCATGTTCGCCGCATCCCAATCCAGGCGCACGAGGCGGCCGTTCTCGCCGTGCAGTTGACCCGCGCGGATGGCCACGTTGCCCAACAGCACGAGTTCAGTGAGAGCGCTCGCGGCATCGAAATTCGAGCCCGCCGGTTTGCCGCCCTTGCAGGCCTCAAGCCACTCCTTGTGATGACCGGGTGAGCGGGGCAGCGTCTTGGGCGGACGCTTGTATTCCTTCATCCGGGACTCGGGGATGAGCCGCGGGCCGTCGCCGTAGCAGGAGCAGATCAGCTTGCCCTTGTCGCCGACAAAGAGGCAGCCTTCATTGTCGCCCATGCGGCGGTCGTCTTCGAGTTCGGGAGGCCGCGGCGGCATCATCCCGCCATCGTACCAGACCAGCCTGACAGGCGGCATCTCGCCCCTGGCTGGGAACTGGTAGTAGATGATGGAGGCGAGCGGGCCAGTCTCGTTGTTGACTTTGGTCGAGTAGGCTTCGAGGCCTGCGGGCGCGCCCAGTTTCAGCGGCACGACGGCGTTGTTCAGGACGTGGCAGCCCATGTCGCCGAGCGCGCAGCAGCCGAAGTCCCACCAGCCGCGCCAGGTGAACGGCAGATAGCAGGGGTGATAAGGCCGTTGTGGCGCCGGACCCAGCCACAAGTCCCAGTCGAGGCCGGGCGGCACGGGGGGCGTTTCCTTGGGCCGCTCAATGCCCTGCGGCCAGACCGGCTTGTTCGTCCAAGCGTGGACTTCGCGCACGGGGCCGATGGCGCCGTCTGCAATCCATTCGGACATCAGGCGGACGCCCTCGCCGGCGTTGCCCTGGTTGCCCATCTGCGTGGCGACCTTGTACTTCCTCGCGGCTTCCGCCAGCGCGCGAGCTTCCTGGATCGTGTGGGCCATGGGCTTCTCGACATACACGTGCTTGCCGAGCTTCATGGCGGCCAGGGCGATGACGGCGTGCAGGTGATCGGGCGTGGCAATGACGACCGCGTCAATGTCTTTCTGTGCCTCGAGCATCTTGCGATAGTCACGGTGCTTCGCCGCCTTCGGATACGCGGTGAACGCGGGCGCCGCGTACTTCTCGTCCACGTCGCACAGCGCCACAATGTTCTCGCTCTCAACGCCTTGCAGGTCCCCTCTGCCGCGCCCGCCCACGCCGATGGCGGCGATGTTCAGTTTATCGCTGGGCGCTTTCTGGCCCGGGCCACCGAGCACGTGCCGCGGCACAATCAGGGGCGCCAGCAGCGCGCCCGCGGCCGATGTGCTCAAGAACGCCCGCCGTGACATCCTTCCGTGTGTTGTTGGCTTGCCGTTCGGCATTACGTTTCTCCTGTCGTGATTGTTCAGCAACGCAGTCTCTGGCTGCTGAAGCGGCATGTCAAGGCGAACATGGTCGTGGAGCGTGAAGCGTGGAGCAGGCACGAGACACGATCCACGGTCCACGCTCCACGAAGAATCCAAAATCCGTCGCCGGGGACGTGTGGGAAGGCCTGCCGGATTTTCAGGCACGCGGGTAAGGTACGGACTTGATCCTGCGTCCAGGCCCGCAACTAAGTTGTTGTCCGCGAAGACGTTGGATATACTCAGAAGAGGCACGCAGCAATGGTAACGGAATTGCTTGAGGAACCGCAGGTGGCATTGTTAACGAACAAACGCGCCGTGAGTTTCTTATGCGCTGTGCCTGCGGGGGCGCGGCGCTGGCAGGGGGCTTGGCTTGGCCTTGCCGCAAGGCCCAGGCCATGGGATTCGATGACAAGATCGAGGTCAGATACTACGACAAACTGCCGGACAAGAAGATCCAGTGCCACGTTTGTCCGCTCAACTGCACACTTAAGCCCAGCGAAACCTGTTTCTGCCGGACGCGCACCAATCACGCGGGCACGCTCTATAATCACGCCTACAACTGCCCCTGCGTGCTGAATGTGGACCCCATCGAGAAGACGCCGCTGCACCATTTTCTGCCCGGCTCAAAGGCCCTGGCCATTGGGCTGGCCGGCTGCAACATGCGCTGCCTCTACTGCCAGAACTGGCAGGTCTCGCAGGATCAGCCAGTGAACACGCTGAACATGAAACTCACCGCCGCCGACGCCGTGGCGCGTTTGACATCGCAGAGCCTGCCGGTGCTGGCGTTTACCTACACTGAGCCTGTGAGTTACCTGGAATACGCGCTCGAAACCGCTACAGCCGTGCGCACAGCCGGCGGCAAGGCGATCATGGCCAGCGGCGCGTTCGTGAGCGCCGAGCCCCTGCGGGAAATGTGCAAGCAGCTTGACGGCATGGCGCTGGCGTTGAAGGGCTTCAGCGAAGAGTTCTACCTGAAGGTCTGCGGCGTGAAGTTCGAGCCGATTCTGAAGGCCCTTGAGACTGCCAAAGCCTCGGGGCGCTGGCTGGAACTGACCACGCTGGTAGTGCCGACCTACAACGACGCACCCAAGGATATCCGCGAGATGTGCCGCTGGGTGGTCAAGAACCTGGGGCCCGACGTGCCGCTGCACTTCGGCCGCTTTGTGCCGGAATACAAGTTGCGCAAGCTGCCGCAGACGCCCGTGCGCACGCTCGAAGAATGCCGCGATATCGCGCTGGGCGAAGGCATCCATTTCGTCTACATCTCCAACGTCGCGCCGCATGAGGGTAACCACACTTACTGCCCCGGCTGCAAGCGCGTGCTGATCCGGCGCGTGGGCTTGCGCATCCTGGAGAACCACCTCCAGCGCGGGAGCTGCCCGGGTTGCCGGCGCGCAATACCCGGAGTGTGGGCGTGACCCGCGCCACGCTCAACGCCAGCTTGTGTTTCTTGAGCGGCGCAGCGCTGGTATCGCAGATGCTGGGTGCGCGCGAGGTGCTGGCGCTCACAGGCGGGAATGAGCTGGTCCTGGGGCTGGTCTTCGGCGCATGGTTCTTCTGGTCGGGCATAGGGGCGGCACTTGCAGGCTGGCTGAGATTCGGGCAGGGCGGCGCCACGGGCGGGGACGCCACGAACCCGGACGGCACGGGCGGGGACGCCCGTGCTACGGTTCGCTGGTGCTTGCTGTCGGGGACGGCGGGCTGGCTGCCTCTACTGCAGGTCATCCTGCTGCGGCTGGGCTCAGGTTGGCTGGAGACGGGCGACGGGCGGTTGACGGGCATCTGGCAGGCTGTCGGGGCGGCCGGCCTGCTGCTGGCTTGGCCGCCACTCTTCTGTGGAGCATGCTTTGCCGCGTTGGCCGCGGCGCGGGTACCCTCCACCTACCCCCTCCCCCTGCCCCCTCCCGCAAGGGGAGGGGGAACAGTGCCCCTGCCCCCTCCCGCAAGGGGAGGCGGAACAGTGCCCCTACCTCCTCCCGCGCCGGGGAGGGGGGAGAGTGGGGTCGCCGAGAGGTTCTCGTGGGATGCCATCGGTGCGGCACTCGCTGGCGCGCTCTTTTCCTTCGTACTGGCGGGAAGACTATCTGCCATTCAGAGCGGCCTCCTCTTCGTCGGAGCGGGGGGCCTCTTCAGAGCGTGCTTCTTCTGGAAGCAGCCGCTGCCGCGCTTCACACGCAGCACCTGGCTGCTGACCCTGGCTCTGGCGCTTCTGGCCTGGCTGAGCGGCTGGGCGGGACGGTTCGAAGGTTCCTCCTTGCGCTGGCGGCCGCGCTTCGCTGCGGGGCAGGAGCAGCTCATCGCGGTGAAGGAAAGCCGCTATCAGCGGCTCCTGCTGGCTGAGTATCGCGGCCAATACACCGTCTACGGGGACGGCGAAGCGCTGGCGACTTATCCGGACCGGGAGAGCAGCGCCGCCGAAGCGCACTTCGTGGCTTGCCAAGCGCCGCGGCTGCGGCGCGTGCTGGTGGCCGGCGCGGCGCCCGGCTCGACGGTGCGCGAGCTGCTCCGCTACGGACCGGAATGCATTGACGTCGTCGTCTTCGACTCCGAGGTGCTGGCGCTCCTGTGGGACAAGCTCAGCGCCGAGGACCGCGTGGACCTGAGAGATCCGGCCGTGCGTTTGCACACGGGCGACGTGGCGCGCTTCCTGCTTGAGGCGCCCGCCGGCGAGTACGATCTGATCTGGCTCCATCCTCCCGCGCCTTCCAGCATTCAGGCCAACAGGTTCTATACGGCTGAATTCTTCAGGCGCGCGGCGCGCGCCTTGTCAGGACGCGGTGCGCTCACCTTTACCACCACCGGCGCGCCAAACTATCTCGGCCCCGTGATGTTCGCTTATCTGGGCTCGATGCGCGAACATCACGG
>Ga0209777_10007587_pt1 | contig 12016 bp, 12 predicted proteins | sample FrelakmetHBP12HB_FD_187147 | JGI IMG/M metagenome (GOLD analysis project Ga0209777, IMG submission 187147) | Freshwater lake sediment microbial communities from the University of Notre Dame, USA, for methane emissions studies -HBP12 HB (SPAdes)... | ecosystem: Environmental > Aquatic >... | reverse complement strand
TTCAAGTAGGTTTTCATATCGTTGCAACGCATTCAGATCACCATCAATTGACATAACGCACCTCCTTAAGTCCACAAGCCAGGAAAATCATCGAATGAAATAACGACGACCGTGCCGGTCGCACCATTCCCGCTATAAAAGTGATGGATTGGACCACCGTTAAGGGGAGCGAATCCTCCTATGCCTCCATCTACGGAGAACATAGTCCCATCTTTGTTTGTTACGGTTCTAGCAAAAATCAAGATCGTCCCTCCCCCTCCTCCTCCACCACCGGCAGTCCAATAACTATTCCCTGGGGTGTTATTCCCTCCATCTCCGCCTTTTGCCGTGATACATCCAGAACCAGCAAGATCGAGTGTATCACACTCAATAATAAGTGCTCCCCCACCCCCTCCTCCTCCGCCGCCAGTATGACCCAATGTTATGTCGTTCTGTCCTCCCCCTCCAGCCCCTCCGCCTCCACAACCGAGAGGAGCGCTAATCAGAAAATTCAATAAATTGTTTTGAATCTGATTCGGATTCAACCACGACAAAAACTTATTTAGTGCAGAAGTTATCACTGATCCTGAAAGAATGTTACTACCGTTCATTATGGGATCGCTGCCTACATTGGATTTAGTACCTCCCGTACCCCCCGACGCACCACCAGAGCCCAAATGGGTAACACCAAACGAGCCGCCCCCGCCGCCTCCCAAGCATCCTAAAGCACCAGCCTGCAACGATCCACCCTGTCCTCCAGCTGATCCTATTATCCCATTATGTCCAAATGGAGCGTAAGCGGATAATCCCGGCGTGCCTTCATTCACGTCGGCAGAATGATGAAATCCATTTCCTCCATTTCCTCCTGGCCCCGGACCCATAGCTCCGCCAGTATTTAAATCCGTTCCCGGATAGCCATCCGTACCCGCCACAGACAATTTGCCCGTTCCTTCAATTATCAGCGTTCCCTGGACCCCTATCGCAAGGATAGGAAAATTGGAACATGTCAAAGTTGCCCCTGCCCTGATTGTCAAACTTGTGTATTGCTTGATGTTATCGGCTAAATTAGTATTTGTGGTAATATCGCCAACATAATCGGACCCATCCCCCCCGAACTGCTTAAAGAATGTCTTGACGAACGGATACTTCGTCTTGTTAATAATCTCAAACCCGAGATTGTCCTCGTACACCACCCGCCCAACCAACGAATTCGCGTCTGGAGAATCAAATGTCAAAGATCCGCTTTCTACATGCAAGCCGTACTTGAACGTCGGCGGCCCGCCAATAGTGCCGTCTTCCAACACGGGATGTGACAACGCACCGTAACCAAAATTACGCTGATCCTTAGCCGACGTTACGTATGCGGCCGGTCGCCCCAATGTGTATAGCAATAAGTAATTTCTGTTCGGACCCGGAATATTGCGAAGGTCCGTCTGGCTAATGGCGAGCGATCCCCCGCGATAGGCAAAGACATACCAGGTGCCAGTCGTGGTGGTGCTCAGAACGCCCCCCGGAATGGTTAGGCGAAGTCCATTGATCCAGCAGATACCTCCATTGACCGCAACACTAACCGATGGGGGCGAAATAGTGGGGATGTCCAAGCCGTGAACCACGAATCCCGCATCAATTTCCGACACCATCTGGTAATCAGGCAATTTGTTGGCTGGCTGCTCTATGTCGAAATTAAAGACTTGACTACTGAGTTCTCGCCAGCCAACTGTACCGATACTACGGATGTCCAGTAATGTATCCGCGATCAAATCTCCAGTATAGGCTTGATTGATGGTGCAGATCAGTGCCTTGGTATAAAGATCGGCGGGGAGTGCGGTTAGAGTATAGGCATCGGTCCTGGAACTGCCTGGCAATGCGCCATAAACAACAACGTCGATATAGTTAATACCGTCCGCATCCCACAGTCGGTAAAGTATGCCCGTATCCTGGACGGCTACCGCCGCGCCGCCATTCCATGCCAATGTCTTGGTTATAGGTGGACCGGCAGTATATGTATATACCAGATTTTTTGAACCCACCACATTCATATTTTGCGATATCCGGATAATACGGCAATTTGTGATCGTCACGGCAGCATTACAGGAAGCACGATCATATTTTTGAGTCGTTCCCGTTGAATCCACGCCCACGATCCATAAATGATCTTTAGCAGGCGATGGCACCGCAAAATCATAGTTTTGTGCCTCCCGAGCCTCGATAATGGCTCCATTGGCATGGAGATACGATCCGGATGGAATAACGCCAAGAATCAAACGATTGCCTGGACTCCCAGGGACGGACGGCACGGCCGATGCCGCATCCCCCACGACACCGCCGTGGTGCATCCGCTGCTGATGGTACGTGGAGAAATCATAGATTTCGTAACCGCCGTCCAGGTCATGAACATGCTGGGCGTGAGGATTTTTTGTCGCCCACGTCCCGGTCCCGTGGTAGAACGTGGGGTTCGCTGTGTGGCCGTCTGGAGCGAATCTATTGGCGTGTTTGTTGATCTCGCCGTTAGGATCCATCATGGCGTCCGTCACGAATGCGGCCGGGATCCTGACCCCCAGTATTTGACGGCACGATTCATCGTATGACACCACGCCGGGGCCACTGATGGACGTAACCTTGCACAATATAATCTGGTCAGTCGTGGGGTTTTTTGTAAACAGCAATGACGCAGTATTGGTGCGGCGGGTATTATGGAGTACGCCGTCCACGGGATGGGCAATAGGATTACTATCGGTAAAGTCATAATCAATCACCAAGTACCATGTTCCATCCGCGTGGTCAATGGCCGAAATCGACTGCGCGTCAATATCAACCCGCTCACCACTTTCGGTATAGCCCTTTCCGGCGGTTACGTCAATAAGGGATCCAGCGGTAGACGACAGCACCACCCCATCAAAGATTCCCTGCTGGGCCGTCACGGCCAACAACCGCTCGATGCACTCATTTTGGATCATCTCATCGGTCAGAAATGTAAGATCGTCGTTTGACACGTTTTGGCCATAGAAAAAAACTGGTTCCTTCATCTCAATTCTCCTTCAACCAACAATCAAGGCAAAGCCAACCATGCAATGTGGCGAATGCGTATGTCCCAGAGCATTTCCGCATTTTTGACAGCGGCTAGGCACCGCCGATCCCTCTCTTGGCTTGGGATGAGCCGGTATGCTGCTTTCCGTTTTCGCCCGCCCCGCACTGCCGGTAAAACAGCCATAGCCTATGATATTTTTTAAACTCATTTTTTTCACCTAATCGGTTTTGGCGATATCCCACCGTCGAATTCTTTTGCTATGAACCAACCCTCGACTGTGCCATCGCCCAGCACGATTCGGGACGCCGCCGGAATGGGGTGAGTCCCGACAGCGGTGCAGGTGCCGGACCCGATGATGACGCCATTCAAATAGATCAGGCACGTGCCCAACTTCCACACAATCCTGATTCTACTGACGCTGAAGATATTCAGCGATGACGCCCACAGGCTTCGGATTGTCGAGGTCGTGGCCCCATCGTTTATCGTGAGCACCAACTGATTGGTCGCTCCCTCGTGCCAAAACCGGATATAACCGCCGCTACCCTTGATCGGTGTGATCGTGACATACCAATGATCTATATTGTCATGGGGTTGATGCAATGGAATAAAGTCGAATTCCAGCGCACCTCGGTCACCCCTCAACGATTGACCGTGATCCAGAGTTACTATATCGGCGGGTCTGGTTATCTCAGCCGGGGTCTGCGGCCGGGGATCATCAATAGTCATATACGGCAGGCGCACATAAGCTCCATATGGCAAATCAGTGGAATTAAATCCTATGCCGATCTTGGCATAAGCCGCATTGGGCAATTCTGGAAATGTATGACCAACATAACCCCACAACCAGTTGGGGAACACATTAGCCATAGCAGTATAAGTTAATGGCGAAAGCAAATGATCATCTACATCATATTGTAAAATAATTACATCAAAATGGTCCATACTCGAACTTCCCGGCCCTCCTTTGTGCCACATCGACAGTTGGAGTGTTTTTCCCCCTAGATTGCCGTGGTATATCTGATAATAATATGGCCCTATATGCGGATCATCGGTAAATATCAATTGAGCTTCATTGTCAATCCCAAAAGGGTCTGTATATATCTTACCGCTAATTGCAGGTTCAATAAAATCATATAGCCAGGGAGCTTTGCTTAAATCGGAACCCTGACCGAATAGATTGGTAACCGCGCCCCCAATGGCTAATCCCGATACTTGCCGGTTATTGAAAATATCCGCCGGTCGCCCGGTATTGGCGGCTACAACCTGCCCGCCATAGAGACTGGTCTGTAAATATTTAACCTCATTTCTAGTGACTATCGGGGCGGGTAGGGCGCTCCCATCGGCTAAATAGGCCGTCATGTCACCATCAGTCAACGACCAGGTAAATACCGGGGATGGAGGCGGGGGTGGAGGCCCGGGAGGTACTGGGGGCGGCCCGGCATAGTTGATCGCCCAAGAAAATACATCAGGCTTAAACCGGATGTACAGCAGGTGATGGGCAGAGATGATGCGGGACAATATCGTCCGCAATAGTCTTACCTTTTCGTCCGTGACATCGAATATGCTATGGTTGGCGTTGATCACGACTTCGCAGGCATTGAATATCACCGATAGCGCATTGGCATAACTATCCACTCCTAAATATCCGCAATGTCGGATATCGACGATGGCCCCGCTATCGGCTACCGCCACTGCCTGAATATATGCGTCTGACGGAATAGCAAACGGCATGTCATCCGGCAAACTTACCCCGTGGGGCTGCCAGACCACGCATCCATAGGTCGGAGAATCGGGATCATCATCATCAACGGTGCCATCGCTGTAAATCCAGGTGGTGACATTATCCATAACCACAAAGCCGGTGTCAGCATTCGTAGGGGCCGACCGCCACCAGCGCCGGGCACGATAAAACCAGAATTCGTCCCATCGCATCGCCAGCGACGGCGGGGCTTTAACGGAGATGTTCACATCCAGATTCCATAGCCGCTGATCGCAATAATCCCATTCATAGCAGTCGTTCTCGCCTACCGGAACCTCTGCGCCGAACAGCGAATTAATGATATGGTCAAACGCGCTCTGAGCGGGTAGTAGGGTGTACTGTTCATACAGCACTTGGAGAAAGTTGCGGAACTGATCGGAGGTAAAAATATAAGGGCGGAATACCCCGGCCATCATCCCGTATTTGTCGCGCATAGTAGGGCTGTCACAGGTCGATAGCGACCTGTTTAGTTGCGTTTGTAATAATTGATCTTTGACCTCGCCAGCCCCATTGGAAATAACCCATAGAAAGAACAGAATGTTGTAGAATGAACAATAGAGGACGGGCAATTCAAACACTGTTTCACAGGCCCCGAGATCGGGCGCGGTCCCGCTATAATCGGTTTCGTTCAGGTCGGCTCCCCGATTAACGCACGGGGACGATGGCGATAGCGATAGATTGACACCAGGTGTGGCCGAAACATCGGCATCCACGTTCAGGATTAGGGGATCGGCGATTAAGTCATAGTCTCCCATCGGCCCGACCGCAACTGGAACCTCGCACCACCAGTCGTTAGCCTCCAGGCTGATGTCCACCGACGATACCCGCTGCAAGCCAATGCTAAATCCGGCAATGATGCTATTCCGCATCGTGACGGATCCGACTGCGGCGGTAATTGCTGGAAAACTCGCAAACGATGGATAGCCCGACCATGCTATTGTGCTTTGATCAAGGGAAAGATGACCGTCCGTGCATTGAATGGCCGTGTTTGCCGTCATGCGGAAGCTGGCACGATAGGTTTCAAGATTGCCACCAGCAACTACGATGCCTGGATGGGCGGCGGCGGCCTCATCGGATAGTATCACACGCCGGAGCGATAAGGTCGCATCCACCACGCGGAAAATGTTTCCCTGTAGCCGAATTGTGCTGTCGTCTCCGCGTCCGTTGCCGATGATTTCAACATCATGGATGAGGTCCGCAGTTGGTAGAATCAGAGCATCTCCACCCATCCCGATCTGAATGGTGTCCCCAGCCGAGATTACGGCAAATGCCTTCGCCAATGTTAGAAAAGGCTGTTCCCATGATCCAGGATCGCTATCATTGCCCCAGGAGGCAACATAATATATGGTCATTGAATCACCATTTTTTCTAAAACAACCAGCCCGCCTGCGGTAACACCACAACGCCGCCATCCGGCGCATATGAAACACCAGCCGGGATTCCGCGAGCGCACAGCCGACGGCCGAACGTAAGTGTAGTGCCTCTCACCAGGCCAGCAGAAATCAGCAATGGCGTCAGCCTCTCGGATAAGGTCAGAGGATAGGATAGAACCTTCGTTTCGGAAGATGGCACAGTTGACTCCGACTTGGCCGGAATCATCCTTAAACTTTCGCCACAGGAAAAGGGCGTCTCGTCGCGGGGTAGTAAGCGGAATGATCTGGCCTGGCCCGGCGAACTTATGGGGTTGCCGTCCGTCGGCATATTTTCGGCATGAATAATGTCTATCTGCGCCACGATCCAATGCGGTGCATCATTCATGCTCTACCGCCGCCGTGATCTCGATCTTATGTTGCCCCTGCGTGAACGATACACCATTGAATCGGTTGCGCCCGGCAATAGCCGCGACTTTGCCGACTATGGTATCATCCACGATCAGCGTGACATAACATGGTTGTTCGGAATAGAACACGACGCTGTAGACCGGCAAATTGAACAGCGGGTACGCATTCTGGCTGTGGTCGTAAATATGGGAATCGGCTAGGCTACCTTGCGCCCCGCGCCAGATAGATAGCTCTCGGCCCGTTTCTGGCGGCAACACGAGCCATTCCGAGCCGGTATAGATGTAGTTGGCGGATTCGTCCAGTACCGCCTCGATTTCACCGGCCTGCGGCACCATTAACGCCCAGATCGGCCCGGTCACGCCCAGCGCGATAGCACCGTCATGCCCAGCCCAGACGCCGGAAGCTCCCACGGGCACGATATAGCGGTCGCCAAGCACGGCGGGCGTCGGCGCATTGGTGGTGCGCGAAATCACGTTGCCGCTGATCGCGTTTTGGCCGACTTCAACCCCTACCAGGCTGATGCGGGGAAGATCAACAATATCATCTCCCACTGTCCGCCCCGCAACGGCGAACCTGACGGTCACACCGTCAATCACCGCCTCGTACAACCCAATCGGTATGATGGCAAACGGAGATGATCCGCCAATGGTCATGCCATTAATCACCAGCGAAGTGGTGAAGGCGATGCTCACCGGAGCGGGATAGTTTTTGGCGTTGTCAACCATTCTTTCTCCTAGACAACGACGATTCGGGACATTGATCTCGGCGCTTATCCAATGCCGGATGACCCATTGCCGCCCTGTACTCACTTTTAGGAATGTCGGCACGCCGAAAATATTCCTTCGCAAAGTTAATTGATACACGATAGCTGGCGGGTTTATCCCTCCGCCTAATAGCCAGTCCGGTTGCCCCGGTGAACTCCGCGATATAAGAAAGATGATCTAATAGCTCCATGAATTTAACGCGCCAAGATAGATCATATGCGATCACAATCGTATAGGCTCCAATGCCTGGAAGTCGCATTGACGCCTGGCAATTATCAAGCACGACCGCGATATAATTCTTCCTCATCTCCCGCGCCATCTTCTTGAACATCGTCTCGTAGTCCAGTTTCTTATCCACCTGTTTTTTCTTCTTGTCCATTTTCCCCTCCTACAATTGGCTCATCGGATTCAAAAATCACGCCCTTGATTGGTCAGTTCAAGATCATTCCGTTGGGGATTGGTCTCAACCAAATGAGCATCTTTTAGGAGGTCGATATGGTAATCAACCTCTTTTGCGGTGTGTCCATCAACCGAAAAAGGAAAGGGGATAGAACCATCCGATTCCTCAATCTTGATCATGATTTTCCGAATTAAATTCCAATCTCTCTTCATCTTTTCACCCCCTACACGAAAATAATCTCGCCGAGCGCGTAGTATTCGTTCGCCGCCGCCGCCAGATCGCTATCACTCAAAGTCGGTAGTGGCGATGGATTCGCCTCTGCCGACCTCCCCATAACCGGGCCTTCAATCCGGTCCACCACCGCCGTACCCGATAGCGTAGCCGTGGCCACCGCCACAACCAGATCTGACCATTCAATGCTATCGCCCATACGTTTGGCCGCAAAGAAGGCAGTCAGCGCCGACACCACCGCGCTTTCGGCCTGACTCTGGGTGTAGCCGGGGAGTGGGACCACGTGCATCTCGACAATATCGTACCAGCGGATCGCCGTTTTTACCAGCACGTCCGAGGATTGAACATGTAGCGTCGGATCGGTATCGAGCATTTCCTGAAGCGCCCGCACACTATCGTCGTAAACATAGGTAACGTTCACCACATCGCCCGTGACCGGATAACCTGTCTCGCCGACCTGGAATTGAATGTAACCATAGGCTCGGGCCGAATACGCATAGCCCCCATCGGTATCGAGATAGGAAACATAGCCGTTGCCATCGGTCAGCGGAGTGGTCCCATTCGCAACCGTAGATATCGAGAGTATGGGTTGGAACGGTAGTACAAACAACTCGCCCGCATTCAAAATTTTGGTTGTGACCGTAACCGACACCGGGGCTATCCCCATGATCCACAAATCAACCGCGCCAGCGGGAGCACGCACCATCAGAGGATCTCCAGAACCTTGGCAGTTGGCGTCCACTATCCCGGTTTTCGCTTTGGCCCATACCTCATAGCCCTGACGGGTATCAATACAGATGGCGTCGGCTTGTGCCAATATTCGGTTGATCAAGTCGATGTTGGTTTCACGCGGCTTACCGCCAGTGGTAGCTCCCAGATTGGTCACGCGCACCACATGGGTTATCGCCACGGACAAGGATTGGATGGTGTTAGCCAGCGCGTTTCCGCCTGCCCCAGTGTTGTCACATCTTACGCTTACATTCATGCAGTAGTAGCCGGTGCCCGTGGGGTCTGGGGTCGGAACAACCGCAGTTACCGGCGTGGTAGTGCTGTAGCTCAGATTGGTGGTGCCCCGCACATATAGGCGAGTGCCCAGTGGAATGGTTACGGGTGCCGCGCTATCGCAGTAGAATCGGACGGTCCCTACAGATGCTTCCGCGCCCTTGCGCGTCAGCCCATAGTCGGAGGCGATCCGGTTGATGTCGGTGTAGAGTATGGCTTCAACATCGTTGCCCAAGTCAGCGGGAACGCCCAGGGTAGTTCCAAGCGTCAGCGTGGTCGCCGATACCCCCAGCGCCACCGCCAGCGTTGCCTTATAGGTGTCGTCACTCAGTATCAGCAGCAGACCGCTGATCGCGGTTAGGCGCTCGACATAATCGGCGAAAAAGTAGAGTTTGGCAAGTTCGATAGACATCGTGTCGATGATGTCTACCTGGGGTTCGCCATCGAGGATGCTGAAATCAGATCGAACGCCGAGTATCCGGGCTATCGCTTCGGATCGAATCGTGGTCGCGCTCTTAAACACTGCCGCCTCCTGTCGTCATCAAGACCGCCTGATCGCCGCTCCGGGTTTGAACCGTCGCCTCTACTATCATACTCCCTTGTGCGGCAAATGTCACGGCAATCGACTTCAGCCCCACAATCTGCTCCGACGGCGGGATGTCTATCTGTGTTGCCCGTACCGATTGCTGAGTCGCCAGATAACGCAGGTGGGTCTCCGCCATTTGTGCCAACATACCCGCCATGACATTGCCTAGCATCTTGGATCCGATCAGATCGCGGGCGCGGGTGCCATAGTTCGGGGCCAGCGGATTGGAGCCGGTGCCAGTCAGTAGCCCCTTGGCAAAAGCCTGGGCCGACACGTCCACGCCGGATACCATTACTGGCGTCCCGCGCGGACTAATGGTTAGGTCCATATTTCCCCTGATGAAATCGGAAGACCCATCAGGGCTGACGAGTTGGAAAGTGCTACTCACTTTTTCCTCCGGGCAAGTTGCCAGGTTTGACCATCAGTGATTTGAAATTTTTCAGCCGGACGCTTAAGTGCGGGCAGGCTTAGACCACATCGTTTGAGGTATTCTTTGCCAAAACGTTCAACGGTTTTCTTGTTGGGATAAACAAAATGTGTACCTATAGATATCACATCTAACCCCGTAGGATTTTTGAATTTGACAAAATTCCCAAGGGCAAGAATGAGAAGAAAAAACTTCTCTTGATAGGAGAGATCGTAGGCTAACACCATTGATGGCCCCCCAGCCTGGACGACAACTTCTCTGCAATCGTCAATCACGGAAACAATGTTTTCTTGGAACAACTCCATCGCCAGCTTCTTAAACAATGCCTCGTAATCCGGTTTGATCACCTTAGCCTGTTTTTTCACCTTAGTCATCAGTTCAACTCCCTTGTGTCAATGCCCTCGATCAACCAATGGGCCATCCATTCCAGATCAAGGCACTCAATCCCGCCCAAAATCAAATCCCGCAAATCTTTCATCTCACCCTCCTGTTTTGCTTGCCGCCGCCGCACTTTGGAGCGCGCCGTAATAGAAGCGCGTGAGTGCTTCCCACGCCGCGTTTACCTTGCCGGTATCTGTCCCCGCCACCGCTACTGTTAACATGCCCGTGTAGGTTGAAGTCCCATAAATGGGACCGCCGTAGCCGCCTTGGATCCCCTTGAGCATGGATGTCCGCCATACTGCCGACCCACCAGCCGATGGAGGCACCAGGTAGGCCGTGAGTGGCCCCTGCGATAGCACAGACGCCAGATCGTCGAGGAACTGCTGCAAGATGGTCAGTTGTTGGACTAGCATACCGGTCTGGCGAAGCAGTATGGCCGAAAAACTGGTGAACGCATTGGGGGTGGTCAGCCGATTCAGGTAGTTCAACACCTTATTTAAGGCCCCGGCCACATCCGCATTCACCGATCCCGGCATGAGGTCTTTCAGCGCATAGCCGTACCACGCCACGTGGGGAACACCTTTGTGGGGTAGGGTGCTGTTGTATAGCGTGGTATAGGGCGCGCGGTCGGAAGCGGCAACCATCTTGCTTTCGGCCTTGGCGTCCGCCACCTGTTGGCGAGTAGCCGAAGAAGCCGCCGCTATGAACGTGCCTAATGCCATGAATAGGGCGGCGGCGACATCGCTTGAAGGTGATCCCCAGACAAAGGAGATGGACCCGACCTGACCGGAAGGTGACACGATGGGGCGGTAGCGATCGTCTGCATTGAGTAGTGAACTATCGAAGCGGCGGCCCAGCATGATGGATCCACCATATTTCGGTCCCAGGAACAGGCCATAAACGCCAGTATTTTCCAGATCAGCGATTAGCCGTCGGATCTGGACGAGCAGATTAGACACCACGAATGTGGCCAAGGTGCTGTAACTATTCGATGGGATCAACTGCTGCACGATGTTGACGAACTGATAAATGGTGTTGAGTACTGGCGCAAGGCTATCGTTGGCGTCCTGGATGATGTCCATGCTCTCTTTGTAAAATCCAGGCAGCATCTGGTCGAGAGTGCGGACATCGAACCAGCGGGGATTGCCCGACGCCAGGCTGGACACGTCCAGGCTGGCCCACGAAAGTTGGTTGTTGTTGCCAATGGGCATCTATTCCCCCATCTCCTCTAACCTTTTCAGTTCCATTTCCATCCCGGGGATAAGCGCATCCGCGTTCGACAACCCCTCCCGAACACGAAGTATCCATTGGTTTAACTTCCAACACCTATTATGGTCCGCCTCGATTTGCATCGCGGTTTCCTTGGTCAGGCTATGGGCAATAGGGAATCCATCCTCATTGTCCACTTCCCATTGACCGGAATCTTCAAACGTTTCTTTGGCTTTCCACATGTTCCATCACCTCCATTTTCTCCCGCATTCCCCGGTCCCGCTTGGCGGCCTCGGTTAGCACCCGCTCCATGTTACGCAACGATTGTAACTGTACCTCAAATATCTCCTGGATCCCATCCCGGACAAGTGCGATGACCGTTTTGCCCGGGTCTCTAGCTAGATCAATGCCGACCCAAATTGGTTCGCTCATGGGATATTCGGCGTGGAAACCCGCCCCCTAAAGGGAG
>Ga0209777_10007586_pt1 | contig 12016 bp, 7 predicted proteins | sample FrelakmetHBP12HB_FD_187147 | JGI IMG/M metagenome (GOLD analysis project Ga0209777, IMG submission 187147) | Freshwater lake sediment microbial communities from the University of Notre Dame, USA, for methane emissions studies -HBP12 HB (SPAdes)... | ecosystem: Environmental > Aquatic >... | reverse complement strand
TTTTCAGCTCCTCAATGCTGCTATATCCGTAGATATCCAGAATAGCTTTGTTGGCATAAATTGTCTCGCCTTCTGTTGTTGATATGCGCACGCCCAGCGGAGAATCATCAAGCGAATGGCGGAAGTTCTCTTCACTTTTTCGTAAAGAATCCTCCATTTGTTTGCGTTCAGTTATATCTCTGCCTTCGCCCAGGATGAACACAGGTTTTCCATTTTCGTCCCGGATGAAACTAAATGAGCTTTCAATGCATAAAGTCTTGCCATCTTTACAGCGGAATTCGAATTCCAGTAAACGCTTTAGGGAATAGGTTGGAGGAGCTGCCAGCGCCTTGGGCATTTCCATGGAATAAAACTTCATCGCTGCCTGGAAAGATGCTGCCGGGAGTAGTTTATTCAATGGGAGCTTTTTAAGCTCATCCAGGGTATACCCCAGTATTTTTTCTACAGATGGGCTTATATAAGTTATTTTTAAGTCCATGTCCATGAGCCACACTTGGTCTTTTATGTGATCTGCCAGCAGACGGTACTGCGCTTCGCTTTGTTTCAGCAATTCCTCCACCTTCTTGCGTTCGGTGATGTCGTGTAGAAGTCCCCAGAATCCCACTGGTTTGCCTGATGAATCTTCTTTTAAAGACACAGACGCTTCGATGTATCCTTTAGAACCATCTTTTCTTATAATTTGCCAATCGAAATTTTTAAGAGGTTCTCCTGTCTTGTAAATATTATTAAACGCCTGAAAAACTTTTTTTGCGGTTTCTTTTTCCGTATACTGCCGGTTATTCATACCCGTCAATTCCTCTTTGGAGTAACCATGTATTCGGCACACTGAATCGTTGAAAAAGGTGAAGTTACCTGCAAGATCAGCCTCAAAATAGCCTTCCTGGATATTTTCAAGAATGGTTCGATATTTTTCATCGCTCTGGCGCTGCGCCTTCTCGAATTGCTTGCGCATCTCAATCTCTTTGCTGAGTTTGTTACTTTTAACAGGAATCTTTTTTGTTGCATTTTTGGTCTTGGGTATCGGCGATTTCGCGGAAGTCGAAAAGTTTTTCCGCTTTGAGTTTTCTTTTGTCTTTCTAATCGTCTTCATTCCCCATTCCCTCTGCGCCTTGCGGATTATTGAAGGGATACTACATTAGTATAAATTTTAAATTATAAAAGAAGGATCATTGAGTGTCAATAAATATATTGATAAAATTAAACTTTTTATGCTTTTGCAAACTAGGGGAAAAGACATATGCCAGAGATGAATGGACAACCTGAAAACGATTAGTTCCAGAAGAGTGGAGTCCCTATGGCAGGAGCAGGAGGATTCCAAATCGCGGGATTAAACAAAAGTAACTAATCCTTCACTACATCCTATATTTATGAAAGTCTAAAACTTGAATACCCGGTCCTGTGGACGAGGATGAAAAGTTTTCCTGCCGAAGCAGGCGGAGTATGTTATGTTTAAAGCATGGGACTCAAGAGAACACCCCATGCGTTGTATGACACGAAATATCATTTGGTATGGATACCGAAGTATCGGAAGAGGATGCTTCGTGGAGATATACGAGAGCTCGTGATGTATATATTCGTATCAATAACGTTGTAAAGAGACATTGCTATAATTGACAGCCATCTCATTTTTTAAATAATCGGGAAGATGGCTTCTTTTTATAAATCCAGTCTTTTATTTTTTCCTAATATAGTTTAGTAGGGATTTGATTGCTTACATGCGAAGGTAGATAAATTAAAATATGGCAAAAAATCTAGTAGTAATTCTGGGTCCGACAGCATCGGGTAAAACGCATCTGGCAGCAAAGCTTGCCTATGATTTGCGTGGCGAAATAATTTCCGCCGACTCCCGTCAGGTTTATAAAAACATGGATATTGGCACCGGTAAAGATTTAAACCAGTATATTATTAATGACCGGCGAATTCCTTATCACCTGATAGATATAGTGGTTCCCGAGAGCGAATTTAACTTATTTGAATTCCAAAACAGATTTTACAAAATATTCAGTGAACTCAGTGAAAAGAAAATTTTACCAGTTCTTGTCGGAGGAACTGGTCTTTATCTGGAAGCCGTGCTTACAGAGTATAGTATGCCTCACGCCCCGATGGATCAGGAATTAAGGAAAGAATTAAACCGGAAATCAAAAGATGAACTGCAAAAAATGCTCTTGGCGTTAAAACCGCATTTGCATAACAAGACCGATCTTGAAGACTCCGAAAGATTAATCCGGGCGATAGAAATTGAACGGGCACGAAATATAAAAGATCAACATCAACAAGAGAAACCGGATATTGATGCTGTGGTTTTTGGCATCAGATGGGAAAGATCAACGCTGCGGCAGCGCATTACGATGCGCTTGAAAGAAAGGCTGAAGCAGGGGATGATCGAAGAAGTAATAAAACTGAATGCCGCAGGATTGACCTGGACAAAACTGGAGAGCTTTGGACTGGAGTATCGTTTTATTTCTCAATATCTGCAAAAAAAAATTACATTTGACGAGATGACCACCAAGTTAAACACAGCTATCCATCAGTTTGCCAAAAGACAGGAAACGTGGTTTCGGCGGATGGAAAAAAAAGGGATAGTAATTAACTGGCTCCAAAGTAACGACTATTCTTTATTGAAAGAAAGCGTAATGAAATTTTTGCAATGAAAAAGAATTCTTTAATTGATACTTATCTGCAGTATTATTCAACCGGTGAAAGGTGGAATTTAATTGCGAATGATACCGAAAATATTTCTCAGGTTGTTGTAATACCGGCTTACGCAGAAAGAGAAATGCTTTTTTCCACTTTGGCTTCTTTAGCGCATAATCCATCTTCGTCTTTGGACTATTCTTTTATATTATGCGTTATTAATAATAAGGATAATTCACCTCCCGATGCGATAAAAAACAACCTGCTAACAATTACATATCTGGAAGCTCTGGTGAAAAAAACGTCTTTAAGAAGATTCAATACTGATCGGGAAATATATCCTCTTTTGTTTACTTTGTCCGATGCGAAATTAAAGCTGGGCTACATTGATGCCTCATCAAGAGGGAATGAAATACCGCAAAATTTAGGTGGCGTGGGGATGGCGCGAAAAATTGGTATGGATATGGCGTTGCGCTTGCTGAAAAAAAGTTCTGCTCCACGCAATCTGATTTTAAGTCTCGATGCTGATACTTTAGTCCAGAATAACTATTTATCAGCAATAAAAAATTATTTTACACCAAGAGTCAAAACAGCAATTGTGGCTTATGAACACCAGATGCCATTGAATTATGAAGAACAGGCCGCAATTTGCTGCTATGAAATTTTTTTGCGCTACTGGGTGTTAGGACTAAAATATGCAAAATCTCCCTGGGCATTCCATTCCATAGGCTCAACGATTGTGGTATCGATCGACGATTACCTGGAAGTAAGAGGAATGAATAAGCGCGAAGCGGGAGAAGATTTTTATTTCTTAAGCAAACTCGCCAAAATGAGTAAAATTGATTATATCAAAGAAACATGCGTTTATCCGTCGGCACGTCCTTCCGCGCGTGTTCCTTTTGGAACGGGCAAAAGGATACAAAGATTTCTTTCCGGCCATCAGAAAGAAGAATATCTTTTATACGATCCACAAATATTTGTAATATTGGCCGATTGGCTGCAACTTATGAAAAATCAATTTATCTGCGGCGATGATGAAATATTAATAAAAATAGAGCAAATCCATCCAATGTTAAAGTTTTTCTTGAAAGATTGTGACTTTACAGCAATTTGGTCAAAAATACGCCGCAATGCAAAAGACGAAAAAACGTTTACCCGCCAGTTTAATGATTGGTTTGATGGATTTAAAACTTTAAAATTGATAAATTATTTTACCAAAGAAGTTTATCCTCAAATTAACATGTTCGAAGCTCTGGAACGGATTCTCTCTATGTTAGAAATGCCTAGATTAAAACTAAACGCAGAGACAAAAATTCCCCAACTGGAAGAGCAAATAAAGATTCTGCAATATTTACGCACGATGACATGACGACAAATATATTAAAGTTTATCCCGCAAAGCGGAGGGCAATGAGACCCAAGCTTCAGAAACATAGTGAACTGAAGATTGCAGGTCGAATTGTCCCGTATAAGCAGGGATATAACACCCCGCAGCTTGCTGCGAAATGTTTCCAAAGCTTTCTTTGGGGTTCATACCCATGATTGTAGCGAGCATCCGGCCCCTGCCGGAGGGGGCTCAACTAAATCATTATAATTATCTTGACGGATATGTGTATTTTACATATACATCACAAATATAAAAGGGCACTGCCAAATATTTTCGGGAGGAGATTAATGAAAAACATAATCAATAGAAACTGTATAGTTATTTTTGTTTTATTTACTTTTGTTCTTGTGTCAGGTTGCGGCGATAATGATAAAAATAAGAAAAAATCTCCGGCCCCGGTAATTGGCACGAACCAGATCCAGCCGGCAGTTTCCGGATCTGTTGCTCCCAGCGCCGCACCGGTTGTTGTAATGGAACAAGCCACAGCAACTGATATAGCCGTCAGCGTTAATGGGAAAATTTTTAAAAAATCAGATTTGGAACGTAATGTAGAAGATAGGATCAAAATGCTCAGAGATAAGATCCCCGCCGATAAACAAAAAGAATTCCGGGGAAACCTTAAAAAAAGGTTGGTGGATGCATTCATCATGCGAACCCTTTTAATCAATGAAATAACAAAGAATAAAATTGAAGTAAGCGACCAGGAAATTAAAGCAGCAACAGATATGATAAAAGCCACTCTTCCGCCAAACAAGAAATTCGATGAATTACTCAAAGAAAATATGATAACTAAAGAAGATATCGTGTTAGGAATTAAGATCAAAAAGTATGTGAATCTTCAAACTGGTAAAAAAGCAAAGCCGACGCAAAAAGAAATAAGCAAATTTTACAACGACAATCGCGATAAATTGTTTAAAGCCTCGGAAAGTGTGCACGTTCGTCACATTCTTGTAGCTATTAACAAAGGTGACAATGATAAAATCAAAGCCGAAAAGAAGGAAAAAATAGAAAATTTACGCAAGCAATTATTGAGTGGCGGTGACTTTGCCGAATTAGCCCGTAAAAATTCCGATTGTCCCAGTAAAGAAGCTGGCGGCGATTTGAATTTTATAAAAAGAGGACAAACTGTGAAACCTTTCGAAGATGCAGCCTTTTCACAGGAAAAGAATGTTATTGGTCCAGTAATCACGACGGAATATGGGTATCATATTATTCAAGTACTGGAGCGTAAGCCTGCAAAGACAATCGCTTTGGATGAAGTTAAAGACAAAATTTCAGCTTATCTGGAGCAACAAAAACAATCAATAGCTTTTAATTCTATTTTGCAGAAGTTAAAAGGAAATGCAAAAATAGTAGTTTATTAGTGAGTCCCAAGTTTTCAGAAACGAAGCGCACTGAAATTTGTTGGACGAACTATCCCCTGAGCGGAGCGAATGGGGATTGTAGAATGTAATTGAAAATTAGAGAGTGGAATTAATCCCGATAGCAAAGCCTGTCGGGATTAATTCAATACCCTGCACTCTTGGCGCAGAGTGAAATAAGATCAATTATCGTAGTTCATTTTCTCAAGACATGAAGACTTTCATCCTTAATTGGCTGAAAGTCTCTTCCTCGATTATTTGAAGCTGTGCTCATTATCGGGGAAGTTGCCAGTTTTCACTTCCGAGATATATGTTTTAACCGCTTTTTTAATTTCCAAATTTAAATTGGCGTATTTTTTGACAAACTTTGGCGTCATTCTTTCATACATTCCCAGCATGTCGTTGACTACCAAAACCTGGCCGTCACAGTGAACGCCGGCGCCAATGCCAATAGTCGGAATGGATAGTGAGCGGGTAATCTCTGCAGCAAGTTTTTCCGGCACACATTCAAGCACCAACGAAAAAGCGCCTGCTTCTTCCAGGCTTTTAGCGTCCCGTATCATCTTTTCGGCTGCGTCTTCCTTTTTGCCCTGAACCTTATATCCGCCCAACTGGTGAATCGATTGCGGTGTTAATCCTAAATGTGTCATAACCGGGATTCCTGCACAGGTTATTTTATAGACTGTTTCGACCTGTTCCTGGCCGCCTTCAAGTTTAATAGCCTGAGCGTTGGCTTCTTTTAAAAATCGCCCGGCATTAGCAAGCGCCGCCTCCGGAGAAACCTGATATGATAAAAACGGCATATCAGCAACAATCAAAGCATTTTGTGAGGCACGTGATACTGCTTTTGTATGATGAAGCATATCTTCCATTGTGACAGGGATGGTATTTTCATAACCTAAAACAACATTCCCTAGAGAATCGCCAACTAGAATTATGTCAATATCGCTTTCATCCAGGATAGAGGCCATCCCGTAATCGTATGCCGTCAATACAGTGATTTTTTCTCCCTGAATTTTCATTTTTTTTATGTCGAGAATTGTTTTACGGTTGATCTTATTTTGCGTGCTCATTTTTTACTCCTTTCAAAATAGCATTCATTGTTTTTGCCTGCCGGGTATTCAGTGTTCCTTTCTGTTGCGCAACTTTAACTGTTATTAATCCCAGAGAAGAGTATAAAAATAAATATTGCGGCAGATTTTTATTAATTGCTGAAATGTGTTTTTTTATTGTACCGAAATCGCCGCGGGCAATAGGACCGGTGAGGGAAGGAATCGAACCGGATTTTTCGATGTTTTTGAGACTGCCGTAAACTAAAGGCAGATAAGCTGTTTTTGCATCTTTTTCATTCAGGCCGATAGCCTGGTAAATAGATTCTACCGTGTTCATTAAAGAAACCAGATAATTAGAAGCAAAGCAAGCAGCGGCATGGTAAAGCGGCTTCTGATCAGAGGAAATTAAAAGAGGAATTCCCCCTAAATCGTTGACAATATTTTTTGCAATCTTTTGAGCTTTTTTGTCCGTCGTAATTCCAAAATAGCTTCCGGGGATGTTTTTTATGGCCTGATCAATTGAAGAAAAACTCTGCAAGGGATGAATGCTGGCAACATCTGCACCTGCTTTTTTCGCCGATTCCAGAAGATCCAGGCCGCCTGCGCCGCTCATATGGAAAACGAATTTGCCTTTTATTGCCGGACAAAGAGCAATCTCCTGGCAAGTAGAAGAAATGGCATCATCGGGGGTAGTGATTAAAATACAATCAGCTTCCTGTACCGCTTCCCCGGGGGTGCGAAAAACTTTTCCCCCTGTATAAGGTAGAGCCCTTTTCAGCGCGGCGGGAGATTTATCGGCAATGGCGATGACTACATAGCCGGTTTTTCTCAATAAAAAACCAATGGCCGTTCCCACCATGCCTGCGCCAATTATGGCAAAATTGTTCAATGGCCGTTTATTCATATTCAAAATATTCAAATACCTCGCACTCTGCCGAGCGAGTTTCAAATCTCCGTCCCTGCCGACTACGTTGGCGGGATTGTTCCTCTTGCGCTTCGAGCTTCATTCCATTCGCTTTCAGCGAGAGTCACGATCGCTTTGCTCCTGGGATTGTTCGATTTACAAATATTACGGCACTGCGTTTGTAATATTTGAATCTCACAAAAAAAGGTCTTCCGCAATAAGGAAGACCTTTTTTCGACAGTTTAGTTGAAAATAAATACCGTCTCAGTCAATATAAGGGATCCAAGCGGTTGTTTTATATCTAACATTGAATAAAAACTTAGTCAAACACTTTTTAAGAAACAAACTTGTGTTTGTTGAGGCACTTCGTTATATTGATCAAAGGTGAAGTGATGAAAAAAGTAGATTTAATGATATTTGATTTCGATGGTACGCTTGTTTCTTCAGGTGCTGATTTGATTCAGAGTATAAATTATACTTTGGATGCATTAAAGCTTGAGAAAAAGCGGGGAAAAGAAATTCTTAGCTTTGTTGGAGATGGTGTAAGAAAATTGATTGAAAGAGCGCTGGGGCAAGATCATATCAAATACATCGAAGAAGCAATGATAATTTTTACTGATTACTATGGTAAACATCTTTTAGATAATACCGGACTCTGTCCACAAGTAGAAGAAGTCTTAAAAATTTTCGAAAATAAAACAAAAATTATTCTGACTAACAAGCGCTATAATTTCACTTTGGCCATAGCGCAAGGATTGAATATAGTCCAATATTTTGCAGAAATAATCGGTGCGGATTCTGTGCCGTTCAAAAAACCCGATCACCGTGTGATTGATTATATATTGGATAAATACGGGGTAAAGAAAGAAAACGCTTTGATTGTAGGTGATGGAGTCAATGATATTATGGTCGCCAAAAAATCTGGAATATTGAGCTGCGCTTACTTAAACGGATTAGGCGAAAGGAAGGATTTGCTGAATCTCAAAGCCGATTATTATTGTGATGATCTTTTGGAAATTAATTCTCTGTTTTATTAGTGAGTCCCAAGTTTCAGAAGCGCAGCGTACTGAAATTTGTTGGACGAACTATCCCCTAAGCGAAGCGAATGGGGATTGGGGATACAATTAAAACGAGCGTAGCGAAGTTAATGAGACTCAATATTACAAACGCAGTGCGGTAATATTTGTAAGTCGAATTATCCATTGTGCGAAGCACATAGGGATATCCCAGGCGCGAAGCGGGATTAAATATGATAAAAAAAGTTAATCAAACAATAGAAAAATATAAACTGCTGGAAAATGGCGAGCGTGTGGTTGTGGCCCTTTCCGGCGGCCCTGATTCCATGGCGCTTTTGGCAATTCTTGCTACAATAGCGAAGACCTTGGATTTGAGCTTGATTGTTGCTCATTTCAACCATGGATTACGGGGAGCGGAATCAGACGAGGACGAGAATTTTTCCCGCGATTTGTCGGAAAAAATGGGATTGGCTTTCGTTTCCGGGAAAATGGATCAGAGAAAGGGGAAGAAAGGCCTTTCACCGGAAGATTTTTATAGGCGGCAAAGATATGATTTTTTAAATAAAATCTCCGATGATTATCAGGCACAAAAAATCGCCTTAGGGCATAATTTGCAGGATCAGGCAGAAACTGTTTTACTAAATATTTTACGCGGAAGCGGCTTGGAAGGCCTTAAAGGTTTTTTACCAATGCGGGATGGTAAAATTATCCGTCCACTGATTGAAATATCCAGGCGGGAAATAATTTCCTACTTGAATGAAGCCGGGATTCCCTATCGTCAGGATAGCTCCAACGAAAACAAGAGATATTTGCGTAATCAAGTTAGATCTGAATTGATTCCGTATTTAAAAGAAAAATTTAATCCGAAAATTGAGGAAAATCTGGCGCAAATGGCGGAAATATTGCGCTTGGAAGATGAATTCATCCGGCAGAATGTCGATGAAGTTTTGAAATCATCGTTTATTCAAAGGCAGCAAAATCTGATTTTGTTAAAATTAGCGGACATAAATAAACTTCCTCCTGCTATGCGGTTAAGATTATTTAAAACCCTTTTAGAAAGTTTAAATCCTGCAAAAAATGGATTTTCCTTTATCCATATAAAATCTCTGGATAATTTGGCGCAAAAGTGCGAATCGGGTAAAAGGGTAGCTCTTCCTCTGGGGATTGAGGTCAGACTCGAATATGATGATTTAATTATGGAGAAAAAAAAAGTCTGCTCAAAACAAATGGAATATGAATATAAAATGAATATTCCCGGCGCTGTTTATGTTAAGGAAAGAAAGCTTACTATCTGCTCAGAACTTACAACAAAAGAAAATGTTGATTTCAGCGGTAAGAATAAAGTTTATTTAGATTTAGATAAAATTCGGCAGCCTTTAATAATACGCAATAGAAGAGATGGAGACTGGTTTCAGCCCATGGGTATGCCGGGTCGGCAAAAAATGAAAACTTTCTTCATTGATCATAAGATACCGCGGTGCGGACGCGATAAAATGATATTGCTTGTTGATCAACTTTCGGTAGTATGGATAGAGAATATGCATTTGAATGACCGGGTTAAGATAACCGCGGAAACAAAAAATGTTCTGAAGTTAAAAATTATAGACTAGTAAATAGACGCAAATTTACACAAACAAATCTTTTTATGAAGGTATCAGAAATTATTTGAGTTATATTGGATATTATTATAAAGATTATACCAGCTCGCTTGTAATTACCACCTTACAGGCGGTAATTACCGGTGAGGTAAATTTTTTAATTTGATATGCGCTCCCCTGCGGGATGCGCCACCGGTCTTAGGCTAACTTTGTTGGCAGCGTCGTCGGCTTCCTCAACGTATTAGTAATACGTCTGCGGAGCCTCCTCCTTGCCCCGCTGGCAAGGGACGGTTCAACTAGCGAATTACAGTTCACTTCGTTCCTGTAATTCGAGTTTCACTGCCGCCGCGTTATCCTTTGAAATCGAAATGATATATTATGATGTATAATTGATCTTAAGGAGAAAAATATTGAATCAGTTTCAAAAAAATATCGCCCTAGTGCTTACTGTACTGCTCGTTTTTTTGCTTGTCTGGCAGCTTTTTAACCAGCCTAAAACAGGTACAAAAGACATAAATTATAGTGAGATGATCGCCTTTCTGGATAAGGGCGAGATCAGTGAAGTAACTATTCAAGGTGATGGTATCACAGGAAAGCTGGTCAATGGTAATGCTTTTAAAACGTATGCACCCAAGGATGATAAGCTGGTTACGCAATTTAGAGAAAAAGGCGTTAAGATTACCGCCAAACCAACGGAAGATTCCTGGTATATGACCCTCTTGGTTTCCTGGTTGCCGATGATTCTTATCATCGGTTTCTGGATCTTTTTCATGCGCCAGATGCAAGCAGGAGGCGGCAAGGCAATGGCCTTTGGTAAAAGCAAGGCACGTTTGATTACCGATAAATCCAAGAAGGTTACTTTTGCCGATGTGGCCGGTATTGATGAAGCCAAGGCCGAGTTGGAGGAAGTGATCGATTTCTTAAAGGATCCCAAGAAATATACAAGACTGGGCGGAAGAATTCCTAAAGGATTATTGCTTATTGGTCCGCCCGGAACCGGTAAAACACTACTGGCGCGGGCAATTGCCGGTGAAGCGGAAGTGCCTTTTTTGACTATCAGCGGTTCTGATTTCGTGGAAATGTTTGTCGGTGTTGGAGCTTCACGCGTTCGTGATTTATTCAGCCAGGCCAAAAAGAACGCTCCCTGCATAATTTTTATAGATGAAATTGATGCGGTTGGTCGTCATCGTGGCGCAGGTCTCGGGGGAGGTCACGATGAAAGAGAGCAAACTCTTAATCAACTCCTCGTAGAGATGGATGGATTTGAATCTAATGAAGGCGTGATTCTCATTTCCGCCACCAACCGTCCCGATGTTCTTGACCCGGCATTATTGCGCCCCGGCAGGTTTGACAGGCAGGTTGTCGTGCCGCTGCCTGATGTAAAAGGCAGGGAAAAAATCTTTGAAGTTCATGCCCGCAAAGCACCGATTGCGGAAGATGTTGATTTTGCTGTTTTGGCCCGTGGGACGCCCGGAACTTCTGGAGCCGATATTGAAAACCTTATTAACGAAGCAGTGCTAAATGCCGCTAAGGCGAATAAAGAAAAAGTCAATATGAGCGATTTTGAGTTTGCCAAAGATAAAGTATTAATGGGCACCGAAAGAAAGAGTATGGTTATTAGCGATGAAGAGAAACGCAATACCTCTTATCATGAAACAGGCCATGTTTTGGTGGCACGGATGATACCGGGAACAGATCCGATTCACAAGGTTACAATAATTCCCCGAGGCAGGGCTTTGGGTCTAACCCAGCAGTTGCCGATAGATGAAAAACATACCTATCCCCGAGAATATTTAGAAAATAACATCGCTATTTTATTAGGCGGACGCGCTGCAGAGGAAATAATTTTGCATGATTTTACTACCGGCGCCGGCAATGACATTGAACGGGCGACAAATCTAGCCAGAAAGATGGTCTGCGAATGGGGCATGAGCGACAAAATGGGGCCGTTGAGTTACGGAAAAAAAGAAGAGCAAATCTTTTTGGGGCGGGAGTTTGCCACTCATAAGGATTACAGCGAAGATACGGCAAAAAACATTGATGCGGAAGTTGTATCTATTGTTAC
>Ga0209777_10007585_pt1 | contig 12016 bp, 6 predicted proteins | sample FrelakmetHBP12HB_FD_187147 | JGI IMG/M metagenome (GOLD analysis project Ga0209777, IMG submission 187147) | Freshwater lake sediment microbial communities from the University of Notre Dame, USA, for methane emissions studies -HBP12 HB (SPAdes)... | ecosystem: Environmental > Aquatic >... | reverse complement strand
AGGCCGCGGGCAAGCTGGAGAGTTACCGCGTCACGATCGGCGGCAAGGAGGTCAAGCCGAAGAACCTCGGGCGCATCACGAAGATCGACACGTATCTACCTGTCGGCTGGCCGTTCGTCGCCATTCCCATGCACGAGGTCTTCCTCCAGCTTCCCGAGCGTCTCCGAAGCGGCGACAGGATCGAGGCCTCGGTCGGGCCGGACGTCACCACGGCCGCCGCCGCGGCCTCCCTGGCCTATGACGACCTCAAGACCGTCACCGGCTCGATCAAAGTGAACCAGGTCGGCTACGTGGCCGATTCGCCGGCAAAGGCCGCGTACCTGGGCCGGTGGATGGGGTCGTTTCCCCAGATCCAGGCCAAGGCGGCCGCGGGCTCGGGCGACGCCGAGAAGGCTTTCTTCGAGGCCGTGAAGGGCAAGAAGGAGGAGGCCGCGGCACCGGGAGCGGCGAACGCGGCACTGCTCTTCGCCGAGGATCCCGCCTTTGCGGTCTGCGACGAGGCGACCGGCCGGAAGGTCTTCGAGGGGAAGTCGAAGCTCGTCCATACGTCCGGCGCGAAGGACGAAGGCGTCTACAAGTGCGACCATTCGGGCGAGAACGTCTACCGGATCGAGTTCGGCGAGGTCAAGGCCCCCGGCCGGTACTTCATCAGCGTCCCGGGGGTTGGCCGCAGCCTCCCGTTCGACATCGGCCCGGACGTCTACGCCAAGGCGTTCCAGGTGCAGGCCTACGGCGTCTTCGCGCAGCGGTGCGGGATCGAGCTCGGGCCCCCGTATTCGCCGTGGCACCGCATCGCGTGCCACGTCAAGGGCGTGGTGCCGACGACGCAGGAGCATCTCGAGAAACATGATATCGTTGTGCTCGCGAAGAAGGTCGACTACGAGCGCGCGAAGGCAGCCGCGCTTCCTGAGGCGATGACAAAACTCGGCGCCGACCCGGCGCTCGTGGCCCGCTGGCCGCTGAACGGCGACTTCAAGGACGTCGTGGGCGGGCACGACTTGAAGCCGCTCCAGCCGAAGCAGGAGTTCGCCGCCGACGCGGTGCTCCTGCCGGGCGACTATAAGGTTTGGGGGCCGTCGACCGACGCCGGTCCGGCCGGGGCCGTGGCCGAAGGCGTCCGTTTGAGCTTGGCAGGCGGCTGCACCATCTGCGGATTCTTCCGCTACAAAGAGGGCCACAAGTTCGACGGCGTGCTGGTCGGCGCGGGCAAGTCGCCTGAAGACATGCCTCTGCGCGTCGAGCTCAGTTGGGGCGTGCTGCGCCCGATGTGGCAACGCGGCGAGGCCGTCAAGTGCGAGCGCCTCGGCGGCGGCGAGTGGCGGCACTTCGCGATGGTCGTTTCGCCCTCCCAGGCCGGAAAGCCGCAGACGCTGACGGCGTATGTGGACGGCGCCGCGACAGGCTCCGTCACCATCACGGGCAAGGCCGAGGCCGACAAGCTCTACCTGGGCACGATTCGTGGCGACGCCGTCGCGGGCAAGTGCTACGCGGATTGGCGCCTCTACAAGCGGGCCCTCGCGCCCGAGGAACTGAAAGTCCTCGGTTCGCACTGGCGCAGCGCGCTGGCGGCCCTCGCCATCCGCGGCGGCCATCACGACGCGGGCGACTACAATCCCCGCAGCCATTACGAGGTCGCCCAGGTCCTGATGGATGCCTACGAGATCGCCCCGCGGAAGTTCTTCGACGGCCAGCTCAACATTCCCGAGAAGGCCAACGGCATCCCGGACATCCTGGATGAGGCCGCCTGGGCGATGCAGCTCTGGCTCGGGTTGCAGGACAAGGATGGCGGCGTGTTCGACGGCACCGAGTCCGACGGCGATCCGAACTTCATCCAGACCGTCGAACTGGACCCGCGCGGCGACTTTGCCTATGCGAAGGATGCGTGCGGGTCACTGACGTTCGCCGGCTTCATGGCCCAGGCCTCGCGGATCTGGAAGTCGCTCGGCCGCGATAAGGAGGCCGCCGACTTCCTGGACCGCGCCTGCCGGGCCTACGAGTGGGCGATGAAAAATCCGCCGAAGCAGGGCAGCGACGCCGCGCTCTACGGGCAGGCCTGGCTGAACCCGAAGGCCTATGCCGCCGCCGAGTTGCTCCAAACGACCGGCGAGAAACGGTTCAACGACGACTTCCTGGCGGCCTGCGTCTGGTCGAAAAACCCGGCCGCCGACCTCAGCGTCTACGGGCTCTACGACCAGAGCCGCGCGGCCTGGGCCTACGTGAACGGTCCGGCCGACGCCGTCGACCCGAAGATCCAGAAGGCCGCGCGCGACGCGATTCTCCGCGAGGCCGACCTCTACATCCAGCACAGTTCCACGATGGCCTATGCGTTCATACGTAACCCGTGGGCGCCGATCTCGTGGGGCACCGGCGCCTACGAGAACTTCCTCTCCTCGACCGTCTGGGCGTGGAAGCTCACGGGCCAGGAGAAGTACCGGGAATGGATGATTCGCACCTGCGACAACACGCTCGGCGCGAATCCCCCGGGCCTCTGCTACGTCACCGGCCTCGGCGGCCGCGCGATCCGCGCGCCGCTGCACAACAGCCGCTACAGCCACTTCGGCGAGGTGGCCGCCGGCCAGCAGGCCCAGGGGCCGAACCAGCGCGGCGAGGGCTACCGCGTGGCCGAGGTCGCGTTCCCGAAGCTGCGCGACGACTTCGCGTGCCTGTATACGTTTGTCGATAACCACTTCGCCATCGGCCTGGACGAAGGGACCGTGGTCACGCAGGCCCGGAGCATGGCCGTGTTCGGGCTGCTCCTGCCGGACCACAAATAGGTGCACGTGGCCATGGCGACACTCACAGCCGTCGTCCGCGAGCGGGGCAGGGCGGACCTCTTGCCCGCCTGGGTCCGGATCACCGCCTCCGACGGCCGGGTCGTCGGGGACTGGAACGTCCATGCGTCGCTTCAGGGCTTTCCGTGCGACGGCGAGTTCACGGCGGCCATTCCGCCCGGGCCGGTAAAGGTCGAGGTCCACCGAGGGCTGTCGCACGAGTGGGCGGTCGATGAGTTCGTCGCCGAGGCCGGCAAGACGTACCACCGGGCATATCTCCTCGCGCCCTGGGCGCCGTTGCGGTCGCAAGGTTGGTTCTGCGGCGACAGCCACAATCATATCGATGCGGCGCCGGCGCGCGATGGTGCGAAGGGGGCAGGGTCAGGAGCTCTATCCGTTAAGCTCCTGACCCTTTGGCCTTCAGCGTGCGATGGCGCGAAGGGGTCAGGAGCCTTAAACATAGGGCTCCAGACCCCGGCAGGGCTCCTGACCCCGGCCGACGTCGCCCGGTATTGCCGCGCGCTGGGCCTCGACTACCTCGACGTCTGCCAGGACTGGATCCTGCCGGGCGGCCCGGGCACGAGCGGGCGGGCGCTCCAGCGCGGCTACGACCGGCTCTCCACGGACTCGTTCCGGATGCAGTTCGGCGCCGAGCGCCCCAAGGCGCGCTTCGGCCACACGTGGTGGCGGAACCTGCCGCCCTTCGACGATCCCTTTGCCGAGCGGCTGCCGTGGCACGACCTGACGTATTTCGAGGAGGCCATCAACTCTACGGGCCGCGTCGATGATATTGCCGCGCAGTTCCCATTTCGCAACGAGCTTCCTTTCAAGACCTGGAAACGCTACCGCGACCAGGGCGCGGCATGCGTCGCGGCGCATCCCACGAGTTGGTGGATGAACCGGCCGGACGCCAGCCTCATCGCCACGAACATCGCGGCCGAGTTGCCGTTTGCGCTCCTCGCCGGGCCGCTGGTCGATGCCATGGTCGTCATGGGCTACGACGCCGACCACATCTTCTATCAGAATACATGGTTCCACATCCTCAACGAGGGCTACGATCTGCCGGGCGTGGCGGAGACGGACGGCGGCCTCGCGGGTCCCCACCACGTCGGCCAGTTGCTCGATTACGTGCAGACGCCGGACGGCCGGTACTCGCCGGCGGGCATCGTCGAGGGCCTGCGGCACGGGCGGGTGCTGCTCTCGAGCGGGCCGCTGGTCACGCTGACGGTCGATGGCGGCCGTTACGGCATGGGCGATCCCATTCCGGCCGATGGCGCCGAGCACGTGCTGGACATTGCGGCGTGGTCGGCCTCGGACCCCGCCGAGTTCCTCAGCTTTATCGTCGTGTATCGCAATGGCGAGCTTCTGACCAGGATCGACCTCACCGCGGCGCGGCCGCGGAAGCACGAGCTATTCCTTCGCGTCAAGGAGGCCGGCCGGCGGGCGTGGTACGTGGTGAAGGTCTACGGCAGCACGTTCCCCGAGCGAGACGTCTTCTTCGACGTATTCCGGTATGCCGAATTGTGCGAACGGGAGCGCCACGCCGAGTACATCCAATTGACACAGGTCGCAATGACGAACCCCGTCTACTTTGTGCCGCAAGGCTGGGCGCCGCCGGCGGCCGTCGTCTGCGACGCGACGATCCGCGTGGTCGACGCCGCGACGGCCGCGCCGCTGCCCGGGGCCTCCGTGCGGGCCATGGCGTATGAGAAGGACCTCGCGACGGTGACGGCCGACGCGGCCGGATCGGTCAGGCTGACGCTTCCGCCTACGGCCGAGATCGAGGTCCGAGCGCCCGGTTACCAGACGGCCCGCCGGTCGATCTTCCTCGACTATCGTCCGGTCCGGGATTGCATCGAGCACTGCTTTGCGGGCCGGTGGCGCTCGGCGGCCTCGCCTCTCCAGCCCGGGCAGGTCCCGTGGAGCGCGTTCAAGTTCCGGGAACTGAGGGCGGTGCTCGAGTCGATCGACTGGACGATCGCGCTCGCGCGCCAATGAGGACAATGAGGACCTTGGCAATGGACGGCCGGACGCTGTATACTCTTGCCCTTGCAAGAACACCGTGCCGAAGATGCCGGTTGGTTGTTTAGAGTATCGTTGGCGACACACGAACAGGCACCCCACAGGAGGCCACACATGTCTGAACAGTCGGGACACCTGACTCGGCGGCGGTTCCTGAAGACCGCGGCCGCGGCCGGCGCCCTCTTCGCGGCGCCGTACGTGATTCCAAGCTCCGTCCTCGGCAAGGAGGGCGAGGTGGCCCCCAGCGAGCGGATCACGCTGGGCGGCATCGGCATCGGCAACCGCGGCGGGTACGACCTCGGCTGCTTCCTCCAGGAACCGGACGTGCGGTTCGTGGCGATTGCTGACGTCAAGGCCAACCGCCGGCAGGCCGTCAAGGGAATGGCCGACCAGAAGTACGGCAACAAGGACTGCGAGATGTACCGCGATTTCCGCGAGCTCCTGGCCCGGCCCGACATCGACGCGGTGCTGATCGCCACGGGCCCCAACTGGCACTGCACGGCCTCGGTCACGGCTGCCAAGGCCGGCAAGGACGTCTACTGCGAGAAGCCCTGCACGAAGAACATCGTGCAGAGCCTGGAGCTGGCCGCCACGTTCCGCCGGACCGGCCGCGTCTTCCAGGGCGGCATGCAGCGGCGAAATCTGCCGCACTTCGCCTTCGCGGTCGACCTGGTGAAGAGCGGAAAGCTCGGCAAGCTCAAGACCGTCCACGCTCATCCGGGCGGCATGGGGACCGGCATGAGCGGCTGGGCCCCCGCCGAGCCCGAGCCGGATAAGGAAGTAGCCGATTGGGACCTTTACCTCGGGCCTGCGGCCTGGCGCCCGTTCAACAAGGGCATCCTGAACGATGGCTTCAACTTCGAGAAGGGCGGCGGCATGATCGGCGGCGGCGTCCTGGAATGGGGGTCCCACTGCGTCGACCTCTGCCAGTGGGCCAATAGCGCCGACCTGACGGAGCCGGTCGAGTATGAGCCGCCCGCCAATGGCCAGGCCGTGGCCACCTATGCCAACGGCGTCAAGCTCGTGCTGCGCGAAGGCGGATGGCTGCCGCTCGGCTCGTGTCCGGTGCGCTACGAGGGCGAAACGGGTTGGGTCGAGACCGCCGACAATGGCGACGTCGTCACGAGTTCGCCCTCGCTCCTTACGCTCCGCGGTGCGAAGATCGGCGGATACCCGGCGAACAACCACATCCGCGATTTCCTCAACTGCGTGAAGTCGCGCGGGAAGCCGAAGGCCAACGCCGACGTGGCGTGCCACTCGCACATTGCCTGCCATGCCGCCGGCATCGCCATCTTCCTCAAGCGCAAGATCACGCTCGACCCCAAGACGTACATGTTCGTCGGCGACGACGAAGCGAACCGCCTGCGGTCGGAAGCGCTGCGCGAGCCGTGGAGGCTCTAGGATCGGGCATCCCCAGAACAACCCCTTGGCTTCAAGGAGAACGATAATGCATAAGATCCGGTCTTTCGCCCTGGTGGCCGCCTGCCTCGCGGCAGCGGTGTGTGCGATGGCGGCCGCGCGGGCCACTGCGGCCGACGCCGACAACAAGGCGGCTGTCGCCGAGAAGGAACAGAAGCTGATCGGCGTCCTGAAGTCCGACGCGCCGCCGGCGGAGAAGGCGATCACCTGCAAACAACTGGCGGTCTACGGTTCCAAGGACGCCGTGCCGGCGCTGGCGGCCTTGCTGTCGGACGAGAAGCTCGCCTCGTGGTCGCGGATCGCCCTGGAGGCGATTCCCGATCCGGCCGCCGACGACGCCCTGCGCGTGGCGGTCGGCAAGGTCCAGGGCCGGCTGCTCGTCGGCGTGATCAACTCGATCGGCGTACGGCGCGACGCGAAGTCGGTCGACACGCTCGCCGCCAAACTCAAGGATGCCGACGCCGACGTGGCCTCGGCCGCGGCCGTCGCCCTGGGCCGCATCGGCGGCCCCGCGGTCGCCAAGGCCCTGGAGCCGCTCCTGGCGAGCGCGCCGGCGGCCGTCCGCTCGGCGGTCGCGGAGGGTTGCGTCCTGTGCGCCGAACGCTTCCTCGCCGCCGGCAGCAAGGACGATGCCGTGAAACTGTACGACGCGGTCCGCAAGGCCGACGTGCCGAAGCAGCGGATTCTCGAAGGGACGCGCGGCGCGATTCTCGCGCGGCAGGCGGCCGGAGTGCCGCTCCTCGTGGAGCAACTGCGGTCGACCGACAAGGCGCTCTTCGCCATCGGTCTGAGCGCGGCCCGTGAGCTTCCCGGCCCCGAAGTGACCGATGCCCTCGTGGCCGAGATGGCCAAGGCGACGCCCGACCGCCAGGCCATGCTGCTCTTGGCCATGGCCGACCGGGGCGATGTCAAGGCGATTCCCGCCGTGTTGGCGGCGGCCAAGAGCGGCCCCGTCCCCGTGCGGATCGCAGCCGTCGGCGTGCTGGCAGTCCTCGGCAACGGTTCCTGCGTGCCCGTGCTGCTGGACGCCTCGGTGGATGCCGATGCGTCCCTTGCCCAGGCAGCCAAGGGATCGCTCGTCAAGATGCCCGGCCAGGAAGTGGATGCGGCCATCGCGGCGCAGCTTCCGAAGGCGTCGGGAAAGTCGCGGCAGGCCCTGATCGAAGTGGCGGGCGCGCGGCGAACCATGGCGGCCCTTCCGGCGATCCTTGAGTGCGCCAGCGACGCCGATGCCGGAATTCGCGGCGCCGCCGTCGACGCCCTCGGCTCCATCGCCGATGAGAAGCAGATTCCCGACGTCGTGAAGGTCCTTGAGAAGACCTCCGATCCGAAGGACCGGGCGGCCATCGAGAAGGCGCTGATGGCGATCAGCGGTCGCGCGGGCGCCGCCGCTGTCCAGCCCCTCAAGGCCCTCGCGAAGAATCAGGATGCTGGGCTGCGTATCAGTGCGCTGCATGCGCTCGCCAGCGCCGGCGGCCCGGAGGCGCTCGACGCCGTCAAGGCTGCGATCGAGGACCCTGACAAGGCCGTCCAGGACGATGCGGTCCGCACGCTGTCGAGCTGGCCCAACAAGTGGCCGGAAGACGCCGGTGTGGCCGAGCCGCTCCTGGGCCTGGTGAAGTCGTCGAAGGACGCGACGCGCCAGGTGCTGGCCCTGCGCGGCTACCTCCAGTACGTGCAGGTCACGAAGAAGCTCAACGACGGCGAGAAGCTCGCGAAGGTCAACGACGTGCTGCCGCTGATGACGCGGCCCGAGGAGAAGCGGATCGCGATTTCCGTCCTCGGCACCCTCGGAACCGCCGGGGCGCTGGAGGCCCTCTCGACGCTCGCGGGTGACCCCGCCATTGCCGAGGAAGCCTGCTCGGCCCTCGTCAACCTCGCCGGGAAGAACCTGCAAGGCGTCACGAAGGAGCAGCGGCAGAAGGCCCTTCAGACGGTCCTCGAGAAGTCGAAGAACGACGGGACGAAGAAGCGGGCCGACGAGACGTTGAAGGGGATCAAGTAGAGCAAGAGTCTATCCGGATAACGCATGTGGCACCGCCGCCCTCGGCGGTGCAGAACGGCGCCAGACACTCGCACCGCCGAGGGCGGCGGTGCCACATCGCTTTTTCGGATAGGCTTTAGGGGAGATTGCATTATGGCCGTCACCCAGGGCCCGCCGAGGGTCACCCTCATCGGCGGCGGCATGATCACGCGCATCCAGATTCTGCCGACGCTCTACCACCTCCAGCGCGAGGGCCTCGTTGGCGACATCCATATCTGTGCCCTGAATGCGGCGCCGCTGGCGGAGATCCGGAACGACACGACGCTGAGCGCCGGGTTCCCCGGCCAGTCGTTCGAGGCCCATCCGGACCCGGCGCTTGTTCCGGCCGACAAGGCGTTCCCGGACCTCTTCAAGGAGGTCCTGGCGTCGGCGCCGCGCGGCAGCATTGCGGTGGTCGCGCTGCCGGACCACATGCACTACCCGGCCGTCATGGAGGCCATCGCCAACGACCTGCACGTCTGCTCCGTGAAGCCGCTGGTGTTGAAACACGCGCAGGCGGAGGAGATTGGCCGCGCGGCCTACGAGCGGGGGCTCCTGGTGGGCGTCGAGTACCACAAGCGGTTCGACCATCGGAGCCTCATGGCCCGGAAGAAGTACCGCGCCGGCCTCCTGGGGCAGTTCCGCATCGGCCAGGCCCACCTGCACGAGAAGTGGTACTACCGCGATTCGAATTTCCAGAACTGGTGTACCTGCGAAAATAGCGATATGTTCACGTACATAGGCTGCCACTACGTCGACCTGGTCGCGTTCATCACGGGCCTGCGGCCGGTGAGCGTGAGCGTCTACGGCCTCCGCGACGCGTACCCGAACGGCAAAGAAGGCTTCCTCTGGACCGACGCCCGCATCCTCTGGGAAGGCGGCGGCTGCCTCAGCGTGGCCAACGCCATCGGCTATCCCAACGCGGGGGCCGGCGGCAACTCGCAGGGCATGGTCCTCTGGTGCCAGGGGGCCAAGGACGCGTGCCTCCTCGCCCACAGCGACCAGTACCGCGGCGTCAAGTGCAGCACCACGCAGGCCGGCGGCGACCCCGGCGATACCGTCTACGCCGAGCCGAACCCGGACTATTTTCAGCTTCTGGACCAGGGCGGCGGGGGCCTCGTGCCCGTCGGATACGGACATCGCAGCGTGGAATACATCATTAAGGCATGCCGTAAGGTGGCCGCCGTGAAGGCGGTCCGGAAACGCCAGGAACTCCTTCGCGGGTTCGACCGCGAAGGCATCCTTGCAACGCCCGCCAACAGCGGGTATAACGAACTCGTCATCGAGGCCGGCAGGAAATCCATCCTTGCCGGGGGCAGGGAAGTCCTGATCGAGTATGGCCCGCCGGCCGGTGTGAAATTCCGGGAGTTCTGAAAAGGGGTGAATCGCGGTGGCCACACGAGAGTTCCCGCTCGTTCCGGAGAAAGTCCCCCAGGTCCATACGAAGTATCGCACGATCGCGACCGCGATTCCCGTCCCGGCCTCCGTCCCGCTGCTCGAGAAGCTGCGGGCCCTGGAGCCGCGGTCCATGGGCGGCCAGCCGCCGGTCGTCTGGCATCGCGGCGACGGATTCCAGGTGTTCGATGCTTATGGCAATAAGTGGCTAGATTTCTCGGCGGGCGTCCTGGTGGCCGCCAGCGGCCACGGCCACCCGGACATCGTCGAGGCCATCCGCGGCATGGCCGGCCAGGGCCTCTACCATGCCTACTGTTTCCCGACCGACGTGCGGATTCAGCTTGTCGAAGAGCTGAACTCCTGGCTGCCCGCGCCGCTGAAGCGAGTGTTCCTGCTGACGACCGGCGCCGAGGCCACGGAGTGTGCCATCAAGCTGGCGATGACGCGCGGCATGGCCCTCGGCGGCAAGAAGAAGAGCGTCTTCGTCTCGTTCGAGTACGCATTCCATGGCCGCACGATGGGCGCGCAGCTCGCCGGCGGGTCGGCCGCCCTCAAGAGCTGGATCGGCGACGCCGACCGCCGCTTCGTGCAGGTGCCTTACCCCGACGGATTCCGCCAGAAGGACACGCGCTTCGAGGTCTTCGAGGCCGCCCTGGCCGCCAAGGGCATCGACCCCGACGACGTCTGCGGCGTCATGACCGAGACCTACCAGGGCTGCAACGCCTGCCTGATGTCGGCCCCGTACGCCCAGGCCCTCCGCCGCTGGTGCGGCCAGCACAAGGCGGTCCTCGCCTTCGACGAGATCCAGGCCGGCTTCGGGCGCACGGGCAAGCCCTTCGGCTTCATGCACCTGGGGATCGTGCCGGACCTGGTGGCCTGCGGCAAAGGCATCTCGGGCGGCATGCCCCTCTCCGCCGTCCTGGGCACCGAAGAATTGATGAATATGTATGGGCCGGGCGAGATGACCAGCACCCACTCGGCGAACCCGATCTGCGCGGCCGCGGCACTGGCGAACCTGCGGGTCATCCGCAAGCTCGGCCTCGTCGAGAATGCGGCGCGCCTTGCGCCCGTCCTCGCCGAAGGCGCCGCGCGGATCGCCAAGGCCGCGCGCGGCAAGGTCGGCAAGTTCGACGCCACGGGCCTTGTGGCCGCGCTCCAGTTCACCAAGCCCGGCACGACCGAGGCGGCGCCGGACGTGGCCTGGGAACTCGTCCGCCGCGCCATCCAGCGCGGCGTGATGCTCTTCGCGCCGGTGGGCGTCGGCGGCTGCGCGGTCAAGATCAACCCGCCGCTCGTCATCAACGAGGAGGCCCTCCGCGAAGGCCTCGGCGCTCTCGAGGAGATTGCGAAGGACCTCTAAATGATCCGCAAGTTCCGCCCAACCGACCTGGATCGCCTCAAGGACATCACGGTCGTCTGCTTCGACGGCGTCTCGATCGACCAGGGGATGGAGCGGGCGGTGGGCCTCGTCGCCGGCAAGGATTGGAAGTGGCGGAAGGCCCGAAGCATCCAGGAGGACGCCGACGCGAACCCCGACGGCATCTTCGTCTGCGAAGCCGATGGCGAGGTCGTCGGCTACATCACCACGCGGCTCGACCCGGAGTCGAAGATCGGCTGGATCCCCAACCTGGCCACCGACCCCGCGCACCAGGGCAAGGGCGTCGGCAAGGCCCTGATGCAGGCGGCGCTGGCGTACCTGAAGGCCGCAGGCATGGCCGCGGTGAAAATCGAGACGCTCGAGCAGAACCGGATCGGCCGCAAGTTCTACCCGAGCGCCGGCTTCGTGGAGATCGCGCGGCAAATCCACTACGTGAAGAAGCTGTAGCCGGGTGCCATGCTTTCGCGCCGTTGCGAAAGCATGGTTTTCGGGGTACGGCAGAGCATGCTTTCGCAACGGCGCGAAAGCACGGCACCCGATCCGACGGCGGGTCAGGAGACCCGCCGCGCAAAGTCGGTAACTACGGCCATTCCACCTCGACCCAGCTCGTGTGGCCAAGGACGCCCGCGCGGGTTCGGATACGCATGTCGATCCGATTCTTCCCTTTGTGCAGCGTCCACGCGAAGGCGTCGGCCGAGGGCCGCCAGTCGCCGCCGTCGAGGCTCACCAGGTACGTGTCGAAGTCCGGCGTGACCGTGCCCATCACGAGCCGTAAGGTGCCCGCCACGTCGCCTGGCGAGGCCGCCCAGCGGACCTGGTTCAACGTCCACTCGATGTCGCTGCGGCGGCCGGTGAACTGGCCGAAGCGCCACTGCCTCGGCGTCCGGGCGTCCTCCCAGTTCCAGTAGCCCGACCAGCTCCACGTGAGGCCCTGGAGCACCGGCTCCGGGAACCGATGGGCGTAGAAGTTGTTGCGCGGGACCCACTGGACCCAGCCCCACTTCAGCT
>Ga0209777_10007584_pt1 | contig 12018 bp, 10 predicted proteins | sample FrelakmetHBP12HB_FD_187147 | JGI IMG/M metagenome (GOLD analysis project Ga0209777, IMG submission 187147) | Freshwater lake sediment microbial communities from the University of Notre Dame, USA, for methane emissions studies -HBP12 HB (SPAdes)... | ecosystem: Environmental > Aquatic >... | reverse complement strand
CTCTACCAAGGTATATATTAAGGATTTAAAGGATGAATTTGCCGAAGATTTCATTTTGCCGGCTTTAAAAGCCAATGCTGTCTACGAAGGTAAATACCTGCTTGCCACTGCATTAGGTAGGCCATTGATTGCTAAGTATCTGGTACAGATTGCACATAAGGAGAAAGCAGATGCGGTGGCGCATGGCTGCACCGGAAAGGGTAACGATCAGGTTCGCTTTGAAGTGACCATCGGTATTTTAGATCCTAAGTTAGAGATCCTTGCTCCGGTTAGGGTCTGGGAATTTAAATCGCGGGAAGAAGAAATAGAATACGCCCAAATGTATAATATCCCCATTGATGTGACCAAGAAAAAGCCTTATAGCATTGATAGAAATATTTGGGGGATAAGTATTGAAGCGGGAGTTTTAGAGGATTTAGAGCTTGAGCCGCCCGAGGATGCCTATTTAATCACCAAAAGCCCGACTCGCCTGGCAACCTATCCTAAATACATCGAGGTTTATTTTGAAAAAGGTATACCCAGAAGAATAGACGGTAAGGCATATAGGTTAAAAACTTTGATTAATTATTTAAATGAAATCGGAGGCGCACACGGTATAGGAAGAAGCGATTTAGTGGAGAATAGGCTGGTAGGGATTAAGTCCCGCGAGATTTACGAGGCGCCGGCGGCAACCATTCTTCATATCGCGCATAAGGAATTAGAGAGCTTAGTATTAGACCGGGAACTGGCGCATTTTAAAGAAATCATATCGCTCAAATATTCCGAGCTGGTATATAATGGCCTTTGGTATACTCCTTTAAAAGAGGCCATAGATTGTTTTGTAGAATCTACGCAAAAATACGCTACAGGCTCAATAAAACTAAAGTTGTTCAAAGGCAATTGTCTGGCCGTAGCCAGAAAATCAACGCATTCCTTATACAAAAAGGAACTGAGCACCTACGGTAAAGAAGACAAGTTTGACCAGAAATTAGCCGAAGGGTTTATCCGGATCTGGGGAATGCCATATCGGAGGTAAAGATGGCGAAGAAATTGTGGGGGAGTAGATTTACGAAAAAAACCAGTGCCTTAACCGATAGGTTTACTTCTAGTATCTCTTTTGACCAGAGATTGGCCAAATATGATATTTTAGGCAGTATTGCCCATGCCAGGATGTTGGGAAAGAGGAAAATCATCCCACTTAAGGATTCTCAACTGATCGTCAAAGGCCTGAATTCTATTTTAAAAGAGGTAGAAAATAAAAGATTCAAATTCGACCCTAAAGCAGAAGACATTCATTCCAATATTCAGGACCTATTGACAAAAAAGATAGGGGAGGTGGCGCATAAACTGCATACTGCCCGTTCCCGGAATGACCAGATAGTATTGGATGTGAAGATGTATATCAAAGAGGAAATAAAAATATTGGTTAAACTAACCGCAGCGCTGCAAAAGTCAATCTTGGGATTTGCCAAGGCTAATTCACAAATCATTATCCCTAGCTATACGCATTTGCAGCTGGCGCAGTGCGTGCTTTTATCGCATCATATGCTAGCTTACATGGAGGGGCTGGAAAGGGATAAAGAAAGGATTCTAGACGCCCAGAAGAGGACTAATCATATGCCTCTGGGTAGCTGCGCTCTTTCCGGGACAGGCTTGCCTATTGATCGGGATTCTGTACGGCAAGAACTAGGTTTTAAGAAATTAACCGAGAATAGCATTGATAGCGTCAGCGACCGGGATTTTATTATGGAATTGCTGGCGGCTTTATCAATATTATCCGTACATCTCTCGCGGATGGCCGAGGACTTGATTCTCTGGTCGACCAAGGAATTTAATTTTATCGACCTAGATTTTTCTTTTTGCACCGGCTCAAGTATTATGCCGCATAAGAAGAACCCCGACGTCTTAGAGCTGATCCGGGCATCTACCGGACAAATACAAGGAGATTTATCCAGCGTATTGATCTTGATGAAGGGGTTACCATTATCTTACAACAGAGATTTACAATTGGATAAACCCCCGCTTTTTAATTCCATAGATACGGTTAAGGATATACTGGAGATATTTATCGAGCTCTTTAAGGGTATCAGGCTGAATAAAGGATTGATCGCGCAGCGATTAATGGATGAATCTTTATTTTCCGTAGATATCGTAGAATATTTGATCAGGAAGGGCCTCTCTTATAGGGAAGCGCATGATGTGGTAGGCAGGATGGTCAAAGATTGCCTTGATAAAAATAAGAAAATCTCTAATCTGTCATTACATGAATTAAAAAAATATTCCCCTAAACTCGAATTAGACGTGAGGAAGATTCTCAATGCCTGGGCCTCAGTGAATTTGAAAAAATCTTACGGAGGGACAAACCCGAAATTGATTGCCCGGCAGATTGTCAGATGGAGTAGAAAACTAGATGCATGAATTTAAATATAAAGGGAAGCACCTTTATTGCGAGGATTTAAAGGTTCAGGATTTAGCAGAGCGTTTTGGCACGCCTCTTTATATCTATAGCTACCATACTTTAATTGACCACTTTATGAAGTTAAGGGCTGCTTTTCGTCCGATTAATCCGCTGATCTGCTATTCGGTAAAAGCCAATTCTAATCTGGCGATTTTAAAAGCCTTAGTAGATAAGGGTGCAGGCCTTGATATTGTTTCCGGAGGAGAGCTCTTTCGGGCAATTAAAGTCGATTGCCCCACGCATAAAATTGTTTATGCTTCAGTAGGTAAAACTGATAGCGAGATAGGGGAGGCAGTAAAAAGAAGGATTTTATTTTTTAACGTAGAATCATTGGCTGAATTAGAGAACATTAACCGTATCTGCAGGAATCTGGATAAAATTGCTAATGTAGCCATACGCATCAATCCTGATGTGGAACCTAAGACACATAAGTTTATTACTACAGGAAAATTAACCAATAAATTCGGTATTGATTTTACTGCCGCGGAGAGTATTTTTACAAAACGTTCTATCTTTTCGCATCTAAATATTAAAGGGTTGCATATTCACATCGGTTCTCAGATAACCGAAAGCGCCCCATACGTAGCCGCTATAACTAAAATAGCCGGCTTTATTAATCGGCTGAAAAAAAAAGGCATAGATTTAGAATATTTAAATATCGGTGGCGGCTTAGGGATTATTTATGACAAAGAAAATCCCCAGACCGCCCAAAAATTCGCCCAAAAGATTTTGCCTCTATTAAGAAAGACGGGTTTGAAGATTATTTTAGAACCAGGCAGATTTATTATTGGTAACGCCGGAATTTTAGTTGCGGAAGTATTATATATTAAGGCCGGGCCGAAAAAGAAATTCGTGATTGTTGACGCGGGGATGAGCGATTTGATCCGTCCAGCTCTTTACGACGCTTATCATCAGGTCTTATTGGCGAACACCGAGCATAGAGCAGCAAGAGCTGAGCGGGTAGACATAGTCGGCCCTATTTGCGAGAGCGCGGATTTCTTTGCCAAAGGACGAAAAATGCCAAAAGTAAAAGAAGGCGATTATTTGGCAGTAATGAGCGCCGGTGCCTACGGTTTTAGCATGTCTTCTAATTATAATTCGCGCGTGAGGGCAGCAGAAGTATTGGTAGTCAAAGACAAAGTATTTCTGGTGAGAGAAAGAGAAACCCACGATGATCTGGTGGATAACGAGATAATACCGCCATTTCTTTTTGGATTATAATATGCCCAAGATTAATTTTACCAAAATGGTGGCTTCGGGAAATGATTTTATTATTCTTAGGCCCTTAGGTTCTCCGGCTCCCGGACTAAGAGAATTAGCGAGAAAAATCTGCGATAGGAAATACGGAATAGGCGCAGACGGGATGCTTTTGTTAGAGAAGTCAAAGCGCGCTGATATAAGAATGCGCATATTTAACGCTGATGGCTCAGAAGCCGAAATGTGCGGCAACGGTGCACGTTGCGCGGCGCTTTATGCAAACTCCCTACCTGATCGGCATGCAGGCAAGCTACCAATTTCCAACTCTCAACTAGAAATAGAGACAAAAGCAGGGATTATAGCCGCGAAAGTTCATGGCGATAATGTGAAGATAAAATTAACTGACCCTAAAGATTTAAAATTAAATATACCTATTAAGGTGAACAGTAGGTTATTGCGGGTGAATTTTATTAATACCGGAGTTCCGCATGCTGTAATATTTAGCGAAGGTCTGGATGAGATGGATGTATTTAATTTAGGCAGGGCTATCCGTTTTCATAAAAGATTTAACCCGACAGGGACTAATGTAGATTTTGTGGAGATTTCGGGCCGCAATTCCCTTGCTATACGTACATATGAGAGAGGTGTGGAAGATGAGACTTTAGCCTGTGGCACAGGTTCAGTGGCCGCGGCATTGATTACCAGCTGTCAACTGTCAACTCTCAATTGTCAGCAATTCAATGTACATACTAAAAGTAAAGAGATATTAAAGGTTTATTTCGATAAGATAAATAATGGTTTTAAGAATGTTTGGCTAGAGGGTAGAGCAAAAATAGTTTACAAGGGGGAATATTATTCAAATGAAGGCAGAACTTACAGAGCGAAGCGAACGTAAGTTCTATGCCTGAATTTGACCCCCACACCAATTACTCTATTGATATTGGGGGGATACAAAAATATGTTTTATGTTTATTTATTGAAGAGCGGAAAAGATAACGATTAGTGTGGGGGTTAATTCGCACATATAACTTATGTCGTCCGCTGGACTCCATAAGTTATGTGCTCATTAAGGGGGAATATTATGTTTAGGGGTTCGATGGTAGCTATAGTTACGCCGTTTTCCGCCGCAAGTGGGAAAAGATTAGCTGTCGACGAGAAAAAATTAAGGGAGTTAATCGATTTCCAGATTAAAAATGGCAGCTCAGGAATTGTACCTTGCGGGACAACCGGTGAATCGGCAACTCTTTCTTTTGAGGAGCACGACAGAGTAATTGAGATTACTATTGAGCAGGTAAAGAAAAGAGTCCCGGTGATTGCCGGAACAGGCTCAAATTCTACTGAAGAAGCGGTCATGCTCACCAAACATGCTGCTAAAAAAGGCGCGGATGCGTCGCTGCAGGTTTCACCGTATTATAACCGCCCCACACAAAAAGGCCTTTACGAGCATTTTAAGGCAATTGCTGATTCGGTAGATATACCGATAATCCTTTATAATATTGCTTCCCGCACCGGCGTAAATATCGAACCGGAAACGTTGGCCAGATTAGCCCATGATTGTAAAAATATTGTGGGCGTAAAAGAGGCATCAGGAAACTTAGACCAGATGTCACGCATAAAAGCCTTGTGCCCAAAGAGTTTTGATTTAATTTCCGGGGATGATAGCCTAACACTTCCTGTTTTAAGTATTGGCGGAACAGGGATCATCTCCGTAGTGGCAAATATTGTTCCGCGCGATGTTGCCGATTTAGTCAATGAATTTGAAAAAGGAAATCTCAAAAAAGCAAAAGATTTACACTTTAAATTATTACCACTAATAAAAGCAGTTTTTATTGAAACTAATCCCATACCGGTTAAAACCGCAATGGGCCTTCTGGGTATGTGCGCACCGGATTTACGGCTGCCGATGTGCTCTATATCTGCGGACAATCTGGAGAAATTAAAAAAGGCATTGAAAGATTACGGATTATTAAAATAGGAGTTTGAGATGATTAAATTAGGCATTGCCGGTGTCTGCGGTAAAATGGGGAGACGGATAATTGAATTAGCCTATAAAGACAGAGATTTTGAAGTTATGCTGGCTTTAGAGAGAAAAGGTATTCCGCAAATCGGGAAAGAATTAGGTAAATTAAAAATATCTTCCAGCCCGGACGGGATGTTTTTGATAGACGTATTTGTGGATTTTACTATTCCTGAAGCTACAGAAGTAAATTTAGATTATGTTGCTAAATATAAGAAGGCAATGGTTATTGGTACCACCGGGCTTAATGATGCTCAACTGAAGAAAATTGAAGAGGTTTCCAAAGTTGTCCCGGTAGTATTTTCACCGAATATGTCGGTAGGGGTAAATGTCTTGTTTACGATGCTGCCAGAGATAGCTCAGAGATTGGGAGCGAATTACAGCGTAGAAATCTTAGAAGCACATCATAAAGAAAAAAAAGATGCTCCTTCCGGCACAGCTAGAAAATTTGGCCAAATTTTAACAAACGCAACAAAAAAAGAAATACCTATCCACTCCTTGAGGTTAGGAGATATTACAGGAGATCATACGATCATCTTTTGCGGAAACTCTGAGAGAATTGAAATAAAACATCAGGCGCATTCGCGGGATTTATTTGCATTAGGGGCATTAAAGGCAGCCAAATGGGTGATGGGGAAACCCGAAGGCCTTTATTCAATGCAGGATGTATTAAAAATTTAAGGCAGAGGAATAACGATGTTCAAATTTTCTAAAAAGTTGGAATCTTTACCACCGTATTTATTTGTAGAAGTCGATAAGGCGAAAAGAAAAGCCCGCGCCGAAGGTAGGGATATTATTGATTTAGGGGTGGGGGATCCGGATCAGCCAACACCTGCGCATATTATTGAGAGGCTTAAACAAGCTGCAAGCGATCCGGCAAACCAGCGTTATGCATTAGATCAGGGTATGCCGGAATTGCGCCGGGCAATTGCCAAATGGTATAAAGACCGTTTTAGCGTAGAATTGAATCAGGAAAGCGAAATTCTGCCTTTAATCGGCTCTAAAGAAGGCATCGCGCATTTTCCTTTAGCATTTTTAAATCACGGAGATTATTCATTAGTGCCGGATCCAAGTTATCCTCCTTATAAAGGAGGGACTATTTTGGCCGGAGGTAGGCCTTATCTTATGCCTCTAGTCGAATCAAATGCCTTTCTGCCGGACTTAAGTAAAATTCCGGCTAGTATTTGTAAAAAAGCAAAATTGCTCTACATAAATTATCCTAATAACCCTACTTCCGCAACCGCGGAGAGTAATTTCTACCGTGAAGTAGCCAGGTTCGCTACTAAAAATAAAATTATTGTGCTTTCGGATTTAGCTTATTCGGAAATGGCTTATGACGGATATAGAGCATCCAGTTTTCTGGAAGCCGAAGGCGCTCGAAATATAGGAATAGAGTTTCATTCTTTATCCAAAACCTATAATATGACCGGTTGGCGTATTGGCTGGGCATGCGGCAATGAGAAATTAATTTCTGCCTTGGCTAAGACTAAATCTAATATCGATTCGGGAATATTTCAGGCGGTCCAGTTAGCCGGTATCGCTGCCTTAGAAGGGCCGCAGGAACACCTTAAGAATATGTGTCGGCTTTATCAGGAAAGGCGCGATCTATTGATTCAAGGCCTAAATTCGCTAGGTTGGCAGATAACCGCGCCAAAAGCCACTTTTTACGTTTGGTTAAAGATACCGGATAAAAAATTTGATTCCATTAAATTCTCCCAGTTTCTATTAGATAAGGCCAATATTATCATTACACCCGGAGTAGGTTTTGGTAAATACGGGGAGGGTTTCATCCGGATGGCGCTCACTGTATCTAAAGAGAGGATAAAAGAAGCAATCGTGCGCTTAAAAAAAATATTTTAATGGTGATTTGTTATTTGGGGATCGGTTCAAACTTAGGTAATAGAAACAGGAATATAAAGGAAGCGATAAAAGAAATCAATCTCTTGAAAAATACGCAGGTTATTAAAATATCCAGGATAATCGAGACTAAACCCGTTGGCGGCCCGCCCACTCAAGGGAATTTCTTAAACGCCGCATTAAAGATGCAAACCCGAATTCCGCCTTTAAAACTGCTGAAAGATTTGAAAAAAATCGAAAAAGGCCTTGGAAGGGCTAAAACCGTCAGATATGGCCCGCGGGCCATTGATTTGGATATTCTCTTTTACGGGGATAGAGTTATCAATACAAAAGAGTTAAAAATCCCTCATCCTAGGCTATTTGCGCGCGATTTTGTGATAAAACCTTTATCAGAAGTAATATGAAGCTGCTAAGAAATATAAAACAGATGTCTCTTCTTTCAAGACAAGCCAGGTTACGGGGTAAAACTATAGGTTTTGTTCCGACAATGGGGGCATTGCATGAAGGGCATCTTTGCCTTATCCGTTGCGCGCGCAAGGAAAATGATATCGTGGTGTTAAGTATTTTTGTTAATCCTATTCAGTTCGGGCCGAAAGAAGATTTAAGCAAATATCCCAGGGATTTAAAGCAAGATGCGCTTTTATCTAAAAAAGAAGGCGTTGATATTATCTTCTATCCGGACACAAAAGAGATGTACCCCGATGATTACAAGACCTATGTGGAGGTTGAAGGCTTAAGCGATAAATTATGCGGTAAATTCCGGCCCGGGCATTTTAAAGGTGTGGCTACGGTAGTAATCAAGCTTTTTAATATTGTTAGTCCCAATATCGCTTATTTCGGGCAGAAGGATGCCCAGCAGTCAATAATTATTCAGAAAATGGTTAGAGACCTAAATCTCCCTGTTAAGATAAAGGTTATTCCCACAATACGCGAAATAGACGGGCTGGCGATGAGTTCGCGTAATGCCTATTTAAGCCCACTAGAGAGAAAAGAAGCCGTTGTTTTATACCTCGCCTTACAATTAGCAAAGAAACTGATTAAGCAGGGAAATAGGAATTCAGCTGATATTATCCGTAAAATGAAGCAAATGATTGAAAAAAAGAAGGTAGCTAAAGTGCAATATATTGCACTTGTAGATTTATCAGGCCTTAAGCCAAAAAATATTATAAAAGATAATATTTTAATTGCTCTGTCAGTTTGGGTGGGAAAGACTAGGCTCATAGATAATACAATTATAAGTGTTAAATGATGAATAATATGGTTAAATTATTACGAATTGGCATTGTCGGTTGCGGCGCAATAGGTTCTTCTTTGGCCAAGATCATCACCGTTGAATTTTCTGAAAAAGCGCAATTAGCAGGGGTCTATGATATTGATTTAGAAAAGGCGCGCAAATTAGCCAATAATTTTAACAACGACAAATTAATAGCTTTAAATTTGGATGACCTGCTCAATATGTCGGATTTAGTAATCGAAGCGTCAAAGTCCGATTCTGTTTTTGATATTGCCAAAAAAGTCATCTCTGCTTCAAGGGACATTATGATTATGAGTGTCGGGGGAATCGTTAACCGATATCAAGAGCTGAAATCATTAGCAGAAAATAAAGGTGTCAGAATATATATACCTTCAGGTGCTATTTCTGGTATCGACGGCCTGAAGGCAGCGGCGTGTAGCAAGATAAATAAGGTTACCTTAACCACAAAAAAACCCCCGCGCGCTTTTCAGGGAGTGCGTTATATAGCAGAAAAAAAAATAAATTTGGAAAATATAAAGGAAGATACCGTGATTTTTGAAGGGGATGCGGATACCGCGACAAAGGAGTTTCCGCAGAATATAAACGTAGCAGCGGTTTTAAGCCTCGCAGGTATAGGGCCAAAAGAGACCAAAGTACGCATAGTAGCTTCACCACACGCCAAGACAAATATTCACGAAATAGAGATAGAGTCTGATTCGGGTAAAATATTTACGCGTACGGAAAATGTCATTCATCCGGATAACCCTAAGACAAGTTATCTGGCAGTATTATCGGCCGTAGCTACTTTAAAACAGATTTTACAACCGGCACGGGTTGGCACTTAAGATCATGCGCTTCTTTAGAGCGTAAGAATTTGTAAATTCAAAATAGGGAAATGGAAGGAGGTGAAACATAAAATGGCACAGCAAGTATTAAAAGTAGGAATAAAGAGAGAAAAGGGGTTCCTTTATTACATCGACAAACAAGGCGATGTCTCCTGCGTGAAGATGGCTAGAGGCCGCAAAAAAGGCGGTAAGCCCAAAAAGGTAGAAAAATGCGGCATCAAGAGGAAAGTGGGTTACCTTTATTTCATTGACAAGAAAGGCGATGTTTCCTGCGCGAAGATGAAGAGAGGCCGCTAAAAAGAAAAAAACAGGCACTATAACATAAGCCCCTGTAAAGAGTCATCATTTGCACTTTACAGGGGCTTAAAAATCTTTTAGACTTTAAAGATGCAAATAAATAATGACATCATCATCACTGGCGCAAAAGAGCACAATCTTAAAAATATAAATCTTAAGCTCCCCCGTAATAAACTAATCGTGATTACCGGACTTTCGGGGTCAGGGAAGTCCAGCCTTGCCTTTGACACGATTTATGCCGAAGGCCAACGCAGGTATGTAGAGAGCCTATCCAGTTATGCCCGCCAGTTTTTAGAACAATTGCAGAAGCCCAATGTCGAATATATAGAGGGTTTATCACCCGCTATTGCCATTGAACAAAGGACTGCCGGAGGGAATCCCCGCTCAACTGTAGCCACGCAAACTGAAATTTATGACTATTTAAGGCTACTCTTTGCGCGTATCGGTAGAGTATCCTGTTATCAGTGCGGCCAACCTATAGAGAGGCAAAGCTCCCAGGAGATAATAGGAAGGATACTTAAGCTATCCACCGGAACAGATATCCAGATTTTAGCCCCTTTGGTAAGAGGAAGAAAGGGAGAATATAAAGAAATATTCAGCCAGATTCAAAAGGCAGGATTTGCGCGTTGCCGTGTTGACGGAGAAATTTATGAATTACCCGTAAAGATAAAACTCCAGAAATATAAAATCCATAACATAGAAGTAGTGGTGGATAGGCTCATGATTAAACCTGAGGTTAAAAACAGGCTTACGGATTCAGTTGAGACAGCGCTTAAAGTTGGCAAGGGCATAGTTGTTGTTTCATTGAAGGGAAAAACTGATTTAATTTTCAGTGAACAATATGCCTGTGCAAAATGCGGTATCAATATTACCGAAGTTGAACCGAGAATTTTTTCTTTTAATTCTCCGTATGGCGCATGCCCCAGTTGTAACGGCCTGGGCATAAAATTTGAGTTTGACCCCGACTTAGTCATTCCTGATAAAAATAAATCCATCAATGAAGGAGCAATCGCGCCATGGAAAAAAGGAGGGAGAGGCTACATCCTTTATTACCGTTGGTTGATTAGAGAGTTATCTTATAAGATGCGCTTTGACTTGGATACGCCTTTTAAGAAATTAAGTAAGGAAACAAGGGGGGCTATACTCTACGGGACTAATGAGGAAATTGAAGGAAAACCCTTTGAAGGCATTATTCATCACCTGGAAAGATTATTTCGCCAGACGGATAGTGACTATTTAAAAGAAGAGATCTCGCGTTTTATCTCCAGCCTTCCTTGTCCGGTATGTGGCGGAGCGAGGCTTAAAAAAGAAAGTTTAGCTATTAAAATAAATAATAAAAATATCTGGGAAGCAACACGGATGTCGATAAAAGAAGCGCATAGCTTCTTTAAAGAGATAAAATTAACCGAAAGGGAAAAAATAATTGCCCACCAGGTCCTCAAAGCGATAACCCAGAAATTGCAATTCTGTATCGACGTGGGCCTGGAATATCTGACTTTAGATAGAAAAAGCTCGACACTCTCAGGAGGGGAGGCGCAGAGGATTCGTTTAGCTACTCAAGTGGGTTCGGGGTTAGTGGGGGTGTTGTATATTTTAGACGAACCCAGTATCGGTTTGCACCCTAAAGATAATATTAAATTACTCACTACATTAAAAACTTTGAGGGATTTAGGGAATACCTTGATTGTCGTAGAACACGATGAATACACTATTCAGGCTGCCGATTATATCGTAGATTTGGGTCCGGGCGCCGGCAGGCATGGCGGAGAAGTGGTTTTTTCCGGAACAAAAGAACAGCTATTAAAAGATACGGATTCACTGACCGCAAAATATCTAAGGAAAGAATTGAGAATAGATATACCTAAAAAAAGGAGAAATTGGCAGGATAAGGAATACTTAGAGGTTAAGGAAGCCAGAGAACATAATTTAAAAACCATAGATGTAAAATTTCCCTTGAGTGTTTTTATCTGTGTAGCAGGGGTATCTGGTTCGGGCAAGTCTACTCTTATTGATGAGATATTATACCGCGGACTATCGCAAAAGTTGTATAAATCTAAAGAAAAACCAGGCCTGCATAAAGAGATTACCGGCATAGGATACATTGATAAGGTTATTGTGGTAGATCAGTCTCCTA
>Ga0209777_10007582_pt1 | contig 12025 bp, 12 predicted proteins | sample FrelakmetHBP12HB_FD_187147 | JGI IMG/M metagenome (GOLD analysis project Ga0209777, IMG submission 187147) | Freshwater lake sediment microbial communities from the University of Notre Dame, USA, for methane emissions studies -HBP12 HB (SPAdes)... | ecosystem: Environmental > Aquatic >... | reverse complement strand
CAGTAATGACATTACCGGAAATCGTGATATAACTACTAGGAAAACCGACTCCTATACCTGGATAATCATTTTCGTAGCCACTCACAGTATTATTTAATATACTACAATTACTACAATTTCCACAAGTAATATAATACCCAAGCAGTGCATTCGTGAGGTAATTATCAGAAACTACGCAATGATTACCTGTGGCTATACAAAGAGTAGTAACTAATCCATTTCCATAGTTTTCAATATGGAACCCGGAGACGATGACCCCGTCCGCCCAGATAACTATTACATTGTCAAGTCCTTTTCCTTTGATAAAAGGTTTCCCAGTGCTGTTTCCATTTCCGAGTTCATAGGGTATGCCTTGTAAAGTTATATCGGGTGTTGTTATGGAGATGTTATATTCGTTGTATGTTCCGCTATACACCTCGATGACATCGCCTGCGCTCGCATGGTTCACCGCTTCTTTAATCGACGTGTAATTTCCATCACCGTCATCATCAACCGTTATCACATGCCCAGGATGCAACTGATACTCTGATGCTGAATACCCTTTCGCCGAGAATAACGGAAGACAATTGCCCGTTGGCAATAATACCAACAGGGTTACAAGCGTGGGTAATCCAAACAGGAGTATTTTTTTCATATTCTTACAATTGTATTAATTATTGTCGTGATATTTATAGCTATCCTGCGATGAAATAAAGAAAGAAGAGAGAGGAGGAGGTATTTCTCCCTATTTATTTGTCCTTATAGGTGCCGTATCCAGACCTCACAGCCTACTTCGGGCTCAAAATGTAAAAACCCATTCATAATGAAAATCTGGGTGAATGTACCAGCGACAATGGTTCCGGAGCCTCTTGGATATTCAATCATTGAGCGGGCAGCGGTATTTCTCGTGTCACCGAACCCATCTGGTTTTTCACCATCACCGGTTCGAACGCTGACGAACCAGCCTGTCCCATTATAGCGGAATATCTGACAGCCGCCATCTTTCGAGGCACCAATCCAGATGCCGTTTGCTGCGACCGCCATCCCCCACGCGTATTTACTGAGATTATTTCCGAACCCATCTTTATACAAGTTATTACCAGGGTGTTCGTTGGATGCTTCTTCTCCGATGAGATTATGCCATGCGTTTGGCCCGTTGGTTCCATCGTAGCTCCAGACCTCACACGCTTGCTCTCTAGTGTCATCCGAAATCAAAATATCAGTCGCGGTCCCAAAGTACAGTAACCCATTATAGACACCCATCCGTCTGATCCCGTAATTCTGCCATTCGCCAAAACCATTACCATCATTCCCGTTCGGGAGTGTAACCTTATTCCACGTGACACCATCACTCGTTTTCCACAACTGACATCCTCCACCAACTCCGGGACCGAGGACCCGGTGGGAGTTAAACGTCCCTGCATAGAGACTGCCTGAGTAGTTTCTCATCTCCCAGGTATAGGTATTCGTCACCCCGTTATCGAGATCGGTTTGGGTCATATTTGATCGGAACCCATGGTCGACTACTTTTGTCCAATGGTCGCCATCATTGGTTCGCCAGATCTCACAGGCACCAGTTTGCGTGAAATTAAAATTCATCGTACCAACATAGAGGTACCCATTGAATTCCTCGATGCTGCAGGCACCCATATTATCAGGGTTCCCGAATCCGCCATTGTTTGATGACCGCCCGGTTATATTATAGGCATCTGATCCGACGACTTGCTCCCATGTGGTGCCGTCGTATCGCCAGATCTCACAACCCTTCCGAGTGATATGACGCAGCTGATCAAGAATTGGACCAAGACCTGGTGTGTCCCAGGTTCCGACATAGAGTTTATGGTCAAAGCTGAATTCTTTCATGACGCCGACAGCAAAGTTATGATTATAGTTAAACCCTGATCCCATACCAGTGATTGAGTTACCCCCAACAATCTGTGTCCAAGCACCTGTTGTATTGCTGTATTTCCAGATTTCACATCCATCACTGTAACCGGATCCGAAATGAAGTAATGCTCTGATGATAGATGTTCCTAATGTTCCGGCTAATTGCAAGAGTGCATCAGGTACACCATTCAACCCGAATACTTCTGGCTCAAGATAATATGTATGTGCGCCTCCATCTGGCGAATACAGATAATGAGGATCATAGCTCCCTCCACCGCCGTCCGGGGCGACCTCGGAATGCTGTAATTGTTGGGCAATTTGTTGTCCATTGTTCATAGGCTGTTGTATTATTTGAAGCATGCTATTTGTGGATACTTTCTTCATCTGGGTCGAACCTATGGTAGAGCCTTGATTTTTCATCTGAAGAGACTGGAGATTATTTTGCTGAGGAGACGGTACCGTCTGCGATGATAAATCATTAAACATTGTTGATAGACAATGATTTTGCGTCCCAACATACAGTTCATTGTTATAGATAGTCATTCCACGGGTTGCGATGTTATGATTGTTGTCAAACCCTTTGTTAATCGTACTATTGCTCCCGATGGATTGATACCATCCATGGATCTGTGGAAGTTGACCGTGGTCTGCGATGATGCTTGTACTGGGTACAACCAAGGAGACAATGACGAATATCACTATAATTGTTGGTAACCTACTTTTTGTACTAACTATTTTAATGTTTTTTTGCATGGTTTATCACAAGAAACATCGGTGTTTTCGAAAATATTTAAAGGTTGTTGTACAATCAGTACCAAAAATTAAAAAAAATAAAATTATTTTACAAAATATTCAATTAATTTTGAATTCCATTAATATTATTGCTCATTATCAGATTTTTCTTCATTACTACTTCATTAGAAAGATTAAGACTATAAGGACTCAATGCCTAGGAGTGAAAGGCTCCAATTTAATATTAACCACGATAAGTAAAATTACGCCCGCACTGGGATTCGAACCCAGGTCTGAGGCTCCGCAGGCCTCTAGGATATCCAAGCTACCCCATACGGGCAAGATTATTTAATCACATCAACCATCGCGATTTTCTCAAGGATCAAATCACCATATTTACTTTCAGGGATCGTACAGATCTCTTGATCAGTGATTCCAAATCGTTTCAGAGTATCTTTATCTCCTTCAAGTACCTTGTCATTGCGTGTGAAATGAAACGAACGAAGAATGCTATCAATAATCGTCTCATATGGTTTTTCTTTTTGGTTTTTTTTCCTTTCAATAATTAAAACAAAAGCAAGGTGTTGTTTCCCTTTTTTCACGCCTACCTTTTTTAGAGCTTTATGGATTTGCCGTTCCCCTGCCGCGTACAATATTATTTCTAAGAGAAGGGAGTTTGTCGCATTCGTCTTTTGATAGAACGCTCGTTGCGCGTGTTGTGTAGCAGAGAGGAGATGGTCACTCCCATAGATAACTTGTGCGTCAAATGCTTGAACGACCACATCTTTATCCTTTGAAATCCCCAGTAGCTTTGATAAAAACATGTCAACATCGGTGATGGTTCCTTGTGCACCAAATACGGTAATCATCGTTTCGTACCTCGCAGTGATTTGTTTCCTCTTGACGTGGTTTCTCCGATTTGTTGTTTGATCTGTGTCGCGACTGCTTTTCCAATGGTTTTGATTTTCGCGATACGTTCGACTGGGACGTTCCGTAAATCATTGACGGTTTTAAAACCTTCATGATACAGCGCGCGGGCTCTGACCCGCCCGATTCCTTTTAATGTAACAAGATTAAGGAGTTCTTCTTTACAGCCGTTTTGCACACGAATCAGAAGATTATTGACGTCAGAAACACAGGAGAAGTTATACATCCTCGCGTACTCCTGGGTCGCATGCAGCAACCATTCCGCGACCTCGACGACCGTATGGACATCACCAGGCCAGATATTATATTTAGTAACAAGCGCGTCATATGGGATTTCCTCTATCCAGTCCTCCAGCAGGAAAGCGGTCTTCAGGTCACTTAAAAACCATTCATAATCGTCACTAGACGGAGTCGGGATATCGAGAAGGAGTGAATGCTGGATTTTCTCTGCTTTTTCCTCAACCCATTCGTCAGAGCCCCGTAAATAAAGGGATCTGAGGTCTGGTGTCGAACAGATCGCATGGAGAAGCGATAGTGAAGTGATCTCTTTATTGCAAGAGCGTTCAAGCGCGGTTTTGAGTTGGATCGCTGAAAGGGGATCAATGTAGAGTGAGGATGTTCGTGAACCAAATAATGTCGCGAGATACCCGGAGTCCATTTGATCAATCAATTGATTATCTAAAAGAAAATGTAATGCTTCATCCACCTGTGTTTTTATCGTGTATTTATCGCTTTGATATGCGTAAAAGGTGCTTTCAATGAATTTATACATCCCTTCGGTATCGCGGACGAACTGGGTCGAAATCGCAGCCAATAAATGCATCCGTAATGCGGATTGACTCCCAAGTTTTGAATAAATCGGCTCGGTGTCAGCAAGTATGTAGTTATAGAAGATAGAATCACGCTGGTTAGCATCCTTTGCTATCGTGATCGCATCGCCTTCCTTGTCATAACGAGGCCGTCCAGCCCGGCCTGCTTGTTGCTTGTATTCAAGGATAGGGATTGGTGTCATACCGAAGTTCTCGTCATACCTCCACAGGTCACGAATGATGACCCGCCGCGCTGGGATGTTAACTCCCGCCGCAAGCGTAGGTGTCGCAACAATACATTTAATGCTCCTGTTCTTGAATCCTTGTTCGACTGCGCGTCGTTGAGCACTTTCTAGTCCTGCATGATGAAAAGCCACGCCTTTCTCGATACAGGTGACGAGTGATTGTTCAAGAGAGACAACCTCGTTTTGCTCCCGTTTCATGGTTGAAACAAGTTTTTTCAGGTCTTTTTTCTCCTCATCGGATAACAAGTCGTCGACCACAAGGGAAAGACGGTTCGCAAGCGACACGGTGGACTTCCGGTTGTTGACAAACACTAGTGTCTGTCCACCATCCCTCAAGGATTCTTCAACTAAAAGCTCCAGCGTCTGTTTCTGATTTCCCACAATCTTTTTTATGGAACCATCATTGTATTTCACGGTGTTTTGAAAAAACACGCCTTCCTTCAGCACCACAGGCCGCCAGTTTGACTGAATCAGTTTTCCTCCTATCCAATCCGCGAGCTCTACAGCATTTTTTATGGTTGCAGACAGAGCAATAATCTGCGTCTGAGGGTTGAGCGCCTTGAACTGCGCGATGATGACTTCCAGGGTCGGCCCACGGCTTGGATCATGGATCAGGTGAATCTCATCAATCACCAGGACCTTTATTTTATCAAGCCAATGCAGACCATGACGAAGAAGGGAATCAGCTTTCTCAGACGTACAGACGATAATATCGTATTTTGAGAGACGGACATCGGATTCATCAAGATCCCCTGTTGAAATCCCGACCTTGAGTCCAAGGGATTCAAATGCTTTCAAATCCTCGTATTTCTCCCGAGCAAGCGCCCGCAGAGGAACAATGTAGAATGCCTTGCCGCCCTCGTTCTTTAATCGTTGAACAATCGCAAGATACGCAACCAGGCTTTTCCCAGCAGCAGTCGGAATAGAAAGCACAAGGTGTTTACCTTCCAACGCATACGGAAGGGCTTCTGCCTGGGGTGGATAGAATTCGTCTATCCCTTGTTTTCGAAGGATTTCTTGAATCTCTGGATCGAGTGACAGTTGACTGAGTTTCATAGCCCTACTCGCAATAGGCAAAGAGCTTAATAAAGAAAAGCGTTATTCCTCTATTCACAGTACCGGGGTGAACCTATGGGCCGCAGACAAACAATGATGGAAAAATATAAGATACAAATGAAAGCGTATCGGAAGAAACGAATGAAAAATGATAGTACTCCGTATTTACCACCAGATAGTATAGTTTTTGTCATTGACTCGTTAGACCCTGGGAAAAAAATCCAGGCGCAGGTTGTAAAAACAACCATCAGAAGTCAACGAACAGTCATTGAAAGCCTCGCATGTCCTGTCTGTAAGAATGAGATGCATTGGGATGATAACTGGGAAGCATTTACGTGTACAAAACATGGGAAGAAAGCGATCTATGAACTGGTCGTAAAATAGGGAGAAAGGTGACAGGTATAAGTACACCTTTTTCTATAAGGGGGTTGTGAATCTCTATGGTTGAAGAAAAAATCGGACTCGTCGAGCATTTCTTCACAAACATTAGTGTCGCTGCCATCAAGATTACTGATGGTGAGCTGAAAGTAGGGGACATGATTCATTTCATTGGTGCGCATACCGATGTGACCCAACAGGTTGATCGTATGGAAATCAACAGAGTCCAGGTTGAAAATGCAAAAGCAGGGGACGCTATTGGTATTAAAACAAAAGAGAAAGTCCGAGATCACGATATTGTCTATAAAATTCCGAAAGGTGAAACAGCATGAAGGAAATGGCTGAAGTACGAGAGTTAAAAGTAGGAAGATATGTGTTAATCGATGAAGAGCCATGCAAGATCCAAAGTATTTCTACCTCGAAACCAGGGAAGCATGGCGAGGCTAAAGCACGAATCGACGCGGTCGGTATCTTTGATGAGCAGAAACGCAGTGTCGTTCATCCCGTGAAACATAAAGTAGGGGTCCCTATCATTGACAAACGTAGCGCACAGGTACTTGCACTCATGGGAACTGATGTTGTCCAACTTATGGATATGGAGACCTATGAGACGTTTGAAATGCCGGTCCCTGAAGACCTGAAAGGTCAAATTGAGCCAGGGAAAGAAATCCTGTATTTACAAGCAATGGGAAAACGAAAAATCACTAGGGTCTAAAACCTCCCATTCACATAAAAAAATGTAGGCTTCGGTCATTATGGAGTTTCCGAATTATTTTGCAGACGCTGAAACAGATTTAACAGAAGCACGATTTGTTCTCTTTGGTGTTCCTTTTGAAAAAACCTCCTCATTTCGTCATGGGGCAGATAAGGCTCCCTATGAGGTGCGGCAGGCCAGCTGGAATTTCGAGCGATTTGATCTGAGAACAGGTATTTCTTTTGATGATATAGCAGTTCATGACTACGGTGATCTTCCTGTTCAGAATCTCACCTCAAAAGAGGTGTTTACATCAACGCAGACATTCACCAAAACGCTTCTTGCAAAACAGAAAATCCCGATTGCAATCGGGGGTGACCATTCGGTTACTCCTGGGATTATCTCCGCGTTTCCTCAGAACATCGCAGTACTCTCTCTTGATGCGCATATGGATTTCCGTCAGAGTTATAAAAACGATATGTACAACCATGCCTGCGTGATCAAGAGAGTTGCTGATCATCTTCCGATTGAAAATATCATTGTGTTAGGTATTCGATCAGCAGAGAAGGAAGAATATGACCAGGCACGAAAACTCGATCTTTTTTTCCAAGATGCATATACCATCTCCAAACAAGGGATTGAAAAGGTAATTAAAGAGTCAAAAACACGGTTGAAAGGAAAACAAATCTATCTGACTATTGATATTGACGTCATCGACCCAGCCTATGCTCCAGGGACAAGCACCCCTGAGCCTTTTGGATTGACGCCGACCGATGTATCAATGATAATCGATGCATTTTCCCCGCAGATAATCGGAGGTGACCTCGTGGAAGTTTGCCCGCCCTATGACCAGGGTCAGACCGCGGTACTTGCAGCGCGATTACTTCGAACATGTATCAGCGGTGTATGGAGTAACAGAAAAGCTTAAATTAATATATGACCAGTTCATTCAACTCGGTCATGCAGAAGGAAAAAATAGCTCTTATTGCGCTAGTGATTATCGTTGTAGCAGCATTATCGACATTTCTGATAGCGATCAACACAGATATTTTTACGAATCTATTCGAAGGACAAAAAATCATTGAAATTGGTGATTATGCAGATGTTCATTACATTGGTTATTATGCATCCAATGGAACACATTTCACTTCATCCTACAAATATCCTGAAAATAAATCCGGTGGAACACCTGCAAAAATCTTTGTCACCTATAATACATCGGCAACAGCAGGAGCGAATTTTAGTGGATATACAAATACCATAAATGGTGAATATGTCCATGGGTTTATCCAACAACTTGTCGGGATGACAAAAGGACAAACAAAAAGGACAGCCCCTATTTCCCCACAAGACGCCTATGGTATTTCTCCAAAAGTAGGAGACAATATTAATTATAGTAAATACGTAGAACAAAATTATGGGATGGACGTAAATGGTAAAAATTTATCTTTAACAATCCTGTCCATTAACCCAAACGGGATAATGCCTGTCGAGTATCGACAATATTTAGGAAATGTCTCAACAACAACAAATTTCACCATTCGAGATAATGTACATTACATCGGAGAATTTTATAATTTATATTCTTCATGGAAGAATTCCTCTGTTGTCACGAAAATCAATATAACGAAGATTTGGACATACACAACACCGCCAGCGAATCTCTCGAAAAATTTCACCTGGATGGAATCAGATGCAACCACAGGCGCTGATACAACTTTTCCAAAGAATTGTAGTACTATTACAAATATCACTAATAAAACAATTACGATTACTCATACACCACAAGTGAATTCAACTATTTCCCAGACCTCTCAACTCGGACAATCTACAACGTATACCGTGCAGAAAGTGACTGCGGATAAAATTAATGCATCTCGACTTATATCAGGGAATAAAACTTATAAAGAGTTCGATCGACATTCAATTATCCAAAGAAACTCAACCCAAAACATCACTTATGTGTTCCCCGGTGAGATACTTGAATTACAGTATTTAGCGACACTTCGAGGGTTTGACTCTAATTTCCATTTTAGCTATTTACCACTGTCAGATAAAACAGTCTACTTCGATATTTATGTTTTGAAGGTTTACAAAGCAAGTTGATCTCGAATTTGCCGTTCAACCAACTCTAAAAATTTTTCTTCTTTTCCTTTCGGGATGGTCGCACCAGCAGCAATGTTATGACCGCCACCAACCCCGTTTAATTCCTTTGCGGCTCGGGTGAGTGCGACCCCGAGATCAAGTCCGCGGTCCACCAGGTTTTGTGTGGCCCGGGCAGATACTTTTACCTCACCGTTTTCAGTATGGGCAAACCCGATAAGCGGTAATTCCTTATCGACATCTTCACCATTGAGCATCATGTTGGTGATAATGCCAATAATGGTATCACGGATCCCGTCTCCTGCATGAAAAAACTGGATGTATGTTCGTTTCTGGATTTTTTCTTCTTTAGCAAACTGTAAGCCTTCTACGAGGTTATGACGATGGCCACTGAGGAGGTTTAATGCTTCTTTGAGCCATTTTCCTCGATCACCGAGACAGACTTGTAATCCGACTTCATACTGACCGTATCGCGCGGTCGAATTCAACAATGTTGCGAACTCCTTAGCATCATGCAACTCGGTTCCTTCCTCCTCTCGGCTGAGAAGATAGGACTCGCCGAGAACCCGACTTGCTTCTTGATACCCGAACCCTTTGGTTAGCAACATCTGGATAACAGTGGAGACGATCTTTCGTTTCTCATCTTTATCGAGATCAACCCATCTCCTCCACCGGTCACCATCTTTTAGTCGAATCTGTTGTTCTTGAAGAAGTGCAATACAGGCGTCCTCTCGCCCACTTACCCCCGGTATAAGCGGGTCGCTTGCGTACTGCAAGAGTTTTGTAAGTGGTCTGGTTTCCTTCCCGAAATACCTAATGTCTTTGATGGTTTGAAGGACACCAACCGCCTGGCCATCCTTCACAATCTCGGTGTTTATTCCACGTAGTTCGCAGAATTTCCTATCTTGAAGATCCCCGATCGCCCCGATGATGGCAAGGGCTGCTAAATCCTTGTTTTTTATATCAAGTACTTTGGAAACAAGATAGGTTGCACCCGCACCACTCAGTTCATAAGACCCGTCATGACCAAAGAGATGAGGATTCAGATGAAAAGGCAGATCAGACTCAGGCGGGCATTCGTGATGGTCAGTGATGATTTTATTGATCTCTGGATATTCGGTGCTTATCCCACTTCCCAGGTCTGTAAACCAAACAAGCTCATGGCGTTCAGAGAGTAATTTATGAATAACAACTTCGTCAAGTTGTTTAACACATTCAATCGTATAGTTTTTCCCTAATCGTCGAAGGGTCTCAGAAGCGATGGCCCCTGCCGTGATCCCATCGGCATCAATATGCGTAACAATATGGATTTCTTTGGATGACCGGATAATATCTGCTACCTCAACAGCACGCTGTAACACAGAACGACCTCGTAAGTGAAGAATAGGAAAAGGGGCAGATTAGTCTTTTGGTCCCCCAGATAACCCGTTTATATAAAAAAACATTGATATTTTTTAATAATCTCTTTGATAGTGAATAAGAAATCTAAAATAATAGTAGTGGTTACAGAGTGTGGTTGTATGGAGGTTATGTTTACATGAAGAAAGAATTTAAGGAAGGAAATATCACGATAACCGTTGACTATGATAAATGCAAAGGCGCTGGTGAATGCGTCACTGCATGTCCGGTACAAATCTTTGAGCTGGTGAATGGAAAAGCAGTGGCGAAAAACATCAAGGAATGCATTGAATGCTGCGCCTGTGCGAACGCCTGTCCGTATACCGCGATTGAACATAGTTCCTGTTAAAAATAATTCGTCCCTATGGATTTTTTTATGCAGAAAAATACTATTGAGATACGTTTGGTGGAGTCTTGGCCGGAAGATGATATTGTTGAGTTGTACAAAGCAGGGGGCTGGTGGAAGGATTCGTATGATAAATCACGGATCCATCAACTGATCGCAGGGAGTTTTGGATTTGCTGTCGCAGTTGATCGAACCACTGGAAAAGCGGTTGGTATGGGTCGAATTATCTCTGATGGTGTTTCTGATGCCTATATCCAGGATGTCGTGGTTCTTCAGGAGTACCGGCGTCATGATGTCGGGAAACAGCTTGTACAGGCACTTATTGATTATTGTTTTTCTAAAAAACTCCTTTGGTTAGGGTTAATTGCTGAGCCTGGGACAGATTCGTTTTATGTGCCCCTGGGTTTTAGAAAAATGGAACGATATACTCCGATGTTGTATCATAAGGAGGAGTAATCTACGCTTTCTTTGCATGATTTTAAAAAAATCGGGTTAGAGGATAAACCTGTTTTTGATAAACATTATCGTAGCTTTCCTCCGCTTCATAGTGGTGAATTGTTTTCAACGATGGTGAGTTGGGGGGAGTACGTGAAGTATCAGTATGCCTTGATTGATAATACTATTATCATCATGAGTAACGATGTGGACGGAACGGTTTTGCATCCTCCTTCGGGGAAAGTCTCCCTTGATCTCTATAAACAGGTCATGGCATTAGCGGTACAGGAGGACGCGTTCTTTGGATTTATTAAAAAACAAGAAAAAGACTTACTCGCAGCTCAGTTTCCGACACTGAAGATAGTTGAACATAGGGAGTTTTTTGATTATGTGTATCGTGCTGATGACCTTGCTGAACTTGCAGGAACGAAGTATGCGAAAATCCGAAATCGATTGAACCAATTCAAAAAAAATTATAGCTATACAATAGAAGACATCTCAGAAAGTAATATGGATGAAGTCAGTGAGTTTCTGAAACGTTGGTGCCTCTGGAAAGACTGTGCATCAGACGAACTTTTGGAAAATGAGCGGAAAGCGATCGTCTTTTCAATGTCGCATTTCTATGACCTAGGCCTTTCTGGGCTTGCGCTACGAATTAACGGGAATGTTGAAGCTATCGCTGTGTATGAACAAATGAATCCTGATACCGTCGTTGTTCATTTTGAAAAAGGCTCCCCCGATTACGATGGGATTTATAAAGCGATCAATATGGAAACAGCGCACCGTGTTCGCCACCAAATCCCGTTTATTGACCGGGAGGAAGACCTTGGGATTGCTGGGTTACGTCAGGCGAAACTATCCTATCATCCTGATCATTTCATTGAACTGTATGATGTGGAAAAAGAAAGTCTTCGGACTACAACGCTTTAAGTGTTGCAGTCCGTTTGTCGGTGTATTTTTTTATGGATTCAAGGGTATTGGCAGCCAGGCAGTAAATATCGTAAAACCTGCTGCGGTGAGATTTGAGTAAAACCCG
>Ga0209777_10007581_pt1 | contig 12025 bp, 9 predicted proteins | sample FrelakmetHBP12HB_FD_187147 | JGI IMG/M metagenome (GOLD analysis project Ga0209777, IMG submission 187147) | Freshwater lake sediment microbial communities from the University of Notre Dame, USA, for methane emissions studies -HBP12 HB (SPAdes)... | ecosystem: Environmental > Aquatic >... | reverse complement strand
GACTGCAACGCCTGCCAAAAAGGTAAAGAGCGCACTCTAAAGAATACGGACTATACCATAGCGCTCGCCGGCAATGCGAATGTCGGCAAAAGTGTGATCTTCAACCAGCTGACTGGTGTTGACCAGATCATCGGCAACTGGCCGGGGAAAACGGTTCAGCGTGCAGAGGGGCTCCTGTTGCACAGCGGGAAAAGGATCCGGGTTATCGACCTGCCCGGGATCTACTCCTTTTCTACTTACTCCATGGAGGAGCTTGTCTCGCGGGATTTTATCGCGCTCGAACATCCCGACGCTGTGATCAATGTCATCGATGCCTCGGCACTGGAACGCAACCTCTTCTTCACGATCCAGCTCCTGGAACTGGCGCCACCGCTATTGATCGCCGTCAACCAGATTGACCTGGCTGAAAAGAAAGGAATTACGATCGACACAAAGAAACTTTCCGCACTGCTCGGCGTTCCGGTTGTCCCGACGGTTGCCATCAGGGGCAAAGGAATCGCGGATCTCACTGAAGCGATTACCAGCCTCATGCGGGATCATCCGGTGCCGCCAATCCTCCACTATGGTAAGGAAGTAGAAGAGCGGATTGGAAAAATTGTATCAGGATTAGGTTCGGTAACAACCCCGTATCCCGTACGCTGGACCGCCATCAAGCTCCTTGAACGTGACCCCGAGATCCAGCGGATCATCGGGGAACAGGATTCTTCTGCAGTGAAGACTGCGGATATCCTTGCAGGGGAGATCGAGTCTTTCCACGGGGAACCGGTCTGCGTTGTCATGAGTGCGGAACGGTACCAGATTGCGGACCGGATTGCTGCTGAAGTAATCACGGTAAGGTCCTCAAAAGACGGCATTCCGGAAAAAAGCCTGACCGACAGGATTGACGGGATTGTCCTTCATCCGGTATTCGGGTATATGTCTGTGATCGCGATAATCGGCGGTCTCCTTATCTGGACATTCATCATCGGTGCACAAATCTCCGGTTTCCTTGCGGAGTACCTGTCGCAGATCGAACAGTTCGAACCCGTTGTATCCGGTTCGATCTGGGCGGTCCTCTGGAACGGGGCATTCACCGGCTTTGTTGCCGGTGTAACGCTGGTAATCCCGTATGTGCTGCCGTTCTATCTCATCCTCGCTACGATCGAGGACTCAGGTTACCTGACAAGGATTGCCGTGATGCTCGACCGCGGCATGCACAAACTGGGGTTGCACGGCAAAGCAATTATTCCCCTTATTCTCGGGTACGGGTGTAATGTCCCCGCAATCTACTCGTGCCGGATCATGGAAACCCCAAAACAGAAGATGCTTGCCGCATTCCTGGTAACCCTTATCCCGTGCACAGCAAGGACCGTTATCATCCTTGGTCTTGTTGCGGCCTTTGTAAACATCTGGTGGGCACTTGCCCTGTATGCATTTGACATTCTCTTAATTATTCTGCTCGGGAGGATCGTTTATAAAGCAGTGCCCGGCGAGTCGGCCGGCCTGATAATGGAGATGCCGGACTACCATGTCCCGTCACTCACCGTTGTCCTGAAGCAGACCTGGGCCCGGACGAAGTCTCTTATCTGGATTGTATTTCCTGCTTATATCATCGGGAGTGCGGTGCTTCAGGTCTTATATGCCGGGGGGATCCTCGAACCGATCAACGCCCTGCTTGCACCTATAACCGTTCTCTGGCTCGGGCTCCCGGCAGTGGTCGGGATCACGCTTATCTTCGGGGTAGTACGGAAGGAGCTTACGATTCTCATGCTCGCCGTAATTTTTGGGACGGTTAACTTCGCTACGGTCCTCACGCCAGTCCAGCTTATTGTGCTCTCACTTGTATCGATGCTCTATATCCCTTGTATTGCCGTTATCCTTGTGCTCGCGTCGGAGTTCGGCTGGAAAAAAGCGCTTGCGATATGTGCGACCGAGATTATTATGGCTATCTTCCTTGGCGGTATTGCGTACCGAATGCTGAGCCTGGTGATGTGAGATGGATCTTTTGAAAAACGAGTAAAAAGAAGAATCGGAGAATAAAATCTCATCGCCACTTTCAATCGGAATGATGTGATACCTTCAGTATACTACCGTAAGAGACAGACTAAATTATACTCCTGACCTCCAATACGTACACATGGAAAAGAAGGTAGTCTTCGCATTCCTGTACATTCTGGTATTTCCTGCACTAATCCTCCTCCTTTCCGGAATTTTACCTGGCCTGAAGGCTGGATCTTCAGTATCTGGTTTATTCTTCTCTGTTATTCGACAATCCTCTACCTGTACCGGAAAGATCCGGCGTTACTGGAAGAACGGTACAGGCAGCCCGGCACCGGCAACCAGCAGCGCTGGGACCGGTACGTTGTCTACGGGCTGGTGGCTGGGTTTATCACCTCGATAGTCATCATACCCCTGGATGCACAACGGTTCGGATGATCACCTGCTTTTCCCTTATGGGTGAAAGTCCTCGGCATTGCAGGACTGGCCGGATCATTTTTCCTGTTCTTCCGCTCCTATACCGACAATACATTCCTGTCGCCCCTTGTCAGGATCCAGGAAGATCGGAAACAGCGCGTTGTGTCGACCGGAGTATACGGTTTTGTCAGGCAAGTTATCGGCAGGGCAGAAAAAGGTTGTGAACCGAATGAACCATATCTGTGGTGTGAGAATACTAAAAACAGGATTTGTATGACGGATACTGCTGAACCTCTTCCCATTGCAAAAGGAACTCAGATGGTCTATATGCTGCCCGGGATGGCAAACCGCCACGGTCTGATCGCAGGGGCAACCGGGACCGGGAAAACAACCACGTTGCGGGTCCTTGCGGAAAATTTCAGTTCGATCGGCGTCCCGGTCTTCATGGCTGATATCAAGGGGGACCTCTCGGGGATGACAAACCCGGGAGGAGACAATGCAAAGGTTGTTGAAAGGGCTGCAGAACTTGGACTTCCGGGAGTGCTACCAAAAGGATATCCGGTGACGTTCTGGGATGTGTATGGAGTATCCGGCCTTCCGGTGAGGACGACGATTTCGGAGATGGGTCCGCTCCTCCTCGGGCGAATCCTTGATCTGAGCGATATCCAGACCGATGTCCTGACCGCACTTTTCCGGTATGCCGATGATAACGGTCTCCTCCTGCTCGATCTGAAAGACTTACAATCACTTGCCCGGTATTGCAGCGATCATGCAAAGGACTTGAAAAGCCAGTATGGGAACATCTCGTCCTCAAGCATTGGCTCTATCCAGAGGAGCCTGCTCAATCTGGAACAACAGGGAGGTGACCGGTTTTTTGGCGAGCCTGCACTGAATGTGCTGGATTTTGTTAAGACCGATGAGGCCGGCCGCGGGATGATCAATATCTTCACCGCAGATCGCCTGATGCAGTCCCCGAAGGTCTATGCAACGCTTCTCCTCTGGCTCTTATCAGAACTGTTCGAAAAGTTTCCCGAAGTCGGCGATCTCCAGAAACCCCGGCTCGTGTTCTTCTTTGATGAAGCCCACCTGCTTTTTACGGATATCCCTAAGGTGCTCGAGGACCGGATCGTGCAGGTCGTCCGCCTGATCCGTTCAAAAGGGATCGGGATCTATTTTGTTACGCAGAACCCCCTTGACCTCCCCGACCCCGTTCTCGGACAACTGGGAAACCGGGTGCACCACGCCCTGCGGGCGTTCACCCCCAAAGACCAGAAAAATGTGAAGGGGGCTGCCCAGACACTCAGACCTAATCCTGCATTTGATACCATGACTGCAATTACCAGCATGCGGATCGGGGAGGCACTCGTCTCGATGCTGGATGCACAGGGCAGTCCGATGCCGGTTGAACGGGCACTCATCTATCCCCCCCACAGCAGGATGACCCCGCTGACCGCAGAAGAGCGGGGCCAGGTCATCAGAGCGTCACCGTTCCTGGCAACCTACATGACGGTGATCGACCGTGAGTCCGCGTATGAACAGCTGAAGAAGAAAACTGAGATGACGCCAGCTACAGTGCCGGATATTCCGGTGAAAAAATCACAGAAAACCGCGGGATCACGTGCAGGTGATGTCATAGGATCTGCTGCAACAAGTGCGGCGCATGCCATCGGGAGCCAGATAGGGCGGGAGATCATGAGGGGACTGCTCGGTTCCCTTACCGGGACAAGGAAAAAGTGAAGCTTTTTGCAGGATGTCTTTTTACCTCAGGCTGGAAAGGACCGCTGCGAACCGTTCCATGCCGGTTTTGATTTTTTCTTCCGTGGAATTGGAAAAGTTCAGGCGTATCGTATTCCCGCCACTACCGTCGGTATAAAAGGGTGTGCCGGGAAGGACCGCAACACCCCGAAGAAGGGCGTTTTCAAAAACTTCAAGTGACGAAATACCTTCGGGCAACGTTAACCAGATGAACATCCCCCCTTCGGGTATGGTATGGCGTACCGTGTCCGGGAATTTTTCCTGAATCAAATCGATCATAAGGTCGCACTGTGTTTTATACACCCTGCAGATGGTACTGATGTGATCGTCGATGTTCTGCTGGTCGAGGTACTGGTACGCGATGCGCTGGGAGAGGTAATTTGAATGCAGGTCTGAAGCTTGTTTTGCGATGACGAGCTGGTCCATGATATCCGGGGGTGCCACGATCCATCCAAGTCGCATGCCGGGTGCCAGGATCTTGGAAAAGGATCCGGTGATAATGGTCCGATCCGGTAAAAATTCCCTCATTGATGAACGGATTTTTCTAAAAAAATTCAGTTCGCCATACGCGTCGTCTTCGATAAAGAGCGTATCGGCTTTTCCAAAGACCGCAGCCAGCTCCCGCCGGCAGTCATCAGTATAGGTGATGCCGGAAGGGTTTTGTGAATTGGGAATCCCATAGAAGAGTTTTACCGGTTGAGATCCCAGCACCTGCTGCAGCATGACGGGATCCAGGCCGTTTTCATTCAGGTTAATCGGATGAAAAACCGGCTCATAGAGCGAGAAGGCCTGGATTGCACCGAGATATCCCGGGCGTTCGATAGCGATATGGTCACCGGTATCGATGAACACCTTGCCGGCCAGGTCAAGACACTGTTGCGATCCGTTCGTGATCAGGATTTCATCGGGTGATACTGACAAACCAAGGCGTCTTCTGTACCGATCTGCAATAAACTGGCGGAGCGGCAGGTATCCCTCTGTTGTGGAGTACTGGAGCACAGTACTTCCATCTTTGGAAAGCACGGTTGCCGCAGCCCGGCTGATTCCTTCAACATCAATAAGAGCGGGATTCGGAAGACCTCCCGCAAATGAAATAACAGAGGGGTCTTCAGTGACTTTTAAAATCTCCCGTATAAACGATTTTGGGGTTTTTGCCATCCGACGGGCAAAATGCCGAAGTTGTCTATCTTCCTGCGTTTTTTCTGGTGACAGCCGGTTCATTATTCACCAAAGTATTCCAGAATTAATGGAAAGGAAAACCATAAAGGATTTCTTATGAATACCGGAATTGCCTTCATTGGCCTCCTTTAAACATACTACCCGGTTTTAGTTTTCAGAATCCATAATTCATAGGAAATTCTATATAATAGAGGGATTATAGTGATGCAACCCCGGCACTCCCGCATATTGGACGCTGGTTGGGAATGGAGTGAAAATCATGGAATCAATCGTTGATGATGTAATGAATAAGTTATCTTCAGGGAATCACATCTCTGCCATAAGCAAGGCAGTTGGCGGGGATGAAACGGCAGTGAAATCGGCTCTTGGTATGAGTATGCCCCTGGTGCTGGGTGCCATGGCGAACCATGCATCAACGCCCGGTGGAACCGAGATGCTGACAAAGACGCTCGCCCAGGCAGGGACCAGTAACCCGATGGACAACATGAGCGGTCTGATCGCCAACCCGGCGGCTGCCGGTGGATCTGGTATAGTGAATACCATATTAGGAAGCCAGATGGGCACGATCCAGAATGCGATCTCACAAAAAACAGGCCTTCCCCCTGCAGCGGTCAGCCAGGTGATGGCAATCGCCGTTCCCCTGATCATGGGCCATGTCGGCAAGATGTTTGCCCAGAAGAAAATGGACCCCGGTAACCTTCAGGGTGTTCTTGCGGACCATTCAAAGGCTGCACTCCAGTCATCACCGGAAGCAATCGGCATTGCTCAGCAACTGCCGGCTGCGCAGGAGGGTAGCGGGGATATCTCCAATATGCTGAAAAAGATACTGGGGAAATAACCCGGTTCAGCAAACATTTAACCATTGTTTTCAAACCATTTTCTTCGTTCATTCGATACCTTCTGGTATTCTCGGTAATCAGGATTGTTGAGAAAAACCAATGGAAATTGAAGAGGATAGAACAGCGGATACCGGATATATATCTTGGTCTGTTAATAGCCGTATTGAATTCGAAACAAAGTATCCCAGAGCTTGATTTTTGCGTTGCGGGAAAACGGACAAATGGTGGAAAAAGTACTGTGAGCATTGAATCGGACAGAATGCAAAATGCAGGAGTTAAAATTCATAAAAAGATTAGATCTTTTTGGTTGTGTCCCCTTTCATCATATATTTGACAACAATGAACACAACTAGTGCAATAATAATAAAATCGATAATCGCACCAATAAAATCACCGACAAGTAATTTTACCGGACCTAGCTGAAGAACCTGAGTCCTCCAGTCCCCTCCGGGTATGAGCACCGCAATTACCGGCATGATTATATCAGCTACACACGCCGTCACCATTTTTGTCGCTGCTGCACCGATAATAAACGCAACCGCAAGACCAATAACCTGGTATTTCATGAGGAAATCCATAAATTCCTGAATAAGTCCCTTCTTCTCTTCAACCATGTGTTATTACCTCATATCAGAGACCGAATACGTCGCTTTCTGATATGAAGCGATCATCTTGCTTCCTGATAATGATTTCGAAAACGGAGTTTAATTAAGGCATTCACGGTCGTTGATGGTCAGCGAGTCTGTTTTATCACGAATTCACAACCAGATCGTATACCATTTTCGTTCATGAGCATCGAATAGTACTGCAATGAGCGGTGATAGGTTCCCGGTGATTCTTGTGCACGGGTGGAACAGCCACCCCGGTGTCTGGAAAAGACTGGTTGGTCGTTTTGAGGCAGCAGGAATCCCTTACAGGAAATTTGATCATTCGGGAATGTAGGGTTCGGCATTGCCGGAGATCGCCGAATCACTCTATAATTATCTCCGGGAATTTCGGGATGAGACCGGATGGTCCGGACCGGTCGATATTGTATGCCATTCGATCGGGACCTGTATTGTCCGTTACCTCCTTGAGGTAATTGACGGGAAAGAACGAACGCAGGCAGTCCGGCAGCTGATCGGCCTCGGCCCACCCAATAACGGCTCGGCGCTCGCAGAACTTTTTAACGATCCAAAACGTGGCGAGGAGATAATCAACAGGCTCACCGGCGTTTTTGTCCCGCGGGAATTTGATCCGGCCGCTGACCGGATCGTTCAGGACGTACGACCCGGAAGTCCGGTAATAAACAAGCTTCGCACAGCTGGATTACGGTCAGACATTACCTATCGGATTATCGTGACTGCAAATCCCGAAGAGGTCCCCGGATTCTTCCCCTGGTTTAAGGGAAAGACCTGGGAGATTGGTGATGACGGGAGATACCGGTCGACCCTCTCTGGGGACGGGGTCGTAGCACACCGTGAGTCTGTACTACCGGGCATTTCACTGGATATTTTGTCTGCGTGTCGTGAACCGGTGGATCATCTTCCGGTACCAGACCAGTACAGTCATATCAACCTGCCCAGAAATCCAGTCGTTATTGACCGGATTATGCAGTACCTGACAGGAGATGCAGGATAAACGATTTTACGGGTGCATAGTTCCTCATCAGGGGAATTTTTATAAAACCCTCAAGGAGAGAGTTCTCATGGTACGGTAACAAAATTCCATCGAAGTCCTTATCTCATCACAATTGTAAATATTTTGGTCTAAGCATGAAATGCAAGGTATGTGAATTAATCCCATAAAAAGGTAAATTCACGAAAGGGAAAATTACGATAAGCATGATGTATGATGCGCAGTTGCCTGTTAATAGAGGAGCACCGTAGTGCCAGTCCTTGATATAGAATCTGTCACCGGTCTTTCGAGTGTTGAAGCGGCCGAAAAAATCAGGACCGAAGGATACAATGAACTCCCCGAGTCAAAGCAACGCGGCATTTTCGGCATCATTGCTGAAGTGATCAAAGAGCCGATGTTTATCCTGCTGGTCGCAAGCGGTCTGATCTATTTTGTCCTTGGCGATATTACCGAGGGCATCATGCTGATGAGTTTTGTGGTTGTCATCATCGGCATCACGGTATACCAGGAGCAGAAGACCGAACGGGCATTAGAAGCACTGCGCAATCTTTCAAGTCCCCGTGCGCTGGTAATCCGGGACGGTGAACAGAAACGGATTGCGGGCCGGGAAGTGGTTACCGGTGATATGCTCATCCTTGTTGAAGGTGACCGGGTCCCTGCTGACGGGGTCCTCCTCTCCTCCAATAATGTTTCCGTTGATGAATCGCTCCTGACCGGAGAATCGGTCCCGGTCCGGAAAATTCCGTGGACTGAAGGTGTACATGCAGAGCGACCAGGAGGTGACGATCAGCCGTTTGTCTATTCCGGAACAATGGTCGTGCAGGGGCAAGGCCTGGCAGAAGTCAAATCAACCGGTGCCCGGACCGAGATGGGGAAAATTGGCACCGTCCTGCAAACCGTGGAGCGGGGAGAGACCCGGCTCAAGGGAGAGATCTCACGGATTGTCCGGACGATCGCGATTGTCGGCATCTTCCTGTGTGGTATCATCGTTGTCGTATACGGCCTGAGCCGGGGTAACTGGATCGAAGGGTTCCTTGCAGGGATTACCCTGGCAATGGCGATCCTGCCGGAAGAGTTCCCCGTCGTCCTGACCATATTCCTTGCGCTTGGGGCGTGGAGAATCTCCCAAAAAAATGTGCTGACCCGTCAGGTGCCCGCGATAGAAACGCTCGGTTCGGCAACCGTGCTGTGCGTGGACAAGACCGGCACCCTCACCCAGAACCGGATGACCGTCCATACGTTTTTTGCAGCCGGTAAGATGTGTGAACACGATGCCGCGGGAAAAAATTCAGTTGCGGAAATTTGTCACGAGGTTGCCGAATTTGCCATTCTTGCCTGTAAAAAAGATCCGTTCGATCCCATGGAAAAGGCATTGCTCCAGCTCCGGGAAGGGGATTTTGGAAGGACTGAACACATCCATGCCGGCTGGGAGCTTATCATAGAATATCCGCTCTCCCCTGACCTCCTTGCAATGTCAAATGTTTGGCGATCCCCTGACGGCAAGGATTACATTATTGCTTCAAAAGGGGCTCCTGAGGCAATTACCGACCTGTGCCATTTCGATGAGGAGAAGCGACAGGCACTTGCCGGAGATATCAATACTATGGCAGCGCAGGGGCTTAGAGTCCTGGGTGTGGCAAAAGCATCGTTCACCAAACCCCAACTCCCGGATGGACAGCATGATTTCACGTTTACCTTCCTTGGGCTTGTCGGGTTTGCCGATCCGGTCCGTCCGCAGGTAGCAGACGCGGTGCGTGAATGCTATACCGCCGGGATCCGGGTGATCATGATCACCGGGGATTATCCTCTCACAGCCCAAAATATCGGGCGGCAGATCGGTCTTGACCATACTGACCAGTGTATTACCGGCGCCGAACTTGAACAGATGAGTGAAGAAGATCTCAGAAAACGTATCAGTACCGCAACCCTCTTTGCAAGGGCAGTTCCGGAACAGAAACTGCGGATTGTCGAGGCCCTCAAGGCCAACGGTGAAATTGTTGCCATGACCGGTGACGGGGTGAATGATGCCCCGGCGTTAAAATCCGCAGATATCGGGATTGCCATGGGTGGCCGGGGAACCGATGTCGCCCGCGAATCTTCGTCGCTTGTCCTGCTGGATGATAACTTCACGTCCATTGTTTCTGCGGTGCGGTTAGGGCGGAGGATTTTTGATAACCTGAAAAAAGCAATGGCGTACATCTTCTCCATCCACGTCCCCATCGCAGGCATGTCCCTCATTCCCGTGCTCTTCAACATGCCGCTGGTCCTGCTGCCGGTGCATATCGTTTTTCTCGAACTGATTATTGATCCTGCCTGCTCGATCGTGTTTGAATCAGAAAAAGAAGAGCGGAACGTGATGAACCGCCCGCCCCGGCATAAAGATGAAGGGCTTTTTACTAAGAAGACTCTCGTACTCAGTCTCCTGCAGGGATTTGTCGTAATGGCCGTTGTTTTAATCATTTACGTAAATGCAGTGAGCAGGGGCTTTGGTGAGGCAGAAGTGAGAACCCTGACATTCACGACCATCGTGATTGCGAACCTCTCCCTGATCCTGACAAACCGGTCATGGTCTGAAACCATAATTACTACGTTACGCACTCCCAACAAGGCGATGCTGTGGGTATTTGCGGGAACGATAAGCTGCCTGATCCTGGTCCTCTTCATCCCCTTGCTCCAGGATCTCTTCAGGTTCGGTACCGTGCCATCCGTTGATCTTATCGTATGTGCCATAGCTGGCGGATTGAGTGTCGTCTGGTTTGAGTGCTATAAATACTGGAGCACAAGCAAGGCTGAGCGGGGATGAGGGCATGATCCTGCCATCTGAATACAGGAGAGAAACTGTCGCCGGTCTGTTCCTGTGACAAATCTTTTACCCGTATTTGGATCAATATATATCATTCAAAATCGGGATATGTGGAGGAAGGATGGAATCATATATGACAAAAATGGGGGCTCATACTCAAAGCATTCGGGATTACCGTCTCGTTGCTTGTCGTCAGGCTGGTTTTTGATTACCTGAATTTTGACATACTTTCGGTGACCAACCTCATCACTGCATTCATCAGTGGGGCAATTTTTACCATAGCGATTATTTTACCGGCACCCTGACCGATTACAAGGAAAGTGAAAAGATCCCCGGTGAGATCGCCACATCACTCCGGACGTTCTACAGCGATCTTGATCTCATCCGTGTCCAGGACAAGACGCTTGTATACCGTATGCAGGAAAATACGGCCGCCCTGATGCGAGTTATCAACACGAATTTCCGGAACAATGTGTGGAGCCTGGAGGAAATGGACAGCGTTGTCGATACCATCAATGCAGATATTGCCAGGCTCGTTGATCTGAATGTCCCTTCGAACTATGTCATAAAACTGAAAACTGAAATGACGAATATTGAACGGATTTCGCACCGGATCAAGACTATTGCCGAGACTTCTTTCATACCAGCAGCCTATGCAATTGCAGAGCTTGCTGCTGCCGGCGTTATTATCTTATTGTTCTTTGTCAGACTCGATCCCTATTACGAAAGGCTTGTCCTCTTTACCGTCCTCTGCATGCTGCTGACTGCCCTCCTGCTGATGATCAAGGATATGGACAACTCGTTTGACGTCGGGAAGAAAACCTATGCCGATATTGACCTGTTCCTTCTTTGGGCTCTTGAGAAAAAACTTGATGAGAAAACAGGATATGGAAAGAAATAATTTTTTCACTCATTTTTTTTATTGAGAATAAAATCCATCGGTTCGTATATCTCCGGCTCCATTCCATGCTATGCGAGGCTACTATCCAGATGGCGAAGGTTATTTTTAAGTCACTTCCATAGAATAGTACTTTCATGGGGTGATTTGTTTTTAACAATCACAAATATTTTTAAATGTTTACGCCGATTTACCTCCAGTTACCTGCTGTAGTGGTGAGTATCCTGGTTTTATGGAAATTCACGGCAAGGGGGGACTGGATCAGAACTATGTAACAAAATGGGGGAGGGGCGTTTTAAAAATGGATATTGGATCAACATTTTTTTACAAATATCGCAGGTTTATCAAGACGCTCAAGATATACCTCTTCCTTGCCGGTCCTGGTCTTATCGTAATGCTTGCCGATAACGACGCCGGTGGCATTACTACCTATACCGTTACCGGGGCCAAGTACGGCTATGGATTGATCTGGTTTTTACTGCTGCTCCTGCCGGTTGCCTATATTGTACAGGAAATGACTGTGCGACTGGGTGCGGTTAC
>Ga0209777_10007580_pt1 | contig 12027 bp, 24 predicted proteins | sample FrelakmetHBP12HB_FD_187147 | JGI IMG/M metagenome (GOLD analysis project Ga0209777, IMG submission 187147) | Freshwater lake sediment microbial communities from the University of Notre Dame, USA, for methane emissions studies -HBP12 HB (SPAdes)... | ecosystem: Environmental > Aquatic >... | reverse complement strand
GATGATCCCAGAATAGAAGAATTATTTGATAAATGCACAGAGTATGCAATAGAAAAAAAGAAATAGAAAAAAAGAAATAAAAAAATAGAATAAAGAAATAGAATAAAAAAGAAAAGAATTATTTTACATAAAATACTCTATATGTTATAATAAAAATATAACAATATAGAGTATTTTTTATTTTAAATAAAGAAAAAATAGAGAAAAAAGTAGAGAAAAAACAAGAAAAAACAAGAAAAAACAAGAAAAAACAAGAGAAAGAGGAAAATAATGCAGATTAAGTTAGAGGAGCTCCGATCAAATAAGTCATTCGACTTCATAGAATTAGAAACTGGTAATAGAATAAATAGTGTCTGGGTCATCAGCGTCAATGGATATATTTTTTAGTGTAATGGGCATTGCCAGTGAGATGGGAACGACACAAGAGGAATACCTCAACCTTCTACGGGAACATGGGGCCAACTGTCAGTATAGACTCGACTGTGATAATCTATATTTCAGTGACCATGAAACTGCCGAGAGGGCGATGGAGGCACTGGAAGCACTGGCGATCATGAACAAGCTGACGGAATAAAGTAAAATAGAATAAAGTAAAATAGAATAAAGTAAAATAGAGCAGAATAGAATAAAGTAAAATAGAGCAGAGTAGAATAGAGCAGAATAGAATAGAGCAGAATAGAAGAGTAGTTGGGATAGAAAGTTAAAAAAGAGAGTGATAAGATTAAAAAGTTTTATGGAGGGGAGATTTTATAAAGATAGGATTAGAAGAACTCAAGTCCGATGAAACATTACATTTCATAAGGGTAGATACTGGACATATGGTAGAAAAAACATGGGTAATTAGAATAGATACCGATGACTGTCCTCTTTATGGTTGGACAATTGGTCCTAATAACATTGCTATTCAAGTAGGAATGACGCCAAAAAAATACATTACATTCTTACGCAAAAATGGTGCCAACTGCTACTTTACGTATTTTGATAAGAGATTAGGTGATGACATCTATTTTGCACATTTTGATAAGAGATTTAGTGATGACATCTATTTTAGTGATCATGAAATAGCATTTAAAGTATTAGAAAAACTAGAAACAATAATGATCATGAATAAACTAATAGAATAGAATAGAATAGAAAAATTAAGATAGAAAAAATTAAGATAGAAAAAATTAAGATAAGATAGAAAAAATTAAGATAGAAAAAATTAAGATAGAAAAAATTAAGATAGGGAGAGAACCATAGAATGGAAAGCGTTAATATTTGGGAAAAAAGGTATATAGGGGGAAAAAGGTATAGGGGAAAAAGGTATAGGGGAAAAAGATGTAAAGAAAAGTATAATAAAACCATTTGCGATCAGTCAAACTAATAATGGCTTCATTATTGGGATCGTTGGTCATGACCCAATGACAAACAGAATGCTATATCATAGTATAGTATGGCCTATTATGGAATATGAAAAACTATTCAATATGAAAAACTATTCAATATGAAAAACTATTCCGGAAGCAGTTTTAAAGACGAGTTTGATGGAGATTCAATTGTATTTAATTAATAATTATAATGCCGAAGCTAGTAGAACATGGTATCATGAATCACTGACATTTAGAAGTGAAAGTGACGCGGAGAGAGCGATAGAATATTTAGAATCAATAATGGTGATGAACAAATTGATAGAGAATAATATAGAAAAATAATATAGGAGAACAATAAGTATATGGAATACAATATAATTGCATTCAGAAAAATAACTAATAATAGTTCTGAGTGGTATTATTTCAAAGAAAAGACAAAAGAAAAGACAAAAGAAAAAATAAAAGAAAATACAGAAGAAGAAGCGAACAAAAATATAGAAGAAGCAAACGAAAGTGGGAATGACGGGGAGTTGGATTTTGTATATCAAATCGTTATGAAGAACAGTAAAAACAAATGTTTTTTAGTTGATGAAAAGTTAATTGCTGAAAAATTAAAGATAGATCTAATAGAGTATAGAAATATCCTCAAAAACTGTGGAGCACGTCGATATAAATATAGCAAATTCAGAGTAAATCGATGGGGTCAACCTAATAATTTTAAATATATTAAAAATAAAATTAAAAATAATATTGAAACAGCAGCATATCATCAAAAAGCACAATTTTATTTTAAAAATCCAGAAGATGCAGAAAAAGCAGTAGAGATATTAGAACCATATCTAATAATGGCAAAATTAATATAGAAAATAGAAAATAGAAAATAGAAAATTACAATATAAAGAAAAATAAAGAAAAATTAAGAAAAATTAAGAAAAATTAAGAAAAATTAAGATAGAAAAATAAAAGAAAGATGGTGATAAGAAATGAAATTTCGAATTAATGAATCAAATAATTATTATCTTACGCATCGTTATTATCTGGCATTAGATGAAGAGTATCTTAACGATTATGAAATTGCTAAATATTTGGGATTAATTGAGGATGAATATCAAAATATATTAATATTATATAAAGCTATTAACCCAAATGGTTGTATGGATTATTATTTTAAAGATAAAGAAGATGCTAAAATGGCCATTAAAGAATTAGAGCCTTATTTGATAATAGCAGAGCTAACCAAATAGAAATAGAAATAGAAATAGAAATAAAAGAATAAAGAAATAGGAAAATAGAGAAATAGAATAGAGAAAACATTAGGAGTTGAGCAATGAATTTTAGAATATATAAAATTAAAAGTAGCAAACATGTATATATGGTAGATGTAAAACAGAGAAAATTTGAAATTGGATATCAGCTTGTCATGAAAGATGATGACGAATCAATGTTCAGCTCTGAAGGTATTGCAGAATGTTGTGGAATGACAGAATATGAATTTGAAAGTATACAAAAGAAGCACGGGGCTGGGCGTTATATATGGATCGAATACAAAGGAAAGAAGCAAAATAGCAACTTTTTAATCTTTAAAAGTGAAGAAGATATTAAAAAAGCTATAGAGGAATTAGAACCTTATTTGATTATGAATAGATTGATAAAATAAAGAAATAGAATAATAAAATAGAATAATAAAATAATAAAATAAAATAATAAAATAAAATAATAAAATAAAATAATAGAATAAAGAGGAAAGAAGAATTAAAAAATGGAAACAAATAGAAGAAGTAATAAAAAAGATGAAAAATATTAAAAATATTAAATTAGAAATTAGAAATTACAATTATGATTATCACATCGAGCTGTTCAATCTAGCATTTGCAGATCATGATGTTGCTAAGCACTTGAAGTTAACTGAAGAAGAGTATCAAGATATATTAAGCTCGCACGGGGCCTATATACCTGATAAATGTTATAACTATTATTTTCGGGATCAGGAACATGCAAAGAAAGCATTGGATTATCTAGAAGCCCTAGTGATAATGAATAAACTACTAGAATAGAAATAGAGGAATAAGAGAAAATAAGAAGAAAATAAAAGGAAAAGGAAAAAGGGAGGGTATACACAAAATGGAATTTAAGATCGAGCGATTCAACAATTATTATTACGTTGCGCTTAATGGGTTGGTCTATGGTAATGAGTGCTTCATCGCTGAATATCTTGACCTGACCGTCGAAGAATACCAAAATATATTGATATCAAATAGTGCCTTCAGACCAGAGAATCACATGTTCTACTACTTCAGAGATCAGGAGAGTGTCAGGAAGACTATTGATACCTTGGAGCCCTACCTAATAATGGCCAAGTTAACGAGATAGGAAGAGGAAGAGATAGATAGGAAATAAAGAAAAGAAAAATAAAGAAAAGGTATAGGAGGAAAGAGTGGTGTTAAAGGAAAAGAGAAATAAAGAAAAGGTATAGGAGGAAAGAGTGGTGTTAAAGGAAAAGAGAAATAAAGAAAAGGTATAGGAGGAAAGAATAGTGCTGAAGGAAAGAAAACTTTATGAGGGATTAATAATTGAGAATTTTATTACGAATGAGATAGAATTCATAAATGAGGCAAACGAAGTAGTATATGATATCTGGTTCATAAGATTAGGCAACTTAGCCAAAGTGGTTGGATCGACCCATGAGGTATTAGGGCTAACCTCCAACAAATATTATGATATTCTGCATGAAAATGGAGCCGATTGCAGGTATATTAACGGATGGAGGTATTGCTTTTATAGTAATGAGGAAAGAGTAAAAAAATCCATCAAGGCGTTGGCACCTTATTTAATAATGGCAAAATTAACAGAGTAGGGAAAGAAAAATGAAAAATAAAGTAAAATAAAGAAAAATAAAGTAAAATAAAGTAAAATAAAGTAAAATAAAGTAAGTAAAAGGAATAGTAGAGGAAAATGAAATTTAAAATTAAAATACTTATAGATGGTTATTATATTTTCTTGGATAATGAATATAATAGATTAATCGATTACGTATGGGATAATATGATTGCAAATTATTTGGAATTAACAGAGAAGGAATATATAAATATACTAAAATTACATAATGCTTATCAACCAAGTGATTGTATAAATTATTATTTTGAAAACAAGAAAGATGCTGAAGCAGCTATAGAAGAATTAGAACCCTATTTGGTAATGATAAAATTAGTAAAGTAAGGAAAAAGTAAAGAAAAAAGAGTTAGGAGAATAAAAATGAAATTAGAAATTACGTGTATTGCATATATAATTGTTATGTTATAGATGCTATTTATTGTCATAGAGAAAATGATATTGCTAGGAATTTAAATATTTCATATCAAAAATATATAGAATTTTTAACACGACATAGAGTTTATCGTTGTAATAATTATAGACATTTTTGTCATTATGAATATTATTTCGAATATCAAAAAGATGCTGAAACAGCTATAGAAAAATTAGAATCTTATTTAGTAATGGAGAAATTATGTGAATAAAAGTAGAATATAAAAAATATATTAAAGGAGAAAACAAATGATATTAAAAGCAATATCAAATAGTTATAATAGGAACATAATTTGGATTAATTATCGTGTTGATTGTAGTGGAAGGATTAATAACGACGCAGAGACAGTTGACGAATTGGGGATAGATCCTCATGCATATTTTACTATTCTGTATGAGAGTGGTGGAGTTTGGAATGGAGATCTTCAAAGATACATATTTAGTGATCAAGAAAATGTCGAAAAGGCTTATAGAAAAAATTAATTCAATTATTATATTAAATAAAATATGTAAATAAAGAAAAAAGAAAAAATAAAGAAAAAATAAAGAAAAAATAAAGAAAAAATAAATATAAAAATGGAATAGAGAAAAATATTATGAGGAATAATTATGAAAGATAATTATAAAATAGAATTTGAAATTATAAATTATGAAAATTGCCATTACGATAAAGACAATTATTATACTAATAAATATTGTATTTATTTAACAATGTTTGATCCTAATCAAGAAGATGCAGCTAATATATATAAAACTTACGATAGCGATGAGGATATGGCACGGGAGATGGGAATGTCGATCGAAGATTATATTTTTAATATGGCAAAATACGGAAATGCTCAAAAGAAACCATTTAAAGAACTCTATTGGGATAATAAATCAGATGCTCAATTAGCTATTAACTGGCTTGAAAGTAAATTGGTATTAGATAAATTAACACAAGATATTAAATATCCAGAAGATGATAATGATGAATGGTTTTATTATAGAGTATAGAGTAGAAAAAAATATAGAAAAAATATAGAAAAAATATAGAAAAAATATAGAAAAAATAGAAAATAAAATATAGAGTAGAATTATTTAAAATAAATTTTGAGCTAATTGATTAGTTATCCCTAATAGAGTAGAAAGAATTAACAGAGTAGATAGAATAAAAAGTAATAATGAATAGAAGGAAGATTTAAATGCTAGAATTTTTATAAAAGATCAACACATTTGATAATTTAGAAAGAAGATAATTTAGAAAAGAAGATAATTAAAAAAGAAAAAGAAAGAAAAAAGATGAAAAGGTAATTAATATATTTTTAATAAATATTATTTATAAAAGTCAAAAATTTTATTTTGTATACACAGATAATTATCTATCTTTTTCTATGGGAGATAGTATAGCTAAAGATTTAGGACTTATTATAGAAAAATTTAAAAATATTTTAACAGAACATGGAGCGGATCATGATGGAGATTTTAAAAGTCAAGAAGATATCGAAAGATGCATAGAAAAATTAGAACCGTATGAAATTATGGAAAAATTATGTAAATAAGGGTGATAAATATATTTTACATTGATAAATTAACAGAGGGAGATTATTGTATTGTATATACAAAGAATAATAGAATATTTTTTTCTTCAAAATTTTATGTAGCAGTAGAATTAAATATTATTTATAAAAAATATAATAATATTTTAATAAAACATGGAGCAGATTGTATGGGATGTTTTAAAAATCAAGAAGATATAGAAAAATGTATAGAGGAATTAGAAGTGTATGAAATTATGAATAAATTATGTGAGTAAAGAAAAAGCAAAGAAAAAGCAAAGAAAAAGCAAAAAATTAAAAAAATAAATACATTTTTAAAGATTTAAAAACAAAATACCCCCGAAAAATTGTGGGTGCGGAATGTAGTTTTAGAAAGTGTATTTTTTGAATAAAAGGAGAAATTATGGAAAGAATAAAAAAGATTGAAATATATAAATTTAATAAAAAATACTATGTTGCCTTTGAAGAAAATCATAGTGATTTTAAAACTGCGCGAATTTTAAAAATAAATGTTGAAGATTATCAAGAAAACATTAAAAATCTTTGCGGGAAAAACTTTGAATCTGAAATATATTTTGATCAAATAGAAGATGCTGAAAAAGTAGTAGAATGGATAGAAAGTATAATTTTACTAAATAAATTATGTGAATAAAGAAATTTTATAAAATATAAATAAAAAATAACTTATGATTTATTAAAATAATAGGTGATTTTTTTGTTTTCTTTAAAATTTAGAATTAACATTTATTACATAAAATATAGTAGTGATAATGGAAATTATTTTTATAGTGAAAAAATTAGTGAGATATTAAAAATAGATCCTGATTTTTATGTCGAAAAAATAAAAGAATTTGGTGGATTACAATCTGATGAAATTATGTATTTCTTAGAAGAAGAAAGTGGATTAAAAGCTCTTGAATGGGTAGAAAGCGTTTATATAATAGCATTATTAGGGGGATGATTGAGATGCATACAATCAATAAACAAATATTAAAAATAATCAGAGAGTTTGTAGATGACACGAAAATGACTATGTCTGAAGTAGCTCGTGAAGCTGGAATTAGTAAAGCATGGATTAGTAGATTGACAAATGATGCAAATCCTAATATGTCAATAGAAACTGCTGCAAAATTATTAGATGTAGCTGGATATGAATTAATAATAAAAAAAATTACAACCGCTGGAAATGAAGATGAGATAATAGAAGCAACATCAGAAGCAATAGAAGAAAGTGTAAATAAACCATTTAGTAGATTAAGAAAAAATCACATAAATAATTGAGGTGATTTATGAAAACTATAATACTATTTCAAAATCCTAGATTATGGGAAACCAATGATAATTGTTTTTGGTGTAAAACTATAGATGATTTGTATAATGATGTTTTAAGCTCAATTGATGAAGAATATAATCAAGAAGTGTTAGATTTTCTTGATGAAAATTATTTAGTTAATGGGTATAGAGTTTTAAGTGTTTTTGAAAAATGGAATTTAAAAGATAAAATTAGTTTAATAAATGATTATAATAATTTAGATTACAATAATCCAATACCAAATATTTTACATTCACGATGGTGTGAATGGTGTGGAAGTAGAAAACCGGATATCTATGAAGAATAGAGGGAACGACTATGAAAGAAAATAATAAAAAAATTGCCGAAGAAAATAGCGAAGAAATTAATAAAGAAAATAGCGAAGAAATTAATAAAGAAAATAGCGAAGAAATTAATAAATTAATAGAACTATTTCAATCTCCAGTTAAAAATATTACAACTAATAATATAGGAACATATATTGAATTTGAAAATGGAGAAAATATTCAATTGCATGGTGAACAGATATCACTTCAGAATGAAATAAGCTGTTCATTTTGTAAATTACCTATTAATAAACCTTTATTCACTCTAGATGATTCTGCATACATCTGTAAGCGTTGTATAGAATTAGCTATTAAGACTTTTTTAAAAAATGGAATAAATCTAGAATTAGAAGTTGAGGTTAAAATAGATGAATGATATTTCAAAGAAAATATATGATTTTTTAATAGAAAATGAAATAGAAAATCATGATATTATAAATGTATTAAAACAATCAACATATGATATTGAAAATAATTTATTTGAAAATGTCCAATTATCTATTAATATGTTTTTATCATTAAAAGATATAGTTTGGTTTAATTTAGAACATATAATTAGTGGTGGAGAAATAGATGGATTATCTTCTTTAAAATATTGGGGATCGAAATTTCCTTGTTTTATGAATAGTTGTTTAGGAAATAATATTATTAATAAAAATATTCAAGAATTATTAGATGAAATTAATATTGTTATTTCACAGTGGAATAAAGATTTAATAATAGTTAGTTTATATTCAAATATGCAAGAAGATCATATATTTGGAGGAGAAGATGCTTCGAAGATATTTATTTATGATGGATATCAAAAAAGTTCTCCCTTATACGCTCAACAACAAAAGCATAATATTAAAAAAATTAATGATAAGACTAAAAATGATGCAATATTATGTCAGAAACAAATTAAGATAGGTGAATACGCACAATTTAATATTTTATATAATATTCTAATACAATTAAGAAATGGATGTAATAGAGCACTCCAGAATGAACGAGGAATACGTATAAACTTTATAGAGGATAGTAATTTTTAAAATTGAAAGGATAAAATAATGGAGAAAATAGTAGAAAAGAATTTTTTAATAATTGATGGAAATTCATTAGGATGTAGAGCTATGTTCGCTCATAATGAAAAATTTGGTCCTGATTTACAAACGTTTACTGGTAAACCAACTGGTGGAACTTATCGATTTATATCTATGTTGGATAAAATTCTACATCATTTAAAACCATCTCATGTAGTAGTTGGTTGGGATATGCAAGGTAAGACATTTAGACATGATCTTTATGATGCATATAAAGCTAATAGAGAACGTAAAGGTGATGAAGTATATGTTCAATTTGATGATATTAAGAATATATTAGAATTAATTGGTATTAAAAACGTAGGAATTACTGGATATGAAGGTGACGATATAGTTGGAACTTATGTCAATTTATCAAAAGCGGATAAAAACTATATAGTTAGCGGAGATAAAGATGAATTTCAATTGATTAATAATAATACTTTTGTAATATCTCCTAAGCATGGATTTACAGATTTTGAATTAGTCACAGAAGAAGTAGTAAAAGAAAAATATGACGTGACTCCTAAAATGTTTATTGATTTTAAAGCATTAATGGGAGATAATGGAGATAATATACCTGGAATCGAAAAGTGTGGGGAGAAGACTGCCGCAAAATTATTAAATCATTATGGAAGTATCGAAAATATAGTTGAAAATATTGATAATATAGATATTAAAGGTGTTGGAAAAGCTGTTAAAGAAAATATGATTAAATGGTCATTAAAAAGTGAATTAATTAAAAAATTAGTGACTATAAAATGTGATGTTGACGTTCCGTATACTTTTGATGAATGTGAAATTAAATTAAATTGGGATAATGTTTTAGATTTTTTTAAAGAATTAGAATTTAGTAGTTTTAAACGAAAAATTAATAATGATGAATTTTATAAGTGAGGTTTAATTATGGCACAGAAAAGAAATCCTATGTTTGATGAATCTAAGATTATAAAAAAAGAAAATAATCAAAATCATTTAATTTCAACTGATCAAAATTCTGAAAAAACTATATCATTGACAGAAGAATCAAAAATTACTAGTTCACCATCAACAGTATCATCAAATTTTGAAGATTCATTAATTTTACCTGATCAAAATTATGAAAAAAAAGAAATTAAGTTTAATACAGAAAAAGAAAATTTATCTGATAAAGGTAAAGAATATTTAAATATAGTAGAAAATGAAAAGAAAATTAAAAAGATAAATAAAAAATCAGAAATAATTAAACAAAATATAGATGAAGAAAAAATATTAATGTTGCAGTCAATGTTAGAAGCACTTAATAAAAATATAATTAAAGCTAAATTAGAAGTTCAAATACATAAAGAATTATATCAAAATGAACATCAAAAAGAAGATAAAAATCTCTATGAAGAAAAATTAAAATTATTTGGTAAAGATTTAAATTATTTTGAAAAACGTAAAAATATAATTGAGACTATTTTAAATAATGAATTTAATAAAAAATAGAATAATTTTTGAATTTAAATATATTTAAAATTATAATTAAAAAAATCAGGAGGTTTTATATAATGAGTAATTTGAAAAATAGATTAGCGATAATGAGTAAAGAAGCAGTAAATTTTTGTCCAGATTGTAAATCAATGATGAAAATACCAAAGGGTTCAAAAGACAATGTTGAATATTGTAGTAATGCGAATTGTGAAAAATCTTTTGAATTTGAAAAACAACAACGTAAAGAAGAAAAAGAACGTAAACGTGATGAAAAAATTAATATTACGTATGATAATGGAAAACCCGGTGATAGTGTATTAATTAAATTTATTAATAATGCTAATGGAAAAGAATATTGGTCAGCTCAAGAACGTAAAGTGACATATCCTGATAGTTGGGTTGAAACTAAAATAAATGGGCTTCAAAGAGAATTAGATATAGATGATAAGAGATTACCACCAGAAATGAGAGAAGATTATAAGAGTGGTGATACATTTTCAGTTGAATTTGAAGTTTATGAAAGTCAGGGAGCTTTTGATCATGCTAATAATCAACTAGCAGAATTAGGAGAAAAAGCTTATCATATTATGAAAAAATCACCAAAAAATCCACATGATCCAGGATTAGATAGAATTATGGATGAGGATGAATTATTAGTTCCAATGGCTTCTCTAAAACGTTTAATAAAAGCAGAAGAAGATAAAGAAGATGAAGATGTTTGTGAAAAATGTGGAAAAAATATTTATAATTGTAAATGTTATGAAAATGGGGATGAATCTTATTGTAATCCAGAAGCAAACCAATAATTAATTTTTAAAAGAGTGATAAAAGTTCACTCTTTTTTTATTTAAATCTTAAAGGAAGTGATATTCTTGGAAGGAGAAATACATGCTTATCTAAAAAAAATTGGATTAGAGTGGATAAAATTTAAAGTTACTGATCTATGTGCCAACGAGACTAAATTCAGAAATTTAAGATCTATCGCTGATGTAGTTGGTATCAATCTTAAAAGAGAAGAAGTTAGAATTATAGAATGTAAAGCGACTAAAGAAGATTTTATTCGTGATACAAAGCTAATGAATATAGAAAAATCATATTATAAACATTGTCATTATTTTTATATTTTATGCCCTGAGGAAATTGTTAATGTTTCTGATATCCCAAAAGAATATGGACTTCTTTGGTTAAACTCTGATGGAAACATAGATATAATTCAAAAACCAACTAAATATGTCGGTAGATTAAAAACGCAATATAAGACTTCACTTAAAAATAGCTGTCGAGCTAATACTAATAAGATCATTTTCCAGCAAGAGAATAAAGATAATAAAGATTTGACTAATGGAAAATTCTTTCGTAATGCAAATATTAAATTAATTTCAACTAAATGTCCAAGTTGTAAAAAAACTGAAAGGTATTTAATTAATAAACAAACATTAACTGTTAATTGTAAATGTGGAAAAACAATTGATATAACAAAGACTAAAATTAGAGAAATAACGGGATTTAATAAAAAATTTATAGAAGAGATTAATAAACTAAATTTATAAAAACAGTTATATATTCTATAATAAATATAATATAATATAATAAACATGTAAATATTTTATATACTTTTATAACATTATATAATAAACTTGTTATAAGGTAAAATATTTTTAAATTATTTTTTCTTTTTGG
>Ga0209777_10007579_pt1 | contig 12028 bp, 4 predicted proteins | sample FrelakmetHBP12HB_FD_187147 | JGI IMG/M metagenome (GOLD analysis project Ga0209777, IMG submission 187147) | Freshwater lake sediment microbial communities from the University of Notre Dame, USA, for methane emissions studies -HBP12 HB (SPAdes)... | ecosystem: Environmental > Aquatic >... | reverse complement strand
TGGACCGCGATGGCCGAATCTTTGTGCTGCACAGGGGCAGGATCGGTGGCGGCAAGAAAGGCGTCGGCAAGGCCCTGTTCGATGACCATTACAGGGGCGTTTGGGCAATTATGGAAGACGGTTCCGCGGAGACCACGGTGGCTGTAATCGGCGTCCTGAATTCGCCCCGGTTTGTCAGGCAGATCAGTCAATTTGTCCGCAAGGTTGACAGGATGAAAAATATTTTTTCGTCCAGGACTTCTCAACTGGAAATGTCATTTGACGAACTTCATTTTCGGGAAGAACTTATCGGCGCTAGCTACACGGACCCGTTAACCGATCCTTCATCGATGTGCGACCACGGTTTAATTGTAAAGGATTTATACGATGTACTTTCCCGCCGCGGTTTTAAAGCGGGGAATGACCTGGAACGGGATCTTCTTATTGTGAGTGCCCGGCAGGAGGTAACGGCGGTTTTCGAAGTAACCGCTGATGCATCAATACAAACTATACAGTCTGCGGCCGCCAGACTGCTGCTTGTCAACGCGGACCTCCCGAAGCAACCCCGCCTCATTCTTGCCGTCCTTGCGTCTATCGACGAAACGCTCAATAGGAAACTAAAGAAACTTGGCATCGACGTGCTCGCATACGAGTGGAAGCATGATCAGGCCGTCTTCCCTGAACTGCAATCATTGCTCCACATAAGCTGAGGAAATGCCAGTGAAGGCGCCTGAGGCGATCTTAGACTTAGTTGAGCGTTTTGACCGAAACCGAGAGGCTTACGAATCAGACGGCTACAATGAGACACAACTGCGCCGGGAGTTTGTGGATCCATTTTTCAAGACGCTCGGCTGGGACGTGGAGAATACGGCCGGTTATGCCGAAGTTTACAAAGATGTGATCCACGAAGATGCCATCAAGGTAGGTGGCGCTACCAAAGCCCCCGATTATTCGTTCCGTGTCGGCGGTATGCGGAAATTCTTTGTCGAAACAAAGAGACCCTCTATCAATATCTCGGATGATCCCAGTCCCTCATATCAACTGCGGCGCTACGCATGGTCCGCCAAGCTTCCGCTCTCCATCCTCACCAATTTTGAAGAACTTGCGGTATATGATTGCGCGGTAAAACCAAAGATCACGGATAAAGCTTCAACCGCGCGCATTATGCAGTTCAATTACCGGCGCTTCGATAAGAACTGGGAAGATATCTCCTCGATTTTTTCCAAGGATGCCGTTCTCAAAGGCTCCTTCGACCGCTACGCCGCAACCGCGAGTCGCAAAAAAGGAACTGCCGGCGTTGATGCTGCCTTCCTCTCTGACATCGACGCATGGCGGCAGTCCCTGGCGCAGATTATCGCCCTCCGAAATCCAAAACTGACGCAGCGTGAACTCAATTTCGCCGTAGGAAAGACGATTGACCGGATCATCTTCCTGCGTATCTGTGAAGACCGGGGGATTGAACCAAATGCCCAGCTTATGGCCCTTCAGAACGGCACGAATGTCTATAAACGTTTGATCCAGATCTACTACAACGCGGACGATAAATACAATTCCGGTCTCTTTCATTTCCGGCCTGAGAAAGACCGATATGAGCCGCCCGACGACCTGACTCTCAATCTTACCATTGATGATAGACCCTTGAAGGAAATCTTCAAGAGCCTTTACTATCCAGAAAGCCCGTATGAATTTTCCGTCCTTCCCGCTGATATCCTCGGCCAGATCTATGAGCAGTTCCTGGGGAAGGTCATCTACCTTACAGCGGGGCACCGGGCTAAGGTTGAGGAAAAGCCGGAGGTCAAAAAAGCGGGCGGCGTCTACTACACGCCCACGTATATAGTTGATTACATCGTGAAGAATACGGTGGGAAGACACCTGGAAGGGAAGAAACCTGGGCCTCGCGGCAACGCAAGCAATCTTCGCATACTTGATCCCGCCTGCGGTTCCGGGTCTTTCCTCATCGGCGCTTATCAGTATCTTTTAGACTGGCACCGTGACCGGTATATCGAAGATGGTCCGGAAAAGTGGGCGAAAGGTCGAAATCCGGCTCTTTACCAGGTTATGCGCGGTGAGTGGCGCCTGACAACGGCGGAACGAAAACGCATCCTTCTCAACAACATCTATGGGGTGGACATCGATCCCCAGGCAGTGGAAGTGACGAAGCTCTCACTCCTCCTCAAGGTTCTCGAAGGAGAAAACGAACAAACCCTCGCCAATCAACTCAGGCTCTTCCATGAGCGCGCCCTTCCCGATCTTGGGAGCAACATCAAGTGCGGCAACTCGCTTATTGGCCCGGACTTCTATGACAACCAACAGTTGGGTTTCTTCGATGATGAAGAACGCAACCGGGTCAACGTATTCGATTGGGCAAAAGAGTTTCCTTTGATCTTCAAAGCTGGCGGCTTTGATGCTGTCATCGGGAATCCACCATATGGATACATGATATCAAACGAACAGCAACAATACTTTGCAAAGCATTACGAACATCAAGATTATCAAAAGGATTTCTATCTACTGTTCTTAGAGCGCTATAATTTTTTTATAAAATACAAAGGATTGCTTGGTATCATTGTTTCTAACACTTGGCTTCAATCGCTGACATTGAGGAAAATTAGACAGTATTTAACGAGCCGGTATCTATGGCTGAGGATTCTACACTTAGAAGAGAGGGTGTTTCGGGCTATCGTTGACACTCATGTTCTGATCTATCAGAGAGTTGATCGCATAGGCAATGAGGCAGGGTTCTTAACGGTTGATGTTCGATCAAACGGTACTGTCTCAGAAAGCCACACATTATCATGGCAGGAAATATCCAATACTGGTGATCCAATAAATATAATCGCGTCGAGTGAAGTTCAGGAGTTATATAGAAAAGCTCAACAGATGTCTTTGCCCTTGTCAAGGATTTGCAGGGTATTCAATGGCGTCAAACCATTTGAGAAGGGCAAAGGAAGTCCTCCCCAAACCGATCAGGTAATGAAGGCGAAGCCTTACGTGCGAGATGGGGAGGCTCCCAATAATAAATGGTCTCCTTTGTTGCGAGGGAGTCTAATCCATCGCTATACAAATCTGTGGAATCGAGATTACTGGATTCAATATGGCCCTTGGCTCGCTGCCCCGCGTGATCCATCGATATTTGAAGCACCTTTGAAGATTGTTGTTCGCCAAACGGGGGATTCAATCATTGCAACCTTGGTTGAGCAAGGGTTCATAGCCCGTGACAATTTGCATGTCTTGTTGCCAGAACATAATCAGTACGACCTTCGTTATGTTCTGGGATTAATGAACTCCACATTAGTGGATTTCATTTATACGATCATGAACCCCGAGAAAGGAGAAGCTCTGGCACAAGTTAAAAAGAAACATGTTGAGCAACTGCCCATCTGCACAATCAATTTCTCCGACCCCACCGACAAGGCCCGCCACGACAAAATGGTGGCGTTCGTTGAGCAGATGCTTTCGCTCAATAAGAAACTGGCAGACGCTAAAACAGAACATGAAAAGACCACCATCGAGCGTCAGATCGACGCTACTGATCATCAGATCGATAAGCTCGTTTATGAACTGTACGAATTGACGGACGAGGAGATTGGGATTGTGGAAGGGAACGGTAGTCATGGAGTGCGCTGAAACGCTCCATAGGAAACTAGAGAAACTAGGCGTCGATGTGCTCGCATACGAGTGGAAGCATGATCAGGCCGTCTTCCCTGAACTGCAATCATTGCTGCATATAAGCTGAGGAAATGTCAGTGAAGGTGCCTGAGGCGATCTTAGACTTAGTGGAGCGCTTTGACCGAAACCGCTTATTATTTTGACACACAATACAGTTTTTTCTACCTGTAAAATTATCATAAAGTATCCCAAAAGTTACTTATCACAATTTCCAATACTTAGTTATCACACCCCTTTACAACGAACCTTTTTCCTTGACAGACACAGATCTTCGTCACTATCATCGCCGCGCACAAAGGTTTCCCGACGCAATGCACAGAAAGACGCCGGCCCGGCCCCAGGGCACACGAGTTGCGACGTACCCTGCCATGACGGCTGGGAAGTCATCCGAAGTGCCATGATGTTCTCTGTGACGTAGACGCCCAGAAAGAAAAAGTTGATAGCATGAAAAAATATCTTAGCATCCGATATCGGCTCCTCATCATCCTGCTGATATTCCTTTTACCAGCCCTTGCACAGGCAGAGAACCTCACCTGCAATGATCTGCCAGGAATCATGAAGGATTTCCTCTCTAATCACTATGCCGTGAAAACCTTAGACGACGGGATCAAGACGCACACTGTCGATCAAATGGTCAAACGCCTCGATATCACCAAGACCCTCCTATATGAATCGGACGTCGTGAAGCTCCGGCAGGATCTCATGGGCATGTTTGGCACGATGCGGGAGGGTAACTGCATCGCCCTGCAGAAGGTCTACAGCCTCTTTTTGACACGGGCGAGAGAAAATGAGCAGTTTGTGAAGAAGTTTCTCGGGCCGGGCTACAAACTCGACGAGACGACTGAACTCAACACCGATCTGGATAAGCGCCCATACGTGAAGACAAAGGCAGAAAAGGATGAGCTCCTCAGAAAATTTGTTCATTTCCAGATCGCCAATGCTATGCTGGAGGGACACAGCCTGGATGAGGCTAAAAAACAGCAGATCCACCGCTATGAATTGCAGACGCGGCGCTTCAGCGAGCGTAAGACGGAGCAGTTGGTAACCTCCTTCGCCCAAGCATTCGCCTTAGCCCTGGATCCCCACAGTTCCTACCTGTCCCCGGAAAACATGGAGGATTTCCGCATTCAGATGCAGTTGTCCCTTGAGGGAATCGGCGCCTCTCTCAGTAATGAAAACGGATTCACGATCATCGAGGAGCTGATTCCCGGAGGCGGCGCGGAACGCACGGGTCTTTTGAAACCAAAAGATAAGATCATCGCTGTGGCCCAGGAAGGAGAAAAACCCGTCAACGTGATCGATATGGATCTGCGGGATGTGATTAAGATGATTCGGGGGAAGAAAGGTACCAAGGTCGCCCTAACGATCCTCCGGCAGGCCGAGAAGACTGATCGCTTTACCGTTACCATCGTGCGCGATCGAATAGATATCAAAGAGCAAGAGGCGAAGCTCACCTATGAGACGCGACGTGTAGGGCCAAGGGAATATGTCTTCGGCATCATAGATCTGCCCTCGTTTTACGGCGGAGAAACAGATGACAAGTCTTGCTACGAAGACGTGAAAGGTCTTCTGGAGAAGGCGAAAGGAAAAAACGTGGACGGGATGATCCTGAACCTTTCGCGCAATGGGGGAGGCCTTCTCAGGGATGCCGTCCGCATCGCGGGACTTTTCCTCGACAAGGGCGGCGTCGTGGCGACGAAAGATGGACAAAATAACATCAGCATTCTTGCCAACGGCATCTCCTCGCGGCAGGACCGGGAGGGCAAGATATCCATCCGCTCCTTCCCCAAGGAGGACCAGGCCGCAATCTACACGGGACCCCTCGTCGTGTTTACGAGCCGCGTGAGCGCATCGGCAAGTGAAATTGTCGCCGGGGCGTTGAAGGATTATCATCGAGCCGTCATCGTAGGTGCGGACCACACCTTTGGCAAGGGCTCCGTCCAGATGCTGGTGCAACTCCCCGATGGATTCGGCGGGATAACGGTCACCATAGCACTGTACTTTCTACCCGGCGGCACATCAACCCAGAAGACGGGCGTCGCCGCGGACATCATCCTGCCCGGACTGTTCAGTTACGAAGAAATCGGCGAGTTGGCTCTCGATTATCCCCTTTCGAGCCAAACGATTGCCCCCTTTGTCTATTCGCCGGACGGATCGCCGGGCTCGTATCCCCCGTGGCGTCTGATTGACTCATCCCTCATTTCAATCCTCGCCGCGAAGTCTGCGGCAAGAATCGCCAAAGATGAGAACTTCGCTGAGATTATCGAGACCAGTAAAAAGATTGCCGGACGTAAGCACATCGTCCGGATCTCCGATTTGCGCAAAGAGAACGAAAAGGAGAACGCGGGGAAGAAGACCAGGGAAGAGCGCCGGCAAAAGGCCAAGGATCAAGAAACACCATACGTGACAGAAGGAGTCAATATCCTGCTTGACATGATCACAGCACGACCGACTGTTGCAACTGCAGCTTCTCTGCACTGACGGGAGTGTAACGCCTCTCCATGCGGCGGCTTGGTGGCTTTTTCTGCACTACCTCCCGAAAAGGTAAAATTAGTCTGAGAATGCGGCGAATAAAACGACTGATTGGCAGGCAATAAGATCCATATTGAAAATTGCACATGTAAGCGCATAAAAGGCATTTGTTTCTTCCTGTACTCTTGTTTTTGGCAATTTTCTTCAGAATGCAACATTTCAGATTAATGATCACTCCCAATTCCGGCTCAGCATTCCCCATTTGACCGTCAAATTCTGTTTGACATGCAATATTGTCCCGCCTTATACTCCGACTTTCAAAAAAGAAATTTTATCAATCCTGATTGTAAGAGTGATTAACATGATACTCATTTGATTGATGGGTTCACAACTTTGTTTCTAAAAAAATTTAGGGTAGTGTGATGAAAACTAATAAAGCTGGCAGCAAAACGAAAAAAAAGTTGGAAAGTAAAGTGAGAACAGGCGCTGGTGTATTTGCCGATACAATAAATGAATTAGGGATATCTTATCTTTTTGGACATACCGGCGGAGCCATAATGCCGATGTATGTTGAGTTAAATGAGAGACTGACAAGAAAAGAGAAAACACCTGAAGTGATAATGTTTCGGCATGAACAGGGAGCAGGGCACGCAGCAGAAGGTTATGCTAAGGTTAGTGGAAAACCTGGATTTGTCTGTGTAACATCCGGACCTGCTTCAACAAATATTGTGACACCTATTGCCGATGCATTCATGGATTCAATACCTGTAATATTTGTAACAGGACAGGTGTCTTCTCCGGGGATCGGGACTGATGCATTCCAGGAAGTCCCCATTACACTGATCGTATCACAAATAACAAAGATTGCATTGCTGATAAAGACAGCCGATGAGATAGAGGGAGCATTAAGACTTGCGCATGAACTAGCAACAACTGGCAGAAGAGGACCTGTCGTGATCGATATCTGCAGGGATGCGTTGATTGCAAATGAAACTCCTGGAAATCATAAAAGCCCTTTTGCTGTAAAAATGAAGAAAGCCCTTGGTGATTTTGATAAAGACTCCGTAGATGAGATGCTGCATAAATTTTCAAGTGCCAAGAGACCTATTTTATATGTTGGAGGTGGGATTAAAGTCGAAGATTCACAAGGCCTCTTGAGAGAATTTGCAAGAAAATATGACACACCTGTTGGAATGACACTCATGAGTCTTGGAACAATTGATCGGGACGATAGGCTTTCCCTTGGAATGCTTGGCATACACGGGACAGTAGAAGCCAATTATTCCGCATTAAATGCAGATTATATTTTAGCAATCGGTGCAAGGTTTGATGACAGGGTTGCAGTAAAAGGTTTTGGGAAAAATGCTAAAATAATCGCCCACGTTGATATTGATTCTGCGGAAATAGATAAGACAAGAAAAGTTAATTATTCTATAAATACATCTGCAAAGAGATTCCTGGAATATGCCCTTAAACATGGACCGGATAGAATCGAATCATTAAAAGATTGGCACGATGAAATAATTGAGTGGAGAAAATTAAATCCAGAACTTGATGATGATAAGGATGCGATTGTACCGCAGAAATTCATTAAAGAATTATCTGACCTGACCTCCGGTGGAGCTATTGTTGCTACAGGTGTTGGACAGCATCAGATGTGGACTGCGCAATACTATAATTTCAAGAACCCGAAAGATTTTATGACTTCTGGAGGGCTTGGAACGATGGGTTGCGGATTGCCGGCCGCAATTGGCGCATATTATGCTAACAAGGATAAAGCCATATTGCTTATAGACGGTGACGGAAGTTTCCAGATGAACATTCAAGAGCTCGCAACAGTTGCCTCAAACAAGATACCTGTAAAGATGTTTGTCTTAAACAATGGGTTGTGGGGCTTACCTATGCAATGGCATGAGATGTTTGACAGAGGAAATCTATTTGAATGCTGCCTTGATCGAAGCATAGAGTGCCCTGCAGGATGTTCATCATTTAAAGACTGTATAAAGCGAAACAGGAACCCTGACCTTGTTGCACTAAAAGATGTATACCGAGGAATAAGGACAAATAGAATATCCAGGCCTGAAGAAGTAACTCCTGCAATAAAAGAGGCATTAGCTCATAAAGGTCCTTACATTTTAGATGTTGAAATAAAGAAAGAGTCTTACATACTTCCCATCATCCCCCCGAGAGCAGGGATTGATGAGATGATAACAGGAAGAAAAACATAAAATTATCATTAGGAAAGACAAGAACAATCGTTATCATTTCGCGAATAAACGCGTTTAAATATTTCAGCATCTCGAAAGGCTAAACGGAACAGCTCTATCTATTCTCTGGAAATGCAGTGGTGAAATAGGGGCAACTCCACTTTCCCTTAAGATCCATCAAGCCCACCTGGTTCAGAATACCTGCATCCCTAAAAAATAAGCCGAAAGGCAGGATCGGAAATACTTTTTTTTCACATTTCAACCAATATTCCTCACATCAGCCCATTCCGACGAGATGAGGACTTGTAGGTGTAAGCTCTGACAGAACCTATTTGGTATTATTTGCCACGTTGATTTTGACACCAGGGCAAAGGTACCTTAACATTTCCATTACTTGAATCTCTCTCTATCTAAAATTAATATATTATCGGGCACTTTCATTTCTTATTACTTTTTTAAGAAATCTCGGCACAGATAAAGAAAGCGCCGACAAATTGCTTGACATTAATTGCGTTTTTTATATGATTGAACGGTCAGTCAATATATTGCACCGCCATTCACTAAACCAAAGTTTAATTATTACAGGAGGCCAAAATATGAAAACGGGCAAGGAATATATCGAAAGCATCAGGGCCATGAATTTTGAGTTATACATTGATGGGGGAAAGATCAACAATGTTTGTGACCATCCCCACGTCCGTCCGGCGATCGATGCAGTCGCGGAGACCTATGATTTTGCATTCAAACCAGACCTCGAGGAGCATGTTATCACCCGGTCCAATTTGACGGGAGAGACCATTTCCCGATTTCAGCACATCCCTCAGAGCACCGATGACCTGATCAGGAAGGTGAGCATTACCCGGTATGCGAACCGTTATTTGGGGATATGTTCCTTCCGCTGCGCCCAGAATATCTTCGGGCCCTTGCTCCACATTACGCATAAGATAGACAAGGATAAGGGCACCCACTATCATGACAACGCCTTGAACTGGATCAAGATGATGCAGAAGGAGGATCTTTTGGGATGTCCGGCCATTACCGACCCGAAGGGCGATCGCCGGTTGCAGGCAAGCAAGCAGCCTGACCCCGACATGTACCTTAGAGTCGTCGATAAGAACAAGGAAGGAATCACGCTTCGGGGTGCCAAGCTTTGTCAGACCGGCGCCGTTTTCTCTCACGAGAAATTTGTCATGCCCTGCACGACGCATCGCGCTGGAGATGAAGCGTATACGGTGATTTGCGCCGTGCCTGGCAATGCCAAGGGGATCATCAATATTTCCAACCGCCAGTCGCAGGACGATCGTCGAACGGAAGGAGCCGAGATTGATCTGGGAAATATCAAGTACGGTTTTCACGAGAGCATCTGCATTTTCGACGATGTCTTTGTTCCTTGGGAACGGGTTTTCATGTGCGGAGAGGTGGAGTATCTCGATGAATTCAACAATATGTTTGGCGCCTGCCACAGGCCGACAACGGGCGGGTGCAAGTCTGGTTGGGCGGATGTGTTAGTCGCGGCTACCGAAATGATAGCTTACGGCAACGGGTTGGCTAAGGTATCTCACGTGAGGGACAAAATCACCGATATGATCGCCCTGACCGAGACCATGTACTCCTGCGGTGTCGCGGCGGCCGCGCAGGGAACGAAGTTGCCCGGCGGATTTGCCTACCTCCCCGATCCCATTCTGGCAAACAATGCCAAGTATTACATCTCCAAGGCCGTTTTCGATCTGATTCGTTTGGCGGAGGATATCACGGGCGGGATACTCTGCTGTTGCCCCGGCGAGAAGGAATTAAAAAATCCGGAGATCGCCCCTTACCTTGAGCGTTTCATGAAGGGCATTGATGGGGTGCCCGCAGAGTACCGTATTCGTATGGTCCGTCTCATCGAAAATCTCTCCTGGGGCTTGGGTTCGATCCTCCACTCGGCCGCGCATGGCGGCGGTTCTGGCCAGGCCTGTAAGATGCTCGTTTATGAGTTCTCCCAGGCTTCGCCACTACGGGAAGAGGCAAGAAAATCGGCGAGACGCCTGTGCGGGATTCCGGTGTAGCTTCATCCCGAATAAATCCCGGCTCCGGAGGTTCGCATTGCCAATAGCATTTGCTTTACTCAGTATCATTGTTGTTATAATGATCACGCTTGAATTCGGTAGCGAGCGCATTGCCCGCGGCTTGCTGCGGAGAGCTTCAATGCCAAACCAAAAAACAAATAAAGCTCAGCTCAGAGTGGACAGGAGGCGTTTATGATTTTAGATCCCTTGAAGGAAAATCTTTTGCGGCGGGCGGTCATTGGCGATCTGGTGACAAGATCAGCGGACCGGTTCAGGGACCGAGTCTTTCTCATGACGGACAAGGAAAGGATCAGTTACCGGACGCTGAACGAAAAAAGTCGGATGGCGGCGAACGCATTCTTGGCCCTGGGCATCAAACGGGGCGACCGCGTGGCTTTCATGACCCACAATTGCCTGAACTATCTTTATTGCTACTTCGGCCTGGCCAAGATCGGTGCGGTGAGTGTTCCCCTAAATTTTATGCTCAAGGGTGAAGAAATTGCTTACATCATTGGCGATGCTGAGCCGAAGGCCTTTTTTGTCGAGGATTCCGTTGTCGACACCGTTCTCGGCGCTAAGGACAAGTTAAAGAGCGTTGAATATTTCGGCTGGATCAATTTTGGAGCCAAGCCGAAACCGGACGGTTGGATCGACGTGGACGCCTTTTTCTCGGGAAAATATCCGGCGACGGAACCGGAAGTGATTATTGCATCTGAAGATATAGCCACCCTGATTTACACCACGGGCACAGAGGGTTATCCCAAAGGGGTCATGACCACTCACCTTAATTATTTCATGTCCCTCCTGCATTTCATACCGGACTGTGAGTTTCGGCGCGATGACGCCTTCATCCTGGATATCCCGCTCTTCCACGTGGCGGGCAACACCGTGCTCATGGGCGTGCTGGTGACGGGCGGAAGAATCTTTCTGGCTTATGCCCCGAACCCTATTCAGACCCTGGAAGTCACCCAGAGGGAAAAACTCACCTACTGGGTCTATCCGCCGACCCTGTATGCGGCGATCCCCAGTCTTCCGGGATTCGATAAATACGATATTTCTTCGTTGAAAAAGTTTGTTTCCTTTGGGGCCGTGATTCCCATGGTGGTGATAGAAAAGTGGAAATCGATCAATCCAAACATTCAATGGCGGAATTACTGGGGCCAGACGGAGAGCACCCCCGTTGGGACCACTTCCTTCCCGGAGGATTTCGACAGGAAGATGAACGCCATCGGTGTTCCTGACACGGCCGTAGCCGTAAAGGTCTTTGATGACAATGATCAGGAACTTCCTCCCGGACAGATCGGGGAACTGGTGATCCGGAGCGCGGCGGTCATGAAAGGATACTGGAAGAAGGACGATATCACAAAGAAGACTCTGGCAAACGGCTGGCTCCATACGGGCGACCTTGGGTACATGGATGAGGAAGGTTGGGTCTATTTTGTAGATCGCAAGAAGGACATGATTAAGACAGGAGGCGAAAATGTTTCCTCCCAGGAAGTGGAAGGACTTCTGCTCCGTCATCCCAAGGTGGCCATGGCGGCGGTCATCGGGCTGCCGGACCCATACTGGATGGAGGTGGTATCGGCCCACATCGTCCCGAAACCCGGTGCCGAGGTGACCGAAGAGGAGGAGGTCATCGCGTTTTGTAAAGAA
>Ga0209777_10007577_pt1 | contig 12029 bp, 10 predicted proteins | sample FrelakmetHBP12HB_FD_187147 | JGI IMG/M metagenome (GOLD analysis project Ga0209777, IMG submission 187147) | Freshwater lake sediment microbial communities from the University of Notre Dame, USA, for methane emissions studies -HBP12 HB (SPAdes)... | ecosystem: Environmental > Aquatic >... | reverse complement strand
ATGATCACCGTTCGGAGCTACGGGGATCGGGTTAGCCGTGTCCGAACGGTGATCATGCTAAAAAAATGGAAGCAAAAGTAATGGGGAAAGCCGTCATTATGCAGCCGACGTTCCTGCCTTGGCTGGGGTATTTTGACTTGATCGATCAGGCTGATGTTTTCGTTTTTCTGGATAATGTTCAATTCGAAAAACAGAGTTGGCAGCAACGCAACAAGATCAGGACTCCGAACGGACTGGAGTGGGTGACCATCCCGGTATTAATAAAAGGGCGCTTCGGCCAGGTTATTAAAGATGTTGAAATAAATAAGTCGGTTTTATTTGACAAATTCATCAAACAGGTACGGCATAATTACAGCCGGGCTGAATATTTTACGAAATTCTTTGAGGAATTCGCTTCTGTTTTCGAGAATGCTTATAATCGTGGTAATCTCTGCGATTTTAACATTGCGATAATCGAGTGGCTCAGCCTGAAATTATCAATCTCTCATGTTTTCTTGCGTTCTTCGCAACTGAAAGCTTCCGGTAAGAGATCGGAACTGCTGGTCAATATTTTGAAAGAACTGGGTTCGGTTTATTATATTTCACCCGCAGGTTCCGCGGTATATTTGGATCAGGAATATGATCTTTTTGAGAATGAGAATATATCGGTGTTCTATCAAAATTATGACCATCCACAATATCCCCAGGTATATAAACCATTTGTCGCTTATGCTTCATGCCTTGATCTTTTATTCAATGCCGGTGAAAAAAGCATGGATATCGTCCGTTCCGGGCGGAGGGAACTGGTCGCCGCAAAAAAAGGAATAGTTGCATGATCACATTCAGGATAAATAGGCATAGAATAGGTAAAGGTAGCCCGGTATATATTGTTGCCGAGATGTCCGCCAACCATAACCAGGACATTAGAAGGGCAGTTAAGATAATAGAAACGGCTAAAGAATCGGGAGCGGACGCGGTAAAAGTCCAGACTTTTACCCCGGATACAATAACTATGAATTGCGATAATAAATTTTTCAGGATCAAAGGTACTATTTGGAACGGGTCAACATTGTATGATCTTTACAAAAAGGCATATATGCCCTGGGATTGGTATCCCAGGCTGTACAAAGTTGCCAGGAAAGTGGGAATTGACCTTTTTTCCTCACCTTTTGACGAAACCGCTGTTGATTTTCTGAAAAGCATGAAGATTCCCGCTTATAAAGTGGCTTCATCCGAGATTATCGACACTTATTTGTTAAAAAAGATTGCTTTGGTAGGGAAACCTGTAATTATATCTACTGGTATGGCCACTTTGCCTGAAATAACCGCTGCAGTCAAAACTGTGAGAAGCCAGGGCAATGATCAGATTGCGCTTCTTAAATGCACTGCTGTTTATCCGGCCTTGCCCGAAGAGATGAACTTGAGAGTGATTTGTGGCTTAGCAGATAAATTCGGTGTAGTTGCGGGTTTATCCGATCATACTCTAGGAATAGAAATACCTATTGCTGCTGTGGCGTTGGGCGCGAGTATTATAGAAAAACATTTTACTCTATCCAGGAACGACCGTGGGGTGGATTCCAAGTTTTCGCTTGAGCCCGCAGAATTCAAGTGTATGGTTAATGCTGTAAGAAAAATTGAGAAAGCACTGGGGTATGTAAAGTATGGTAGTTTTGGAAGAGAAAAAATAAGTCGTAATTACAGGCGTTCACTTTTTGTGGTAAAAGATATCAAGGCGGGAAGTAAAGTGACCCGGGAGAATATTAGAAGCATAAGACCGGGTTATGGGCTTGTTCCTGCTGAATTTGAGAATGTGTTGGGTCGTAACGCGAGGAGCTATTTGAAAAAAGGAACTCCTTTAACATGGGATATGCTTGAATAATTTTAACGTTCAAAAAGGAAAACAGATTGCGGCAGGACATTGAACAATGTGAAATATCCATAGCGCGATTATTGAGTCGCAAATATTGCGTCTTGACGAATAGCGGCACGTCGGCCCTTTATTTGGCTTATTCTGTGCTTGAAAATAAACGGCCTAAGGTTCTTTTACCAGCATTGATGTGCGTAAATCCCATGTGGGCGGTCCACTATGCGGATAAAACTCCAGTTTTTTGTGATATTACGGAGAATACAGCAACTATTAATCCAGATTTGGTGGATTCATTGCTTAAGAAAGATAAAACGATTGGCATGGTGGTGGCCGTTCATCTTTACGGAAACCCTGCGGCGATGGCGGAATTAAAAAGCGTTTGTTCTAAGCGAGGGGTTTTGCTTATTGAAGATTTAGCCCAGGCGTTAGGCGGGACATTTGACGATGGCGCCTTGTTTGGTTCATTGGGCGATTGCGCGATTGCTTCATTCGGGTATTCTAAAATTCTCGATGTTGGCGTAGGCGGGGCTTTTTTGACAGATGATGAATCTATTGCTGCTGGCGCGCGCTGTCTCCAGAGAAAATTTACGGGGGCCATTAGTCAGGATATCCAAGAATTAACTTTTATGTATCGACGGTTGTTTTATGCCATCTGGGAATGCGGGCAAAAGGATTCACGTTTTTATAAAATGTTTGATGATTTCCCAGAGTTGTTTCAATCTTTGTTTTTGAGGCCATTAGCTGACGGTACGGCTGAAAATATCTTGCATTCCTTGGGATCTTTAAAAGAAGAGGTTTATTGGCGGCAGAAGATTGCTAAGATTTATGTCGAAGCGTTACAAGAGGTTTCTTCCATAAAGTTTTTTACGCGCAGAGGCGGCGTCCCGTGGCGCTTTACTTTTCGGGTGCCAGCTGAGAAAAGGAACCATCTGTTAGATAGGGTCAGGGCCGCACAATATGATATTTCATCTTGGTACCCTTCTATAACACAATGGACGCCCTCTGGGCGGGAGCAAGGAAAAGAAATGTTCCCTGTGGCGAATAAGCTTGAGCGGGAAGTGGTAAATCTTTGGGTGGGTAGAGATTATACTGAAGATAAGGCTTTATCGTTGGCAAAAGTTATTAAGGAGATTCTTGAGTAATGAGAATAATCAGAGCTTTTGATCCCAAGTGTGTTATCGGCGTGGCTGATGGTAGCGGGGGGCTTCAGAAGAGGAAGGCTCTTTTGTTAAGGAAAAACTGAAAATTCGGGATGCACTGATCGAAGGGTTTTTCACTTCGTGACAATAGGGGCCATGCAATTGCGTTCAATTAAAAAGTTGATGTGATTTTGATGTCGGGCTACTATATCCACGTTCTGCCGAAGTCTTGATGGCGTTGGCGAGAATTCGAGGTTCCGAGGATGGGTATAATTACCCTGAAGCTTTCATGACCCAGAGAGTTTTTGCCTGATTTTTTGTGGAAATGGATTTTCAATATTAACTTTCAAGAACGAAAGGAGTACTTATGAAGTTTTGCACACAATGTATGACCCCGGAAACGCACGAAAGCATCATGTTTGATGAAAAGGGTGTGTGTAATATTTGCCGTCAGATCAAGTATAAGCAGGAACAGATCGATTGGCATGAACGTAAGGCGACTTTTCATAAGGTCGCCGATACGATTCGCGGTAAGCACACATATGATTGCATTGCTGCGTTCAGCGGAGGGAAGGATAGTTCTTTTATTGTGCATTCTTTGGTGAAAGAGTTTAATTTAAAGCCTCTGGTCGTTAGCTTTAATCATGGTTTCTTTCGTCAGAACAATCGTGAGAATGCGCGTAGAGTCCTTGAAAAGCTTGGGGTGGATTACATTGAATATAAGACAAACGCGAAATTAATCCGAGCTGTTATGAAAGAAGCTCTTTTGCGCAAGGGGGATTTTTGTTGGCATTGTCATGTTGGGGTTACTACGTTTCCTCTTCATGCGGCCATCAAGTTTGGAATTCCTTTGATCATGTACGGAGAGCCCCCTTCAGAGTATTCAAGCTACCTTGGTTATGAGGATGTTTTTGAGAATAATGAGCAAATATTCCATATGATAACAAATCTTGGGATAACGGCTGAGGATATGTTAGGTATGGTTGGTGATGGTTTTTCGATCCGCGATTTTGAGATGTTATGCTATCCTTCGCGAGAGCAGATCATTAAAGCAAAGGTCAAATCGCTTTATCTTGGGCATTTTGTGCCTTGGGATGTCAAAAGTCAGGTTGAAATTTTGCAAAAAGAATATGGCTGGAAGTTGGATAATATCGAAGGGGTCCCGCCTGAGTATGGCTATGAAAAGAATGAATGTGTCCTGCAGGGGGCAAGGGACTATCTCAAGTTCATAAAACGGGGTTATGCGCGTACGTCCCATCTGACGAGTATTGATATCCGTAATAACCGAATGGCGCGGGCTGAGGCAGAAAAGCTTTTTAAAGAATATGACGGCAAACGTCCGCGTTGTCTGCGGATATTATTAGAGCTTCTGGATATGACAGAAGAAGAGTTTATGAAGATCGCATTGACACATCGGGTGGCACCGTACAAACACGTCCCCTCCAAGACGATAGACGCTGATCCAGTTTCAGATATCGATAACTGGAAGGTTTACAAATGATCGGTGTTATTGATTATGGTAGCGGGAATTTACGTTCGGTATGCAATGCCTTGAAATTTATTGGCGTGGATTTTCGTATTGTTCAGCATGGACATGATTTTACAGACCTGCATAAGATTATTTTACCTGGTGTTGGTTTTTTTGGAGATTGTGTCAAGGCGTTGCATCAGTATGGGCTTTGGCAACCCCTTAATGAAACGGTTATTTCCCGTAAAGTCCCTTTTTTGGGGATATGTTTGGGGTTTCAGCTTTTGGCGGAAAGCAGTGAAGAGTCACCCGGGATTGAGGGGTTGGGGTGGATTAAAGGCCAGATCGTTTTCCTGAAGACCGCACAGATGAAAGGATTGAGCGTTCCGCATGTAGGTTGGGATGACATCAGGATCAAGCACCCTGGGACCCTTTTGAAAGGCTTTGATGGGTACAATTCATTTTATTTCGTGCATAGTTTTTGTTTGAAAGTGGCTCCGGAAGCAGAAAAAGTCTGTGTAGCGACATGCGTTTATGGGGATGAATTTATAGCTGCTGTTGAGCGTGATCATATTATGGGAGTTCAGTTCCATCTTGAAAAAAGTCAAAAGGAAGGACTTAAAGTTTTGACCAACTTTATTAATTACAATGGTTAAGAAAAGGATCATCCCAACGTTATTGTTGGATGGTGAGCGTCTTGTGAAAGGCGTTAAATTTAAGAATCTTCGGGATGTTGGACATCCAGTGACCTCCGTAAGTGTATATGACGCGCAGGTGTGTGATGAACTGATCTTTCTAGATATCCGTCCGGGACGTAATGGGCGGAAGAAAACATTGGAAATACTAGCTCGATCATCGGAAACCTGTTTCGTGCCATTATGTGCGGGAGGGGGGGTATCTACAATTGACGATATCCGTGAATTTCTTCGCTATGGTGCGGATAAGGTTGTTATTAATACAGCCGCGGTATTGAACCCCGAATTCATTTCAAATGCTGCCCAGAAGTTTGGGAAGCAGTGTGTTGTTGTTTCTATTGACTATATTGAGAAGCCTTCAGGGGAGCGAGAAGTAGTTATAGAGGGGGGAGGCAGGCCCGTTGGTATTGATCCGTATGAACAGGCGTTAAAGATGGCAAACCTTGGGGCGGGGGAGCTTGTTATGACTTCTGTTAGTAGGGATGGTATGCGTTGCGGATGTGATTTGGATCTTATCGCTAGGATCAAACGGAAGGTGTCGATCCCGGTTATTGTGCGAGGAGGTATTGGTACTCTGGAAGATTTTGTGAAAGTTTTTAGTGAGACAGATGCTGACGCTGTTGCTGCAGGGAGCATTTTTCATTTTACTGATCAAAGTCCGATAAAAGTCAGGACATGGCTGAACAGGGCCGGAGTAAATATCAGGATCCCGGCAAAAGAAAAATTAGCTTTTTTTTGATCGTCAAAGTTAAGAATGTAGATAGTACTCTTGTTTTCAGAAACAAAAAGAGAAGGCGTGATCGGTAATGAAGAAAGCCGCACCGCACCCCATTCTTTTGGCGACAGCAGCTTTAGAATAATTTTGGGACACGTTGCGTTAGATCGTTTTTCTAAATGATACGTGCTGTCGTTACAGTAAAAAGGCCGTCTGGGAAAAAATTCCGCATACGGCCTTGAGTAGTCCTTTGAAAGATAGGAAAACGTTCCATGCAGCGCAGATATATCTCAATGATCTTTATGAGCGAATTTTCCCACAGTTAGGAGACGAGTTAAATCAGATCCATGGCATGCGACATAGTACCCGTTTTTGGCGGATGACCATAGGCTTTTGGCCTTTTCGTTATCTCTAGATGCTTTACGATAGGTATGTGTCGGAGGACATGAATGCGGGAGATTGTTTCACCATGATAAATAATCTTGATTCAAAGAAGGATTCTTTTATTAAAAGGTATGTCACAAAAATTGCAGTAAACATTGTGGGCATATTTTTTAGCGTAATATTAGCAGGTGTTGTTCCAAGGTCTCTCGGTGCGAAAAATTATGGTGATTATTCGTTTTTAACCAACATATTTTCGCAGTTTGTAAATTTTTTAGATATGCGCACATCAACGTGCCTATATGTTAAACTTTCTCAAGAGCAAAAGAATTTTCAAATAATAAAGTTCTACAGTTTTCTCAGTGTGCTAATTATTATAATCATGTTTGTTGGCACATGGATCATAACTTCAAATCAAATATTGCTGGATAATCTGTTGCCATTCCAACAAGCAAGGTACATTTATATAGCAGTTATATTTGCAGTAATGACGTTTATTCAGCAACAATTTGCCAAAATAATGGACGCGTTGGGGCTAACTGTTTTTAGCGAGGAAATTAATTTATTTTTAAGACTCTCAAGCTTATTATTAGTTATTGTTTTCTTTAAAATCAAAGCATTAGATCTGAGCCTGTATTTTTATATCAACATTGCTACCAGTTTACTGTTTGTTTTGATCATTTTTTTTGTTTTAAGAAAAAAAATTTCTTTTTTCCCAACTACGGATTTTATTGTAATAAAAAAGTACGCAAAGATTTTTTATACTTATTGTACTCCATTAGTTGTATATGTTGTTATCGGTTTTACTTCAGAATATGTTGATAGATGGATTTTACAGAAGTACGGAGGGAGCATTCAACAGGGATTTTACGCATTCGCTTTCAATATTTCGAATGCAAGCATGATTATGGTTTCAACCATTTTTTTGCTATTTACCCGTGAGGTCTCCGCTTCAGTCGGGCAAAATGATATTAAGGCAATCGCAAAACTATTCAATACCTATGTGCCAATCCTCTATGTATTAGTTTCTTTTTTTTCATGCTTTCTTTTTTTTCACGCTGATAATGTAATCAAACTTTTGGGTGGTAAAGATTACAATGGGGCATCGCTGGTGCTGAAAGTTTTATCAATGTATCCATTGGTATCAACATTTTCAATGATGAGTGGCTCCGTAATATACGCAACAGAAAGGACGGTAATTTTTAGAAATATCTCATTCGTGTTAGCACCAATAGGCGTCTTTGTCAGTGCTATCCTAATTTCTCCGATAGCGGGGATAAACTTGGGGGCGGCCGGTCTTGGTATTAAAAATATATCATTAGAATTTATAGCAATAGTAGTTATTCTTTTTCTAAATTCAAGGTATCTTAAAATATCATTTAAGAAATATTTTTTTCATATAATATACATACCCATTATAGCTTTAGTTTGTGCTGGCGTATCAACATATTTCGTTAATATGAGCATTGCGAGCCGGAGCAACGCTTTAATGAGCGTCATAGCGTCAGGAATAATATATTCAGCCATATTTATGACTATAATTTATTTTTACCCAAAATTAATTTTCAAAGAGAAATATGAAGTAATTGATTTTTTGATGGCTCTCAGGAGCAAATTACAAAAAAGTGGAAGCGCTGCATGAAAGTATTTATCTTCTATATAGGTACCCCGACGCCTATCTTTGAGACCGAGCTAGAATTAATCCGCAAGCATGAGAAATCCGGCGATACTGTCCGTGTCCTCCAGTGTGCCGGTAATCTTGCGAATTGTCATTGGAATAAACAGCACATGAATGGTTGTTGTGCAAGGTGTCGTTCTAAGTTTAAGAATGGTTGGGATGTACTGAATTCTTGTAAAAAGGTTGAGCTAAAACAGTTCCCCCCAAATAAGCTCATGCCTTCCGATCTCCCTTTTATTTTTAATTCGGTTGATGACCTCAAGCGATATAGGTACGACAACGAGAATATCGGTCTTGGAATTGCCGCGAGTCTTATAACAATATTTAGGGATCACCGTTTCGATACCCATAAGTATCATAATGAGGTGATCCGTGAACTGAGTACCGCTGTGCAAGTGTACGAGACATTGAAACGGGAGTTTGAAGAATTCAAACCGGATAGAGTGTATATTTTTAATGGACGAATTACCACCCATTTACCCGCTATACTTCTTTGCAAGCGGATGGAGATGGAATATTTCACATACGAAGTTGCCGGTACACCAAACCGTTACCTGTTGCGGAAGAATTCAACACCTCATAGTCGTCGCGCAATGTGTGAAGAGATAGATATATTATGGTCTGCAGGGGGTGCTGAGCGTGAGAAAACAGCAAGATTATTTTTTGAGCAAAAGCGTGCGAGGGTCGAGCGTGAAAAAATGATATCATTCATCAAGTATCAGGTAAAAAATCTTCTGCCCAAGGGGTTTGATAAGGATAAGAAAAATATTGCCATCTTTAATTCCACGATCGATGAATATGCCGCCATGGAAGGATGGGAAAATACGTTATATATGCCTGATGAGACTGCAGGAATTCGTAGAATTCTTGAAACATTTGAATCCGACGATCGGTATATGTTCTATCTTCGTATACATCCTCATATGAAAGAAATACTCAGTACCGTCAGTCAACTGCGGGATATCCGCGAACTCAGTTCCCGGTTCGGAAACCTGTGCGTCATTTGGCCTGCGGAGTTCGTAGATTCCTACGCACTGATGGATGCCTGTGAAAAAATAATTACTTTCGGTTCTACAATGGGAATCGAAGCTGCGTATTGGGGAAAGCCATCTATTTTGGCAGGTCATGCGTTATATGAACATTTGGATTGCATTTATGTCCCCAAAACCCATGAGGAACTCGTAAAGCTATTGGAAGAAGACCTCATACCGCTACCAGCCGATTCAGCACTGAAATATGGTTTCCGGGATGTATCACATGGTATTCCTTTTGAATACTTCAAGGAAACCGGATTCAAGGACGGACTCGCGACGGGAACTTTCGATGGTGTCGAAATAAAGCCCGACGCGCTACCCGCATTATGGTATAAGATTCAGTTCTTCCTATGGAGGATAAAGAGGGTTTTTATGAATCCTTCGCTGATAGTAAGAAAACTGGAGAAATATGCGAAAACAATACATTGAAGTTCCCCTGCCGATGTCGTGCAGCTTTTTTTATTGGCTGTGGACACGCCTGAAGGGAATTCTATTGTCGCCTCTCTATCTTGTGATGGCCCAGCTTGCAGGAGCGCCGGGGATTGGTTTTCGTCTGCGTTGCGTAGTCATGGGTACAAGATTGTTGCTTATGGGACGTGCATCTTTGAAAACTTGTTTTAACTATATTTTTTCCCCCATGGACTCAACGCGTTATTTTGAGTTCCACGAAGTCTGGAAAAGCGTGAAAGGTTTTGTCTTTACACGCTACCTTGATGTTTCTTCCCCACGACTCATGCCGCTCTTTTTATTGAAAACGGCGCAAGGGGTAACCGCTGAACTAATTAATCCAGACTTAAGTGATCTGCGAGAGACAGAGAAATTGGCAAATGCACTTGGATTGAAATCTCGCTGTAGGTTTTTCAATGGCATCCTTGATAAGGCTAGGTTTACTCCAGCCTCATTTGATCTAATCACCTGTATATCCGTGTTGGAGCATATACCCCAAGACAAGGCTGCTGTTGAAACTATGTGGTCACTACTTTGTCCCGGCGGGAAACTTATTCTTACCTTACCTTGTATGGCTCAACCGATAGAACAATACATAAGCCATAATCAGTATGGTGTGCTCAATCCGGGAAATGATGGTTATACCTTTTGGCAGCGTTATTATGACCGTGAACGGCTGGAATTATCTATCTACAGTATAACCGGCATGCCGACCCATATAACAGTCTATGGCGAAAAAAAGTACGGTTTCTTCTTCAGGAATGCCAGCATGAAGCGGCTCCTTGGTTCTTTTTATCCCTTCTGGCGTGAACCCTACATGATGGCTACTGAATATAAGTCGTTCTCTTCCACGGATGAACTTCTAGGCGAAGGGGTTGTTATGCTTGAATTTATTAAACCGGGGGGGGAACACAGGTGAAAACACCTCTACTCTCCATATGTATCGCAACCTACAACCGTGCCGAATACATAGGCAAAACATTGGAAAGTATCATACCGCAATTAACTGAAGAGGTTGAAATTGTTGTTGTTGATGGTGCTTCCACAGACAGTACAAACAGCGTGCTCAAGCATTATATGGCAACATGTAAGCAGATTCGCTATATACGACTTCCATCCAAGGGTGGCATTGATCAGGATTATTGTAAGGCTGTTGAATATGCCCATGGACAGATGTGTTGGCTTTTTTCGGATGATGATTTACTAAGGCCGGATGCCATAAAAACTGTTCTTAGCGAATCCAAAAAGGGTTATTGTTTGATTGTTGTAAACGCTCAAATAATGAGCAGAGATTTATTGAAGATTTTAGAAAATAAACGTCTGCGGATAAGTAAAAATGAAACATATGATGCGTTAAAATTCGAAGAATTATTCCACCGCATTATTCCGTATGTCTCCTTCATTGGTTGTGTTGTGATCAATCGCGATTTATGGCTACAGCGAGACAAGAAACAATATTTAGGTACTGAGTTTGTTCATATAGGTGTTATTTTTCAGGCTCCTTTGCCTGCTCAAACACTGGTCATTGCTGAACCGTATATTACTATAAGATACGGTAACTCTCAATGGTCAACACGAGCGCTAGAGATTTGGATGTTTAAATGGCCAAGTCTCATCTGGTCATTAAAATACATTTCGCAAAAGGTTAGGCAAAAACATCAGGTGAATACCTATTGGCTTATATTGAAAAATATTATTGTTTTTAGGGCCGGGGGAGGTTATTCGTTAAAGGACTATCGAGAATGGTTTGCATCAAAAAAATCATCTTTATGGTTGAGGATAGGGGCTTTATTTATAGCACTGATCCCGGGTGTTTTTATAAATTTAATAATGCAAGTATATTATAAAATGATAAAGAAAGAAGCGTGGATGAGTATTTATTTTCTTGAGAATAGTAAATATAATATTTTTAAGCGAAGGAAGCTATCATTTCTTACGAGTCTCTTTTAGAAGATGGAGCGAACGATTATATGGGGACGCAAAGAAAAAAGATTCGAGTCGCGGCGTTGACGAGTAGCAGAAATGATCCCACTGCTCGTTTCCGTTTCAGACAGCATATTGCTGTCCTGGATAAGTACTGCGTAGAGGTGACGGAGCATTGCCCTGCATTCAATCAATTGGCCAGACTTCCTGGAAAATTGTCCAATATCCGTACACGATACATTCCCCCCATTTTGTGTGCCCAGATGTTGCTTAATGCTTTTTTGCGAATCCCGGGAATCGTCGGAACCTATAAAGCAGATGTGTTGTGGTTAGAGAGATGTTTTATTCCCGGTTTGGATGCCTTGGTGCACCTGACAAAAGCGCCGCGGGTACTGGATGTTGATGATGCGATTTGGTTAATGACTCCTCTCGGTGAGTGGTCAGCCAAGCTTTTGACACGCAGTGTTGATGCCGTTATCGCCGGGAATAACTATTTGGCTGACTGGTATTCTAAGTATTGCAAAAAAATATATATAGTGCCAACTGCGATTGACTGTCAACGTTTCCTGCCAAAGCAGGATGGCCCTAAAACCGAAAATGATTTCTTTGTCATTGGCTGGGCAGGATCATCCGCGAATTTTAAGTATTTGAAATTAATTGAAAAGCCATTGGCACGCTTTCTTACTAATCATTTTCGGTTTTA
>Ga0209777_10007576_pt1 | contig 12029 bp, 9 predicted proteins | sample FrelakmetHBP12HB_FD_187147 | JGI IMG/M metagenome (GOLD analysis project Ga0209777, IMG submission 187147) | Freshwater lake sediment microbial communities from the University of Notre Dame, USA, for methane emissions studies -HBP12 HB (SPAdes)... | ecosystem: Environmental > Aquatic >... | reverse complement strand
GCATTGCTCAGACCAACCGCTTTGTAAAAATTTTTGAAGAAACCGAGTTACTGTTCGGGGGAAAAGACATCAAAGAGGTATGGCAAAATATAAACCGTTTTCTTAACAAACTACTTACAACTTACAAGGAGGATATCAAGATATCAGAACTACTTTTCAGGGAAGGATTCGGACATGGCGGCCTTTTTAGGGAAAATCAGGAAACCTTTTATAAAAGCTTCATCAAACTTCTTCAGGAACACATGAAAAGAGAAATTCCATCGAACAAATTTCTTTTTGCAGATTCAGAAACCATTGCGATGTTTCTATTGGGGGCCTTTTTACACAGCGCCACTTACTTTATACCTATGAAAAAACAGTTTGACACTGAAAAACTTGCTCACAAAATGACAGATTTTATGTTAAACGGTTTGCAGCTTAATAATTTATCCACCTCAACCATATAACGCAACCTTATAATTTAATACGTAAAAAATAGGAGTTAGCTTTCATCAATAAAAATTCACCCGAAACTGACTGACGTATCAGTCCGTCTTTTTTCTAATAACCTTAGAAGAAGGAGAAAAGTTATGTCACGGAGAGACGATTGGAGCAAAGTAAGAGACAGCATTGGAGGTTCCAGCAGGGCAGAAGGAAAAACAGTAGAAGAACGGGAGCAAATGCCAGAAAAAGCCTGCGGTTGCTGTCAAAACTTTTTTGAAAGCGCCCACGAGTCAGATGGACGCGGTTCATGCAAGATTTTAAAAATGGGGTCGGATATTAAAGCAAACCCTCCGGTGATAGTAACCAGCGGAGAAGCAGGTTTAATTTCCTATATTAATACCGACGGCGACAAGTGTCCTCACTTTTTAAAGATGGAGATTATTGATCATGATTTGGGAGAAATTTCAGATCCACGCTATCGGAGGGTCCATCGTATCATGGAGAAAACGTAAACTATTTAAGTATGAAAAAAGCTATCAAAAAAGGAGGTGATCTCTATGACGTTGTGTATTGAGTGTCAGTCTTTTTTCCCGATTGAAGATGAGCCCGGTCGGGGTGATTGTGTAAAAAAATGCGTAGACGCCAGACAGACTTACTATTCCTCCAGAATTGTTTCACAGGATAATGATGCCGACCGTTGCGATTCTTTTCAAAAAAAGATAATACCCAAGGAAGCTTTACATTAGTAAGGTCGAAAAAAATTTCAAAAAAGTAAAGGGGGCAATTATGGCTGAGCCAGCATTAAATGAGAAAATACAAGAATTTGAGGGCAAGCAGCAATGGTGGTGGGCTGCTGAAGTAAAACGGTCCAAGCGACTTGACTATCTAAGAAAAGCGGTATGGAGAAAAGGATCCACGGGCGGCGCTCCGATCTCACCGATAAAACTTGATCTTGAACCAGCCTTACGAAGAATCGAACTCTACAAGCAATTCAAACAAGAACCTCTTCCCTTAAGAATGGCTAAAATACATTCGGCTATGTGGGGTTCGGATCTGATCTACATAGTGGATCAATCCCAGATCGTAGGTTCAAAAACACCGAGTCCGTCCACTGAAGAATGGTACGGCTCGGGAGGGATAGGGAATGCCGCCGTTTATAACTACCCGGAAATCCTTCCGGAACCACTGGAGGAATCTTTAAAGGTGGTACATGACGTGGGACAATTCTGGGATCAGGAAGGCGAGGCCATGGAAAAGCTCATCAGCGGGGGTGATCCGGAAGATATGGCCAAGTATCAGTCCGGGGCCATCGCCTGGGGAAGCCTGATCGGAGGCTATTCAGGAAAGAACTACGAATATTTTATGACCGGTAAACGGGCCTTTGAAGATATCATCGAAGAAATTGAAGAAAATATCGCCAAAGCCGAAGAGAAAACCCAGGGCGTTTCCGGTCCGGATATTCTTCCTCTCTATAATAAAATACTCAATTGGGAAGCGATGAAACTCTCCCTTGAAGCCGGAATCAGGTGGGCCAGACGATATGCCCGGCTGGCCAGAATCATTGCTGAAAATTTTGAGACCGATCCCAAGCGCAAGGAAGAACTGTTACGGGTTTCTGAAACCTGTGAGCGGGTACCGGCCAAACCGCCCAGAAACCTTCAGGAATCCTTGCAGTATGATCACTTCATTCAAGTTCTGGCCAGGAAAGAACAGGTGGAAGGGGCCTGGCCGGCACGCCCGGATTACTATCACGGCCCGTATTACAATAAGGATGTGAACATCGAGAAAAACATCACCAAGGAAGAGGCACTCGATCTTATCGGGGAATTTTTAATCCGGGCCTATGATATGCCGGTGGTGCTGGCCATGGGTAAATGGGTCAGGGAAGGACTTCAGGGAATAGCCGGCACCTGGGTTTGGACCTTAGGCGGGGTAAAACAGGATGGCTCGGATGCCTGCAACGATATGACCATAGCGTTAATGCAGGCCGCCAGACTGGTCCGGACGCCTAATCCGACCTTTGCTTTTAGATGGCATCCAAAAGTAAAGGATGAAGTCATGAGGGAAATTTTTGAGTGCATCCGCCACGGGCTTGGCTATCCGGCCATGAGAAACGATCCGATTCTGATTGCCAATGCCATGCACTGGCACCGGCATCCCATTGAAGAAGCCAGGACGTGGGTGCATCAGGCCTGCATGTCGCCCTGCCCTACGACCAAGCACGGCACTCAGCCCTATCGTATGGCGTCGGCAACCGCAAACTGCGCCAAGATTATAGAATATGCCCTGTGGAACGGTTATGACCAAGTAGTCAACATGCAGATGGGGCCAAAGACAGGCGACGCCCGCGAATTCACTGAATTTGAGCAACTCTTCCAGGCCTGGGTGAAACAGATGGAGTGGTTGTTCAGTCTTTTGACGCGTACGGTTAACTATGCCAGGTATGTCCAGAGCGATGTGGTGCCAAGGCCCTTCTTGTCCGGTATTTCCCAGCGGGCCGTTGACAGCGGACTCGATATAATGAGGCCGGACGGCGAACGCGGAAATGCCTGGATCACCGCTTTCACCTGGGTCGAGAATCCTGACAGCCTGACGGCCATCAAGAAGGTGGTGTTTGACGATAAAAAATACACGATGGCTCAGTTAATGGATGCGCTTGAAGCCAACTGGGATGGCTACGAAGAGATGAGGTTGGATTTTGTAAACGCTCCGAAATGGGGCAATGACGATGATTACGCTGACGACATGATGCTTCGCTGCCTGAGAGAATCCGCAAGGTTTTCAAGGGAGCTAAAGGATCCAAGCGGCAACAGTTGGCCGATTTTGCCGGAAAACGTAAGCGGCAATATCCATTATTCGAGTATTGTGCGATCCCTTCCAAACGGAAGAAGACAAGGAGACGCTCTTTATGACGGTGGAATATCTCCAGGCCCAGGACTTGACAAAAAAGGCCCGACAGCCGTGTTGAAGTCCTGCGGCAAAATTGACCATATTGTCGACGGAAGGGCTTTTTTACTGAATCAAAGGCTTTCCCCCACTCAGCTTCAGGGTGAAAAAGGCTATCAACTATGGCGCGCTTATATGAAGACATGGGCTGATCTCGGTTTAGATCATGTTCAGTTCAACATGGTTTCGGACGAGACCCTGCGGGCGGCTCAAAAAGATCCGGAAAAATATTCGGAAGTCATCGTCCGCGTTGCAGGATACAGTGCTCACTTTGTTGATATAAGCCGGAAAACCCAGGACAACATTATTCAGAGAACCATACAGGGTATTGGATAAAAATCATAAGGGCAGGATGTTAAAGATATCTATTCGTCCTGCCCTTATGATCCAACAATAGATCATGCCAGAAGGAGGAAACATGAAATGTACCGAATGTGGACATGAAGCATCTCCTGATAAATTCCGTTACCTATACAATGCCAGAATTGATGCCTCGGTCAGTATGAGGCAATGCCCGAATTGCATGGAAGTTCTGGCAGTCGACGAACTCAAGCGGGAAGCCCTTAAGAAAGTGGGGCTGGGTGATGCGCCCTGGGGCAAATCCGCAGGCATCGAAGGTCTCGCCGAAGATGCCGTCCAAACCACTTGAAATTAAGAAGCCAGAAGTCAGAATAAGAATTGGATAGTTTTTGTTATTCTGGATTCTTAATTATGACTTCTGGCTTCTATGATTCACACATATTATGGGATTTAAAACCTCTTTCTATAGGCATCTAATAGATTGAGAGCTTTGAAAAACGTCCCCTTTTGCCCATTCTCACGTCAGGCTTAAATTTTAATAGTCGAAATACTAAATGTATTTCCCCGGTTAAAATTTTCGTCTTCTATTACCCTGAACAAAATGGGACATTTTTCAAAGCTCTCAGATTTTTGGATGCAAAACCTGAGTAATTGTTTTTTAACGAAGACGGGACGGAAGGGAAGAATGGCCATGAAAAATAAAAAGGCAGAAATTCGCCAAAAAGAAAAAAATTGGAAAGAGAATACAGTAAAAAACGCCTTAAAAAAATTTCCTATCCTGAGTGAATCGCCCAGCCGCTTTTACACACCCCTGGATATAAATAAAAATTTCAGTTTTCTGGAAAAAGTAGGTTTTCCTGGTGAATATCCTTTTACAGCCGGTGCTTATCCCTTTGATCCGACTGCGGGATTATCAAGATTGGCCGCTAAAGTCCCTGCAGGTTCAGCTTATACGCGTGCCGCCATGTACTCCGGGTACGGAGCGCCTGAAGACACCAGAGACTATTACAAAAACCTGATAGACCGCGGCGGCAGGCAGGGCCCCAACCTGGCAATGGATCTGCCCACTCAGTGCGGCTATGATTCAGATAATCCTCTTGTTGAAGGCGAAGTCGGCAAAGTCGGAGTGTCTATTGATACACTAAGGGATTTGGAAGTCATCTATGAACCCTATCAGGGCAATCTTAATCTGGACAAAATTGCCTCAAACTTCACCATAAACGCACCGGCGATTTACCTGATGGCCATGTACGCGGCTCTGGCTGATAAACGCGGCATTCCTCTTGATAAATTACGGGCAACCCCGCAAAATGATATTTTAAAGGAATACGTTGCCCGCGGAACTTACATTTTCCCTCCCACACCTGCTATGCGCCTTTTCAGGGACACACTCGTCTTCTTAAACAAACATATGCCGAATGTAAACATCACCAGTATCGGAGGCTATCATATAAGGGAAGCTGGCGCAAACCGAAAACAGGATCTGGCTTACAGCATGGCCATCGCTATCGCCTATCTTCAGGAAGGGGTCAAATCAGGATTGGATATTGATGATTTTGCCCCAAAGTTTACCTTCAATGCCTTCGGCGGAAGCATGGAGCTCTTACAGGAGATTGCATTTCAGAGAGCGGCAAGACGAATGTATGCTTATATTCTTAAAGAAAGGTTCGGCGCTAAAAATCCCAAAAGTATGATTGTCCGCCAGCCAATAACCGCCCATATAGGGCCTTCTGACACGACCATACAAAGGCCGTTAAATAACCTGACGAGAGCGGTGGTGGGCGCTGTGGCAGGAGCTTTATCCAGCGGGACAGGGGCGCCGTTTCCGCCCTATGATGAACCTCTTGGCCTGGGATGGAGCCTGGAAGCCCAGCAATTGATGCATGATGCCGGCCGCATCCTGACCTGCGAAGCAAGGCTGCTTGATATGGCAGATCCTTTTGCAGGGTCGTACTGCATGGAGTTTCTGACCGATAAAATAGAAGAAGAAGCGTGGGAAGAACTCAATAAAATTGAAGAAATGGGCGGGGCTGTATCTGCCATTGAAAACGGTTACATGCAAAGACAGGTCGCCAAAAGCGCTTATGAACATCAAAAGAAAGTTGCCGAAGGAGACATATTGATTGTCGGGGTTAATTGCTTTACAAGTGAAAATGAACTGGAAGTCCAAACCACCCGTCTTGTTCCGCATCCCTATGATCCTGAAAAACGTTTACGAGCCGAAGAACACCAGATAGCTTCCATAAAAGAAGTTAAAAGGACAAGAGATAACTCTGTGATTAAAAGGCTGCTATCAGAACTGGAGAAAAAGGCCAAAAAAGAAGAGGAAAACCTTGCTCCGCATTTAATTGATTGCGCAAAGGCCTATATAAGCCTGCAGGAAGTATGTGATGTTTTAAGAGATGTTTTTGGAGAATATGATCCACCGTCAATCATGTAATTAAAGCAGTAAGGGGGTAAAGTGTTAAGCACAAATACGCCGCCTGAAGATACCGGTGGCTGTGGTGGAATGTGACCCTATATTCGATTAAAGGAGAAGCAAGATGGGAAATAATATCAGGGTGCTTATATCAAAAATAGGGCTGGACGGTCATGACCGTGGCGCTAAGGTGATTGCCTATAGCCTGCGGGACGCTGGTTTTGAGGTTATCTTTATGGGGATTCGCCAGACGGCTGATCGCATAGTAAACACTGCCATACAGGAAGATGTTAAGGTCATCGGATTATCCATATTGTCCGGCGCCCATTTATCGTTGACCAAACGCGTCATTGAAAAGCTGAAGGAAAAAGGCGCTGAAGATGTCATTCTTTTGATTGGAGGCGTTATTCCAGAAGAAGACAAGCCGGTTTTAAAAGACATGGGGGTGACTGAAGTGTTTACTTCAGGAACTCATATTGACGAGGTAGTCAAAACCATCAAAAAGCATGTCAACCCTTAAAAGGGAAGACGCTTCAATGAATGGACTGTTAAACGGTATCCGCATTTTGGATCTGACGAGGATGCTCGCCGGGCCCTACGGCACTATGCTTCTGGGTGATATGGGAGCTGACGTAATTAAAATTGAAGACCAGGCAGGCGATTATACACGATTGCTTGACGCCTATTTTCTCTCAATAAACCGGAACAAAAGAAGCATTGTCTTGGACCTGAAATCTCCAAAGGGCAAGGATATTTTTTACGAGCTTGTAAAAGTTTCTGATGTTGTTGTTGACAATATGCGTCCTAAAGCCTTAAAGAAATTAAAATGCGATTATGACGACCTGAAAATACATAATTCGAAAATCATATCATGTTCGCTCAGCGGCTATGGTCATACAGGCCCTTACCAGGATCGTCCGGCATTTGACCTTTCCATACAGGCCTTGAGCGGTGGAATGAGTTTGACAGGACAAAAGGGAGGCCCTCCGGTAAAGATGGGCATTCCGATTGCCGATATTGCCGGAGGAATGTTCGCCGCTTTCGGCATAGTCAACGCATTAGTTTATCGCAGCACCGCCGGCAAGGGGCTTAAAATAGATATCAGTCTTTTAGACAGCCAGATTTCCATGACCTCTTACCTTGCAGCCTACTTTTTAATTAATGGAACTGTTCCCGGCCCTCAGGGCGCCCGTCATGAATCCATTGTTCCCTATGAGGCTTTTAAAACAAAAGACATATGGATTGTCGTAACCTGCGTGACTCCAAAGTTCTGGGAGTTGCTTTGCCAAACACTCAATCTGGAAAGATTAATTTCAGACGAAAGATTCATGGATGCAGGAAAACGTCTGGTAAACCATGATGAATTAATACCTATACTTCAGGAAGTTTTTTATAGTAAAACAGGAGACGAGTGGCTTCTCCTTCTTGATAAAGCAGGAGTCCCCTGCGCGCCCGTCAATACTCTGGACCGTGCGCTTAATGACCCCCAGGTGATCTTTCGCAATATGATCGTTGAATTTGCTCATCCCCGGCTAAATCGCATTAAAGTTGCAGGAAACCCTGTAAAAACACCCGGGGTTGAACAGGCTATGAAGCGACCGCCGGAGCTGGCGGAGCATACCAAAGAAGTATTAAAAGAGTATTTGAATTATTCGGATGAAAAAATAAAACGACTGGCCGATGAAAAGCTTATCGGCCTGGGACAAGGAGACATCTAATGGATGAAGATATTGAAAAATCTTTACTGATCGAAAAAAGGGGCCTTCTGGCCATAATAACTTTTAACAGGCCTGAAAAAAGAAATGCCTTGTCGCCTCTTCTCTTACTGAGGCTACATCGGGTTCTTCAAGAATTTACAAAAGAGGAAAACATCAGGTGCCTTATCCTACGGGGTGCAGGCGATAGTTCCTTTTCATCCGGCTATGACATCAGCGCCATACCGACCAAGATTTCGCCTGAGGATCGGGAAACTTTAAAAAAACATAACCCTCTTGATCTTGCCCTTAATACAGTAAAGAATTTTCAATACCCGACCATAGCCATGATCAATGGCTATGGCTATGGTGCAGGGTTCAACCTGTGCGTCTGCTGCGATATCCGCATAGCCGCAGACGATGTAAAGCTTGGCATGACTCCTGCAAAGCTTGGGCTCATCTATCATCCGGGAGGACTTCAGCAATTTATAGAGGCCTTCGGCATTTCAAAAACAAAGGAAATTTTTTTTACAGCCAAAACCTACCAGGGTAAGGAGCTTATCGAAAAAGGATTTGTGGATTACCTTGTTCCAAGAAATGAGCTCGAATCCTTTACTTTCAAATACGCCGAACAAATAACTGAAAACGCCCCTCTTTCCCTGAAAGGCATGAAAAAAATAATCAATATGTTCGGAGATTCAATGTCTTTAAATGAAGAGAGGACCAAAGAAGCGGAAAAAATTGTTAGAGCCTGTTTTCAAAGCGATGATCTTAAAGAAGGGCAAACGGCTTTTTTGGAAAAGAGAAAACCAAAATTTACCGGAAAATAAAGTCTGAGCGAAAAGGAGAGTGCTATTGTGGACCCTTTTTTAGAGAGAAGATTGGCAGAACTGAAAACGTCCCGGGAAAAAGCCAAATCAGGCGGCGGCAAGGAAAAAATTGACAAACTCCATGCCGAAGGAAAGCTTTTTGCCAGGGAAAGAATAGATCTTCTTTTGGACCCCGGAAGCTTTTATGAGATAAACCCGCTGATAGGGCATTACAGCGGCACACCCGGAGACGGCATAGTTACCGGCAGCGGAACGATAGAAGGACGCAAGGTTTTCGTCTATTCGCAGGACAGAACCGTTCAAGGTGGATCAATCGGTTTGGAGCATGGGGTAAAAATGTATGAATGCATAGAACGCGCCCTTGAAATGCGTGTTCCGCTTATCGGCTTAAACGATTCGCCGGGCGCCAGAGCTGGAGGCAGAAGCGGGTCTCCCGGATCAGGACCTTTAAGCATAAGGTCTTTTTCTTCTTTTATTTCCCAGAAACACGGCGGGTCTGTTTTTTACCCGAACACCCACGCCTCCGGGATCATTCCTCAAATCTCGGCTATTCTTGGAACCTGCGCCGGTATTGCAGTTTACTCCCCTGCCCTGACTGATTTTGTTTTTATGGTCGATAAAACCAGCCATATGATGATAACCGGCCCGGCCATGGTCAAAGTCAGTATCGGAGAAGAAATCTCAAAAGAAGATCTTGGAGGAGCAAAAGTACATGTTCAAAAGTCTGGTGTTTGCGACAACCGATACAGCACTGAAGAAGAATGCCTGAAGCAAATCCGGAGGCTTTTGAGCTTTTTACCCTTAAACTGCGATGAAAAACCTCCTGTAGTTCATAACGGCGACGACCCAAACAGGAGCTGCATGGAACTTCATGATATTGTTCCTTTCAAACCCAGCCGGGCTTTCGACGTCCGCAAAGTAATCAAGGTCATAGTGGATAAAGGAGATTTTTTCGAAATAAAGCCCGAATTTGCAGGAGAAATCGTAACAGGATTCGGACGGCTTAACGGAAAAACCGTAGGGATAGTTGCTAACAATTCCAACGTACGTGCCGGCTCCTTAACGGTGGACAGCTCCGACAAACAAGCCAGATTTATAAGGTTCTGCGACTGCTTTAATATCCCGATTCTGATTCTGGTGGATACCCCGGCCTACATGCCTGGCTCGGCCCAGGAACACGCGGGTATCATCAGGCATGGCGCCAAAGTGCTCTATGCCTTGTGCGAATCGGTTGTGCCCAGAATTACACTGGTTCTAAGAAAGGCCTACGGCGGCGGAAACCTGGGTATGAGTGTCCTGCCTGGCCTTGGAACCGATCTTGTTCTCTACTGGCCAACCATGGAAATCGGTGTATTAGGCGTTGAACAAACCGTCACCCTTTTTTATGGAATGCAGGAAGGAATGACCAAAGAGAAACTGGAGGAAAAAATCGAAGAATACCGCAATACGACCGCCAACCCGATCATAGACGCTTCTTTTAATGTCAATGTGCATGATGTTGTTGAACCGGTTGAAACAAGATCATATCTGATACGTGCTTTTGAAATGCTGGAAGGAAAGAAGAAAAAATTGCCCCAAAAACGGCATGGAAATATTCCGCTTTAAAGAGGCGATGGGCATTGAAGATTTGAGATTTGGGATTCTAACATTTTTTTCGTTGTGATCTTTGCGGTTAAAAAAGGCGAGGGATCGAGAAATCCTGGATTCCAGGTGAGTTCCGATCACCCACTAAACCGTCATGCCCCGCCAGGGGCGTGACACCACCAATCATGAAAATAGGGCCGGTCGAAGGTTTAATCTCGAACCCGATTTTCGTGTTAAATAATATCTTATACCCGATAACCGATAAGGAGAACAAGGCATGGACGGAATAGATTACCAACGAAGCGGGCGCTGGAATGTGGGAATGATTGCCGTAAAAAGGGCGGCTTTTACCCCGGAAAAGGCTGCGGTTATTTTTGAAGACCAACCTCTTACCTTTAAAAAGCTGAATGAAGAAACAAACCGGGTAGCGCATTATCTTCAAAGTATTGGCCTAAAAAAAGGAGACCGTGTCGCCATACTGGCGCTAAATTGCTGTGAATTTATCTATCTTTATTTCGCCGTTGCCAAACTCGGCTTGATCCTTGTTCCTCTCAACTTCAGGCTTGTAGGACCCGAACTTTCATACCAGCTTAAAGATTCAGGCGCATGCTTTCTTCTCTTTCATGACGTGTTTACCGGGAATATTGATTTGATCAAAAATGAAATACCGGTTGAAAGGGATAAGTTGGTCTATCTTAAAAGCCTGATGGGAAAAGGATCGGTTTGTCCTCCTTGGGCTAAAGACTATCATCAAGTGGTGACCGGCTTTTCTACAGATGAACCTGTTCCCGAAGAACCCGTATATCTTGAAGACCCTCTGGCTATCATCTATACATCCGGCGTAACCGGTGACCCGAAAGGCGCTGTCGTCAACCATGTTCAAACCTTCTTTAAGGTCATGAACGTTTCCATGGGCGCCATAAGAACTGAAGATGATGTCTTTCTGGCCCAACTGCCTCTGTTCCATTCCGGCGGCCTTTTCATAAGTCTGACCCCGGCACTGGCAACCGGTCAGGTCATGATTTTAAGGCAAGGCTTTGACCCGGTCAAGTTTGCTGAAGATATCGAGAAATACAAGGCGACGACAGTTTTTGCCTTAACCACCATGTGGCGCTTCATCCTTGATACCGGTACACTGGATAAGATTGATACGAAAAGTGTCAGGATCGTGATCGGAGGAGGCGAAAGAACTCCGATAAGCCTTATTGAAGCTTTAAGGGAAAGAGGGCTATATATGCAGCAGGGTTTCGGCCAGACCGAGAATTCGGCCATGATGGTTCTTGGCAAAGACGATGTCATCAGAAAACAAGGCTCCATCGGCAAACCCGGATGGTTTAGTGATATCTGGATCCAGGATGAAAACGGCAAAAGACTCCCTCCCGGAGAAACAGGGGAAATCGTAGCCATAGGACCGCTGGTCATGAGCGGTTACTGGAATAAACCTAAATTGACCAATCAAACCTTGGTTGATGATATCCTTCACACCGGAGATTTAGGATATTATGATGAAGAAGGATATTTTTATATTGTGGACAGGGCCAAGGATATGTACCGGAGCGGCGGGGAAAATGTTTATCCGGCCGAGATAGAAAAGATTTTATACAATCATCCGGCTATTCAGGAAGTGGCGATTATTGGAATAGCGGATGAAAAATGGGGAGAAACCGGAAAAGCCTTTGTTTTACTAAAAAAAGACGCAAGCCTGACCAAAGAAGAAATGCATCAATTTCTTGAAGGAAAGGCGGCCAAATACAAATGGCCGACACATCTTGAAATTGTCGACTCTCTTCCAATGACAACAACAGGAAAGATAAAGAAGGCGGAATTAAGAAA
>Ga0209777_10007575_pt1 | contig 12029 bp, 8 predicted proteins | sample FrelakmetHBP12HB_FD_187147 | JGI IMG/M metagenome (GOLD analysis project Ga0209777, IMG submission 187147) | Freshwater lake sediment microbial communities from the University of Notre Dame, USA, for methane emissions studies -HBP12 HB (SPAdes)... | ecosystem: Environmental > Aquatic >... | reverse complement strand
CACTCAGGTGCGTTTGAACATAGTGTCAAGGTCAGTCCGGCTGAACCTGAGCATCGTTGGTCTTCCGTGGGGGCAGGTGAACGGATTTTTTGCATACCGTATCTGGTGTATCAATCGCTGGCATTGTTCCCGTGTACAGACGGTACCTGCCTTGATTGCACCCCGGCACGCGATGATGCGGGTAATTCTTTCACGGGTGTTTACTGAACGGACCGGCTCTTCACTGATAAGATCATTCACCATCTCATCAATCATTGTCGTATCCTCCAGTTTACCTAGAACCACCGGGATTGCCCGGACAAGAAAGGTATCCCTGCCGAATTCTTCAAGAACAAACCCTTCCTGTGCAAGTGCAGGTAAAAGATCGTGGAGAATTGCCGTTTCCTGCAGGGTCCGGTGCAGAATAAAAGGAACGATCAGCTCCTGCGAACGATGACCCCCTTCAGTTCGTGCAATGACCTGTTCGTAAAGGATGCGCTCGTGAACGGCATGCTGGTCGATAAGCACAAGCTCACCGGTATCAGTTGTGGCCAGGATATAGATCCCCCCCACCTGCCCGACAACCTCCATGGCAGGTAGTTTTGCATCGACCGGGACCATGCCGGTCGAGAGTTCTGTCTGCCGCAGCTGGCGATCTGTCATAACAGTACCTGAATGCAGTGCTTCACTGATTCCGTACTGTGCCGGTGCAGTGAAATCATAGCTCATATTGGGTACCGTTGTTGTTTCCTTGCAGGATTCCTCCAGGTATATTTGCGATGGGGCTGCGACATCGGGGATCAGGTCGTGACTGAGTAATGCCGTCTTCACTGCTTCGCTTATTGACCGGGCGATCTCGTTTTCCCGGGAGAGTTGCACCAGTTTTTTTGTCGGGTGCACATTTACATCAACCAGCTCTGTATCAATCTCAAGAGTAAGAAATGCAATCGGGAACCGGTCTTTTGCGAGCAGGGTGCCATACCCCTCTTTGATGGCCCCGGTGATTATTGTCGAAGATACATAGCGTTGATTGATCGCTATGATTATCCGGGATGCATCCCTTCGCGAATGTGATGGGCGTGATGTGTACCCGGAGATCTTCATGAACGGAAAAGACAGATTCAGCGGTATAAGATCCTTTACCACATCGCTGCCATAGATGCGGGCAATGGTATCAAGGATCCGGGGCGATCGATCCGTCACGAGCTGCTCGTTTTGATTGGTATACAATCTGAAGGATATCCTGGGATGGGCAAGGCAGATGCCTTCCAGAATCGCGTGGATATGTGCGATCTCCGTATTTTTACTCTTCTGGAACTTTTTTCGTGCCGGTGTATTATAGAAAAGGTCTTCCACCAGCACATTCGTTCCTTCCGGTGCCCCAATTTCTCCCGTCCCTTGTATTTCTCCCCCTTCAACGAGCACCTTCGTCCCGGTACCTTCTCCTGCATTCCGAGGTCGTGTTGTCAGGGTGACCCTGGACACGGCGGCAATGCTGGCAAGAGCTTCTCCGCGGAATCCAAGGGTGTGGATACGATGGAGATCATCGATTCGGGTAATCTTGCTCGTTGCATGGGGAGTGAAGGCGAGTAAAGCATCGGTAGGAGACATACCGGATCCGTCGTCAATGATCCGGATACTCAGAATTTCTTTTGCAGACGAGGTAATATCGATGCGAATTGAACGGGCACCGGCATCGATTGCGTTTTCCACAAGCTCTTTTACCACCGATGCAGGGCGCTCCACCACCTCGCCGGCAGCGATCTGGTTGACGGTTGCCTGATCAAGGATGTGGATAACAGAAACAGTATTCCCGGTCTTCATAATCATTCTTCCTTATTTTCCAGCATATGTCGTAATTCGGCAATCTTTGCAAGTGCCTGCAGGGGTGTCATCTCATCCGGGTTGATACAGGCAAGTTCGTCAAGTGCCGGGTGCTGTGCTGCTGTTTTTGTTGTGCTGTCATTATCGAATAAAAGGATCTGGGTGTAACGCTGGGGACGGGTGCCATATGGGACATCGCGATTCATGGTCTCGGTAAGAATACTCTCGGCACGCTCGGTCACTTTTTTTGGAATACCAGCAAGCCGGGCAACGTGAATGCCATAACTTTTATCGGTTGCACCAGGTATGAGCTTGCGCAGGAAGACCACTTCATTTTTTGTCTCTTTTACGGCAAAATGATAATTTTTAACCCTTTTAAGGTCACCTTCCACCTCAACAAGTTCATGGAAGTGCGTGGCAAATAGTGTTTTTGGCCCGGCACCTGACCGTCCGTGAAGATATTCGAGCACAGCCTTTGCAATCGAGCAACCGTCTACTGTGCTGGTCCCCCTGCCGATCTCATCAAGGATTACAAGACTCTTTAAAGTAACATTGTTGAGAATGTTGGCAAGTTCGAGCATCTCCACAAAAAACGTACTCTGTCCGCTGGCGAGATCGTCAAAGGCGCCAACACGGGTGAATATACGATCAAGGATGCCAATACTCGCGTGCCGGGCCGGAACAAAACTACCTGCCTGGGCCATGATACAGATGAGCGCCACTGCCCGCATGTATGTGGACTTTCCTGCCATGTTTGCCCCCGTGATGATCATAACCTGTGTGCCGGAACTGGCAAGATCAGTATCGTTGGGAACAAAATTTCCCAAAACACCCTGTTCGACGACCGGATGTCGTCCGTCACGGAGGATAATCGCATCGCTGGTGTTCAGCTGCGGGCGTACGTAATCGTGGGTCTGCGCAATCTCAGCAAGTGCAGCGGAGACATCCAGGACAGATATGCCACGGGCTATTGCCTGAAGATCGGGAATAGCAATACGAAGTACTTCGACAAGCCCCGTATAGAGTTCACGTTCAAGGGCCAGGACACGCTCATCCGCATGGGTTATAAGAGTCTCCTTCTCCTGCAGCTCGGGAAGCGTATAACGCTCCCCTGTAGCGGTTGTCTGACGGCGTTGGTAATGGGGTGGCACGAGATGAAGGTTCGGTTTTGTTATATCAATGTAATAACCAAAGATCCTGTTGTACCCAATCTTGAGAGATTTAATGCCGGTCTGTTCCCGCTCTTTTTGCTGGAGCTCAACGATCCAGTCTTTTCCTGAATGCAGGACTCCTTTTATGTCATCCAGTTCTTTTGAATAACCGGGCCGTATTACTTCCCCGTTGCGTGCGATTGCTGGGGGTTCATCAACGAGGGCGTTCCATATGAGATCGATACTATCGGGTAAATCATGGAGATCCTGGAGGGCATTGATGATATGATGCGGGATATCAACGGTCCGGCAATCCTGTATCGTACTCCTGATTTTGGGAAGTGTTGAAAGCGAGTCGGCAAGCACGATAAGATCCCGGGGTCCTGCATTCCCGTAGGCAATCCGCGCCGCAATTCTTTCAATATCGGCGCACCGGGTAAGCAGGGTCCTGAGTGCAAGTCGTACAGGAGTACAGGCTATTAAAAATTCAATCGCATCCAGCCGTTTATTGATCTCATCGATATCGGTGAACGGGCGGGAGAGAGTCCGGGTCAGCATCCGGCTTCCCATGGGGGTTTTTGTCAGGTCAAGACAGGATAAAAGGGTCGCCCCTTTTGTTTCGAGGCGGATACTCTCTTTTACTTCAAGGTTGCGCAGCGTGATTGCGTCGAGCATCAGGCCCTGTGCAGATGAGTGCAAAGAAAGATTGCTGATATGGGTGAGCGGTGAGTTCTGCGTCTCTTTCGCGTAGGCAAGCGCTGCACCTGCCGCCCCGATGGCTGCAGGAGACCCGTCGCATCCATACCCCGCGAGTGAGGCCACATGGAAGTGTTCCAGAAGATTACGTCGTGCCCGCTGTTCTGAGAACTCCTCGTCTTTAAAGAGTGTAACAACAACCCCCCGCTCCCGGACACGTTCCTTCATCTCATCAGGAACTGTTGAAGGAATGATACATTCTGCCGGTCGGTAGCGGGCAATCTCAGAAAGGATATTCTGGAATCCGGTGTCGTGATCTGCCATTGCAACAAAAAATTCCCCGGTCGAAATATCGAGAAGTGCCATTCCCCAGAGATTATTTTTCATATCAGGGCAGAGTGCGAGCAGGCAGGATGAGGCCGAGGAGGAAAGCATTGTGGAATCGATCACAGTACCAGGAGTAATCACCCGTACCAGCTCGCGTTTTACTATTCCTTTGGTGTTTTTTGTATCCCCAACCTGATCGACCACGGCTACCTTGTAACCCTTGCCGACAAGTTTGGCAATATATCCGTCAGCGGCATGGTAGGGCACACCCGCAAGGGGGATCCTATTATCGCCGCTTTTTGAGCGCGAGGTAAGAACAATTTCCAGCTCCCGTGAAATAAGTTCTGCATCGCTTTCAAACGTCTCATAAAAGTCACCGATGCGGAAAAATAGGACGGTGTCCGGGTACTTTTCCTTGATCTCCCAATACTGCCGCATCACCGGTGTGAGACGGGCACCATTTTCACTATCCCCGGAACGGTCTTTGGGAGACTCGTGTGTCATGTATGCAGAAAAATTGCCTTCCAGATCAGTTAATACCGATCTTATAGCTATGCCCGGAATGCATCAGAAGTGCTTGTGTACATACCAGACCATAAGTGGAGATGAGATCACCAGCGCGATAATTCCAGACATGAGACCGAATGAAAACCCGATACCAATGAGGCGGGTTATTCCCTCAAGTAGAGTAACCGCCAAGGGTAGAGAACTCCAGAGTATCAGCAGGCCCACAAGGGTAATGATGCCGATTCCGATCGCCGCATTTTTGATATCCTGCGTACTCGGGGCAAGCGACAGTACAAGCGTGAGCGTTACGTAAAGGTAGAGAAGGAACCAGGGATTGAACCGGACAATAAGATTCTGGGTAAACATTCCGATGATGCCAATACACAGTCCCAAAAGAGCATCCATTGAATCAACACCCATGGGCAGGGGCGGAAACACGCAGCCAAGATACTGCGAAAACACCCACGTGCATCCCGCCAGCACAAGAGGTATGCAGAAGAGGGGTGCTGTACTGATCACCACATCACCAAAGTAGGGAATTTTTGAAGAAGTATAGGTGACAGAACCCCCCTTTTCTGAAAAAAACACTACTTTTTTTACTTTCGCACCAGTAATGAGGCATCCGAGAATATGGCTGCATTCGTGAACGATCACACCAGGAGCGCGGATCGCATAATAAAAAGATCTTAAGGGAATTAGTCTAGCCCAAAGAACGTCCAGCGCCAAGGAAATAGCCATCACACCTATTCCTATCAAAACGACCAAAAGAAACGGCGCTGCTTGTATGTCCATTCAAAAAGTACCTATGCTCTTTGGAAGCATCTCACACATAATTACACCGTTTTTTTTAGGCTGCTTCTGAAAGTCTCATTATCTCTGACTGCCTATGAGCAGCTATGACGCCGGAACAGCGTTTGCCTAATCAAGCTCCCGATGTACCTGAAAAACACTATAACCGGCTCATCCACGAAAAGAGTCCTTACCTTCTCCAGCACGCGGATAACCCGGTTAATTGGTATCCCTGGGGGACTGAAGCGTTTGCCCGTGCGGCGAGGGAGAATAAACCCGTCTTTCTTTCCATTGGTTATGCCACCTGTCACTGGTGCCATGTCATGGCGCATGAATCTTTTGAAGACGCCGGTGTTGCCGCCATATTGAATAAGGATTTTATCTGCATCAAGGTGGATCGGGAAGAACGCCCGGATATTGACAGCATCTATTTGTCAGTCTGCCAGATGATGACCGGAAAAGGAGGGTGGCCGCTTACCGTTTTCCTGACACCGGAAAAAAAGCCGTTCTTCACAGGAACATACATCCCAAAAGAAAGCCGGTTTGGTATAACCGGACTTACTGACCTGCTTCCCCATATCACCCGATCCTGGCAGGAACACCGCAACGATCTTGTTGCATCAGCAGAGGAAATTGCAGCTGCTCTTCATCTGGAGCAGGAATCGCACCACGATGATATTCCGGATATTTCACTACTCCATCAGGGTTATGAAGAACTGGTACTGCGATTCGATGCTGAGTATGGAGGGTTTGGCCGTGCACCCAAATTCCCTACCCCGCATACACTCCTTTTCCTATTACGGTTCTGGAAGCGGAGTGGCAATACACGGGCGCTTACCATGGTGGAAAAGACACTTAGTGCAATGCGCAGGGGGGGTATCCTTGATCAGGTCGGAGGGGGATTTCACCGGTATTCAACGGATGCACAATGGCGCGTGCCACACTTTGAAAAGATGCTCTATGACCAGGCACTCCTTGTCATGGCATATACCGAAGCGTATCAGGCAACACATAATCCTGAATTCCGGAAAACTGCTGAAGAGATTATATCCTATGTTATTCGCGACCTCACCTCTCCTGAGGGGGCCTTTTTCTCTGCTGAGGATGCGGATAGCGCCGGGGGTGAAGGCGCTTTTTATCTCTGGACAGCAGGTGAGACAGAGAAGATCCTGGGAAAGGAAGATGCGATAGTTGCTGCCCGGGTCTTTGGTATAACGCAAGCCGGAAATTATCAGGATACGGGAACCGGCACGGGATCGAATATTCTCTACCAGACAAGATCCATTGCAGGGTTGGCATCATCTTCCGGCATATCAGAAACCGACCTTGAAATCCGGCTTGAATCCATCAGGGCCAGACTCTTTACCGCACGAGAGCAGCGCTCCCGCCCGTCACTCGATGACAAAATCCTGGCTGACTGGAACGGCCTTTTTATCGCAGCGCTTGCACAGGCTGCATGGACATTTGGCAATGAGAAGTACCTTGCAGCTGCCAAGCGAGCCATGCATTTTGTCTTAACCCGCATGCGTACTACAAACGGCGGGCTCCTGCACCGGTATCGCGACGGTGAACCTGCGATCCCGGCATTTGGGGAGGATTATGCGTTCATCATTAAAGCCTTGATTGAACTTTATGAATCCACCTTTGAGCCAGTTTACCTCTCATCAGCTCGTGAACTGAACATCTGGTTCCTGGTACACTTCTGGGATGAGGTGCAGGGAGGTTTTTTCACGATAGCGGATACTGCCGAAATCCTGCTGGTGCGCAAAAAGGATATTTATGATGGAGCAATCCCGTCTTGCAACTCGGTTGCATTTGAAAATCTGGTGAGACTTGCTCATCTCACGGGCGACGCGTCAAACGAACAGCGGGCATCAGAACTTTCACGCTGTTTTGCAGCTGCCGTTCACCAGTCACCTTCAGCGCATACATGGTTCCTGTGCGCTCTCGATAGTGCGATTGGACCTGTTCATGACGTTGTTATTGTCGGCAAGCGGGATGCGGATGATACACGGGCAATGATCAATGGACTCAGGGATCACTATCTTCCCTGTGTATTGATTGTCTACAGGCCACCTAGTGAACATGATCTCGTGCTTACCAGCCTCGCACCCTTCACGCACAATCTGAATGCGCTAGGGGGGAAGGCAACAGCGCATATCTGTACTGGCTATACATGTGCCATGCCAACAACAGAACCACATCAGATGCTTGAATTGCTAAGCTGCGTGAATTCAGATAAATAAGCAAAAAAATCAGAGATTTTTCAGTGCAACAAGATCCTTGACCCCAACCAGTTTCCAGACCAGCGAACGCTCCTCTTCGGCGATCGCAGCCGGGGGATCCTGGGGGGAGTGCCCGAGGGCGGCAAGGATGTTGCAGGAGAGGTTTCTTTCAACAATTAAATCAACAAATTTTTCTCTTATAATCTTCTTCTCGATTGAATCGTTGACCTCCTCGAGGTAGCCCTGGAGTGTCACGAACATATATGAGGAAAGGTCTTTTGTGTATTTCTCAATTTCAACAGAAACGTACGGACTTTTTCGGAAATAATCTATTTTTTTTCCATATTTTGTAGAGAGGAAATAGAGAAATGATCCATCAAAAACATAGAGAAATGGTGCGATATAGGGATATTTCTCACCCTGGAATGCAATCCGGCAGACATACCCCTTTTCAATGAGCCGATCATATTCCTGTTTTTCCATTCGCGGAATTTTCAAAATGTCCATAGACTCTCACCAATGGAGTTCCCAACAGTACCTGATATACTTTATTAATTTTCTGTGAAAAAAAAAGCGTCTCAATTATTTCTCTATATGAAAACCTGCCCGTTTCCACGCGGTCATTCCTCCCAGAACATTAGTCAGGTTGTGGTACCGGTGAATTGCAAGGATGCTTGCCGCAAGGCTCCCTTTATAACCTGCATCACAATAGACCACGATAGGTTCATTTTTTGGGATTTCATCGAGATGCTGGGGCAGTTCCCCGATGTATATATGGTGGGCACCGCGGATATGACCAACAGCATGCCAGTTTTTAATGTCCCGTACATCAAGAATAAAGGGATTTTCTTTGTCAAGACGCTCCTTTAATTGCTGGACTGAACAGGTTGGCACTGTTCCTATATCCTGTGAGGCTTTAGTCCATGCGGGAAATCCTCCGGAGAGTACCCCCTCAATAGTGTCATAACCAAGCCGTATAAAATGGCGGACCACACGATCAAGATCCAGATTGAAGTCATCGACTATAACAATCGGTCTTTGATAATCGAGAAACCAGCCCATGAATGCGGGAAGACCTTCCCGCCAAATGGAGATGCTGCCCGGGATATGGCCTGCACCAAAACTGGTGGGTGACCGTATATCAATGATCTGGCAACCGGATTTCCTGAGATAGTCAACTTCGGGGATCGACAGCGGGTGCAAGTCCGGTAACCGGTGTAGGATCGGTGCGCCATCCCGGTTGTATTTTTCCATCTGCCGAAAATAGGGGGGAACATAGGGAGATTCGGTTACCCGCTGCGAGATAAAATCTTCACTGCCTAAGGCGAGCAGGGGATTTGTCTTTTTTTCATAACCAATTGTTGTGAACGGGTGATCAGCGATCTCGCCTCCGCAAACCGACCCGGCCCCATGGGCTGGACAGAGGATTACCCCGTCACCAAGCGGCAGAATTTTTTTTGCAATACTATCATAGATTTTTACCGCCATCTCCGCTTTTCGTTCCTGCCCGAAAAAGTCAGTCCGGGCAATATCACCGGCAAAGAGCGTATCACCTGAAAATACCATAAATGGCTGATCAGCAACCTCTGTGTCCCGCAGCACAAGGGAGATACTCTCTTCGGTATGCCCCGGGGTCTCCAGAACCGACAACACCAGCGACCCCAAAGTGAACATATCACCCTCCTTTACCACCTTTCCATAAGCAAACGCCATCTGTGCGCCATGAAAAATCTCCGCTCCGCACTGTCCCATAAGTTCCAGCGACCCGATAGTATAATCTTCATTCCGGTGGGTCTCAAAGATGTGGGTAATGACCAGTTCATTCTGGCTGGCAATCTCAAGATATATATCGCAGTCCCGGCGCGGATCGATCACCGCAGCCCTGCCCCCTGATCCGATAAGATAGGAATTATGGGCTATCCCCTCAGAAACAATCCGTTCGAACAACACGTTGTCTTCCCCTCTATCGTGGAATTACACCCTTGGTCTGTATATAGGTTATGAACCGGACTAAATAGGGAGTGAAATGTCCCATCATTCCGAGCTATGGGGATAATTCAGAAGGATCGGTGTCGTGTCTCCACGGGACATACGGTCATGTATGAGCTCACAGATATCCTTCAGGTTCACCGGGATATAGCCGACCACTTCTGCACTCACATTAATTCGCCGGTGCTCAAAATCGATGAACGGGTAGTGGCGGAGGTCATTGTTATGGTGGTGACCGTGGATCACCCAGCCGTCAAATGCTGACTGGCTATCGGCAGGATCATGAACCAGCAGGAACCGAAAGCCACCGTAATCAAGCATAGATGATGGAACTGCCCCCAGTTCCTGATCATTATGATTCCCTTCGATAAAGGTAATATGGCCTTTGAGTTTTTGCCTGTACTGCAGCGCGGGCAACGCATCTTTTCCATACTGTAAATCTCCCAGATAATACACGCGGTTCGCGGGAGAAATGGTATAATTCCAGTTTTTTATCAGCACATGATCCATTTCCCGGACATCGGAAATTAGGAACGGGCGCGAACAGTAGCGGATGATATTCGCATGGCCGAGATGAAGATCAGCAATCAGGTAAATATCCTCAGGGAGTGAGGGAAGGGGATCCAGTCGTTCAAATCCTGATTGCTGCCGGAAGAGCGCGAGTGTTTTTTGCCAGGATTTATTGGTATGACTGTAATCACCCATGATCCACCGTTTCTCCAGAAGATCATATTCAGCGAGAATTTCTTCTCCCTGCATTACCGTAATCCTGAGTCCTGCTTCATCAAGGGTGACCGGCCGGACTGCATGCCCTTTTCTGCTGCTCATCACATGCTGCAGCAGGTGTCTCAACCAGAAAAGAATTCCTGGGGGAGATTCTTCTTGCTGCAGATCGGTTAGTTCAGAAAAAACAGTCGATGCCTGCCGTGGATCCATCCGGTTTGCTACGGTTATGTGAAACCATTTGCTGCTAGGATGGGCGTCCCAAATATTATGGCTGTGCGCGATGGGGGACAGCATGTCTGCTATCGAAGATGTGAGTTTTTTTAAGGAATCTGATGGTCTGACCGGGAATGCAATCACGCTACCGTGAATTCCCTGACGCATCTCCCATCCGTCAATGGTGAACGGGATGGGATTATACCCGACTGCCACCTGACCGATGGTGTCAATGAGCTGACGGGGACTGACACCTTCATTCAGGGTAAGGGGCCCAAACAGCGTGACATGCGGATGACGTTCAAGGTAATCTTCTATAGCGAATAACCGGCCGATATAAGAAATAGTTTCCCTGATCCGCCATTTTGTCATTGTGAGGCGGATCTCAATGAGGTAGATATCGTCCATGAAGGGCAGCCTGTAATTAATTTCTCTATAGGGTCTCTGTGGTTAAATCTTTGATTTATATTTTTTATAAAAAAATCCCCAGATCCCCAATGAGCGATCAATTCCTTTTAATGGGGTGAGTAAAAGGGGGTATACAGACCACAGATTGATTGCAGGTTCTCTCTTTTCCAAACACTTGGGTCTTTTATACTCCTACGCTAGTATAGAACGACCATGAAACATGCTGCATATGTGCGGTATTAACAGTAGCACCTGCGGCGAAAATTATCAATCCTGTTCAGGTTCTTCAGACATGAAGGAATTAAGGTGTCGGTAGTGCCGGATCCTTACAAATGGATAAAAAAGAGTGAAATTAAGGAAAAAAACGATAAAATTAAACGGAAGAATATGATATTGGGATTTATCCCGCAATTTGAATCGCACGAATATAAAAAAAATTTCCCTGAAAATGCAGGTGACAAAAAAGGATCCGGAAAAAAAGCCAATGTAATTCCTGAAATAAACCATCAGATCATTGTAACCAGTAAAAGAAAAAATATTGAATTTGTCCTCTCTCATGAAATCAGGCATTATTTGGCAAAAAAATTCTTTAAACATGAACATTTGCAACAGAATAAAGATTTTGCAAATGGAATCGTGTGGTGTATCATGAACCAGTGTCTGTACCGGTTCGATATCGATGAAGATTGTGATGACTACACAAAAAAAGCGAAAACCTGTTATGAATATTTTTTTGATACTATACGTGACGGCACAACACATTGAATTGGTGATTGTGTAGGATCCCACACGAACAATAAGTTAGGAGAGGATCTATGCAACATATGGATTTCCGTGAGATAGGGAAGTTGGTATCCAATGATAAGATATCACTGGAATATCTCTGGAAGAAACGAGGGGAAGCAACCTGCGACACCTGCAATTCATCTGAATTTTACTTCATCGGACGATGGAGAATCAGATGTAAATCCTGTCGGAAAGATCTCTCACCTCTGAAAGGCACATGGTTTACCCGGCTCCGGATCTCACCTTCCCAATGGCTCTCACTCATCAAACTATTCGAGCTGGCTGTCTCTGCACGGAAAGCCGCTAAAGATGTTGCTCTGAGTTATAAGACAGCCCTGACAGCTTACGATATCCTGCGACGAGTTCTTGTTGAAGAACTTGGCCGCACAGATGAACTTCTTCAAGGAGA
>Ga0209777_10007574_pt1 | contig 12031 bp, 17 predicted proteins | sample FrelakmetHBP12HB_FD_187147 | JGI IMG/M metagenome (GOLD analysis project Ga0209777, IMG submission 187147) | Freshwater lake sediment microbial communities from the University of Notre Dame, USA, for methane emissions studies -HBP12 HB (SPAdes)... | ecosystem: Environmental > Aquatic >... | reverse complement strand
CGATACCTACTTCGCTACTTTCCGTTATGTATAGATGACAGGATTCGAACCTGCGACCCCTTGGTCCCAAACCAAGTGCGCTACCGGACTGCGCTACATCTATATATTTATGTCATTGCAATTGCTTTGGCGGACACAATACGCTTTTTATTTTTAAGCATTTTGCGTATTTCCTTAGCATGTTTCTTAACCAGATACTCTGATTTTGTCATTTTCTTTTTCATGCGGATATGAAGGAAGTCGAATCCTCTAAAGCTACCGTGACGGGGTAGTGCAACAGCCGTTATGCGCCATATCCATTTTAGTCCAGAAGAGGAGAATCGAACTCCCTAATCCACCGCTCCAAACGGCAAATGCTTTAACCTTAGTCACTTCTAGAAATTAAAAATCCCTCGTTAATCTTGCGACTAACGAGGGTTATATTTGAATTTTCCAATTCGTTATATAAACATACAGTTAGTCCACTTCGTATCAGGATCCTGATCGACTACAACTTGGGGTTGTTGCGGAGTTACGTTTATGTTTATATTGTTTTTCATTTTATTATATATTAAGTTTTTTAACTGATTTTTTGTCTTTTTAATTATACTTTGGTATCGAAGAAAAGTTGTGTTTTAATTTCCCCCTTTTGTTACACAAAGATACGTTACTTTTTTGAATCTACAAAATTTATTTTCAGAAATTTCATATTTATTTTTTTACTTATTGAGGGAAGAATGTTTCAGGCAACCAATCCCATGAATGGTGACATTTATGACAGTGGTATTTGTCGGTTATTGTACTCTTATAAGCTGTGTGAAAAAACCTACACCACCATTTTTTGAATTTCTCTGATTTAAAGTATTTCATGATTTTATTGGGTTTTCATCCGAAGATTTAATCCTAAGAATTAAATAAGTAAAAATTGTACAAAACAAACCTAACAAGATTTTATCCGCAGCAAAACAAACTCCTATCGCAGCAGCAATCCATATCGTTGCAGCAGTGGTTAATCCCTTAACAGTGAAATTATCCCTTATAAGAACACCACCACCAATGAATCCTATTCCAGTTACAACTTGCGCACCCATTCTCCATGGGTCAGAAATATTCCCGGTTAACATAGGAAGTATTGTGAATAAACATGCACCTAAACTAACAATAGCTAATGTTCTTCGCCCTGCTTCTTTGTGCCCGGATCTTTGTCTTTCTACGCCTAATCCGCCACCGCAAAATGCGGCAAAAAATAGCAGAAAGTATGGATGAAAATCGGGTCTGTGATATAATTCTTGTATTAGTGTAAACATTTATTATTGGGTTTAGCTATAAAAATCTCTGAATTCCTTTTCATTATCAACAAAAGGTTTTAGTTGAAAACATAAAGATCCACTTCTTGCCGAACCCCATATATGGAATTCTTTGTCGTCTATAACAATATTATCAGACCAATCCATATCACAGCCATTATATTCCTCAATATAAAATTCTTCTCCAGAAAGTTCATTAATAATATCTTCAATATCGCCTACACAAATAGAAGAAACTATTAAACAATCTTCTAATCCTGGTTTAGTTGGTAACATTTTGCGTACCTCTTCGGTCGCATTATCTTTTTTAAGATTAAGAGATCTGCTCATATTTTTTATGAATTTATTTCATTTGTATTCCACTTTAATTGGTTGTTTCTCTTAGAACAGTTTATAATTTCTTTAATAGCTCTTAGACCAATTATTAAAAGAATTGATATTTCTAATATTTTATCCATTATATACATAACTTTTTCCAGATCCTTCTCTAAACTTTTCGAGTCCTCTAACTAAAGAGGAAGATACGTGGTTATATTTTTCGTCTGATAATAAAAGCATTACATCTAATGCGTAATCTTTTGGTAAGAAGTCCTTAATTATTCGCAATTGATTAGCTTCGTGTGCTAAATCTTCACCGTTTCTTAAACCACGAATAAGAACGACATCATATCCTTCTGCTTCTTTTTCTAGAATTAATTCGTGTAAAAAAGATACATAAGCCACCACATCGCATTTAATTTTCAAAGCCAATTCTTCTGCTCTTGAAAGAGTATCAGTTTTAGGCTTATCCGGATTCCAACCAATAGCTATCATAACATTTTCCTTACCAAGGATTCGTACGGCTTTTTTATAAATATCAAAGTGACCGATTGTAAATGGATTAAAGCTACCAGCGTATATTCCTAATTTCTTTCTCATAATAATTACATTATCCAACCTGGAGTTTCAAATATATCATCATTCTTTTGATTTATAACCTCGAATTCCCAGAAATTTAATTCAGGTAAATGTTCAGCTATTTCATCACGAGGAATATCGGTGAATGTGTGAACGGTTTCGTATAAAACTATCAATTTTTGACCTGTCCAATTAATCTCACGATAAACTACATCCAAATTATCAAATAATTCTATAATCAAATTCCTTTCATACGCTATTCTTGCAGCAGAGAAATTAATAGCTTTTACCTTATTATTTTTATCTACTGTAATGTCAGAAGCCCAATTACCATATTCATGGTCAATGAAATATTTCTTTTCATCTTTAACAGGCGGTAGAGCCGTTCTATTACGATTGTACGAATAACCATAATATTCATCACCCCAATCTTCGCCATCATATCTTGAATAAGCATGTGTGTAAGCACCATAACCATATCCAGAATAACTTTGATATTCTTTAACCGATGGGTCTCTTGCGATAGGCAAACTTTCCCAATCTATTAATAAACAAGTTTTAGCCAATTTATCTAAGTGCTTAATATTTTGTCTTTCTCTATGAGTATGTTCCTCATAATATCCAACTGAAATATTTGTACACTCTGGATATATACTTGTGAATTGTGCCGAATCTGTATAAATACCAGATGGGTCAGTTTCATAAGCAAATACCGAATCATTATCAAGAACTAAAAGTGATGCCGCATTTATAGCTTCCGCTAATGCTTTACCAAAAATATCCGAACAACATCTACTTGAAGATTGAAATGTTATAACAGAATGTAACGCCCGTCTATCAAAAGATATTACTTTTTTGATGTATTCCGGTTTTGTTGTTTTATATTTATCTGAAACTTCACGACTACCGACACATCCAACTTCTTCCCCAAGAAAGAAGTAATATAACCCCGGTATGTTATTTTCAATCATATGCAACATAATAACAACACCCGCCTTATCATCAGCTCCCAATATCGTAGTACCGTCTGTTTTAATCATATCATCTTCAATAACATGCGTTATCGGCTCATTAGCCGGCGTAGCCGTATCAAGATGACTTGTAAACATAGTAGTTGTTTCACCAATTTCTATAAAACGATTACCAAATTCATCAGTCTCCAAACAATCTGGTAGATATTTGAACAATTCTTCTTCGGTGCCGTGTGGATAGGTTCTGGTTGTTAATTCTAAAAATTTCTCTTTTATAGTCATTTATTATTTTTTGCTATTTATGCTACAAAGATACGATTAATTTGCTTCTTAAACAAATTTTATTTTTTCTTATATTAATGCTGTTTTAGTTTAATATATATGTTATGATTACAATAACTTCTGATAACTTGACAGGTTTTATATCAATTAGTGATGCTTATACTACTGGCGCAGATGCACCAACTGCATTATTAAAGATAGGCGACACATATGTATTATCTTTCATAAATCTAAAGAACGTAAAATATTTCAAAAACTTAAGTTTCACCGTTTCCGGTAATACCGATTATAGACAACTAACTGCCGAATACAGAGTTTCAAAAGATAACCAAAAATGGACTCCTTGGAATATAATACCAACTAATATTATCAATGACCCAACAATTGCTACTTATAACGGAGATATACATGATTTTATACCATTTGATCCCAAATATGATATGTTTGTTGATGTTCGATGGACAAGAAGTGGCGATTCTACTACGGATAGTATAAGCGTATTAAGTTATAATTTAACTGGTTCATTAGATAGAACAGCGAATGATGGATTATCAACTGTAAGTTTAGATAAATCAAATAGAGAACTGGTAATAAAACCACCATACATTTTTAAAATATTTAAAATAACAGATATTGAAGTATTAAGTAAATATGATATTGAGAATACCATAATTTATTATAGATATTCTCAGGATAATGGCAGAACAATAAGCAATTGGACAGAATTAACTAAAGAAAATATAAGAAGTGAAAGAATAAATCCTATAAGATTCTTCCAAATTGAATATTATGTTAGATATAACGGGAATTCTAAAATTTCCATATTTGATATAAATATTATAGGAGATTTCCAAAATGTTACATTAGATGGACAAAAAACAAACTTATACGGAGTAAGAGAAAATTGTAATTGTTTAATATTACAAATAGTTAATGATCCCAATGTACTTACTAAAACTCTTGTACCAACAAGCATGTTATTAGCAAATAATACAGCCGATCTATATAAATTATCTACTACTGACAAAAGCGTATTATACGATCCATACCAACAAGATGCAGCATTAGCTTTGTTAAATAAATTAAGCAACGACTCGGTGTCCATGTTTGGACATGATGTTGTTTATGTATTAACAGATCCAGATAAAAACGGAACAGATTATACTTTTCACGAAATGCAGTTACAGAATTATGTTTGCCAAAATAGAATGAAAGTTTCGGTAGATAATAACCAATTTCCTGATAACCAAATAACTTTGAACCAATTTGATTTGTCGTTATTTGATATATTCGAAATACATATAACCAAAGAAGATTTCAAAGCTGCATTTGGTGTTGAAAAAAGACCAAATGTTGAAGATGTCGTATGGTTTTGTAAATTAAATAGGTTATATAGGATTGAACATGCACAACCATTCAAAAATTTTAATAATTTTGTGATATATTATAAAGTTATACTTAAAAAGGCAAATACAAAAGCAAATATTATTGCGGCTAACCAAGAAATTGAAGATGCTATTAATAGTCTTACTGATAATAGCACAATTGGTGAATTACTTGGACTTGAAAATGCTCAAGATAAGAAGGCAGTTGCTAATTCAGAACAATTCAGAACATTGGCACAAGACACTCTTAGAGTTGAAATATATTCACCTATCGAGAAAGAATCACTTCAAAATGCCTCAAATATTATCGCTAAAACCAATTACGATTTATCAACTGTTGGTAATGGCGAAGCAGTTGTTTACAGAAACTTCAAAAATTTCTTTCAAAAATCAGATAATATTGGTTTCATGTGTTGGTTTAGTATAAATACTATGTCTGCAATAGAGCCATATAACTTCTTTAATTATGGTAATGATAATCATAATATTAAAATAAATATGTTAGGAACTAATATATTAGTTGAAATAAATGGTTCTACTAATATATTATCATTTGCTAGTTTATTAAACGAAAGTGTTTGGTATAGCCTTGTTGTCAACTTAGACCAGAGAAATGAATTATTATCTGCCTATATTTATAAGAGAAATGTTGAATACGAAGAAGATGCTCCAATGTTAAATTCTTCCAAACTATTACAAGTATATAAAATGACAATGCCTATTACACCAACTGTAATTGAAATACCATCAACATTAAATGCCGCAATTTTAGGTTCTGATATGAATATCACCAATATAAGAATGTTTATTGATATTATACCAGAAAGTGAGCATAATAAAATGTTGAATAGGGAAATAATAGGTTCTGATTACAAGTACATTATATTCTCTGATAATGCTAACAAGAAATTAGAATTGCCGTTCTATACAGATAGTAAAGTTGCATATGATAAAATTAGAAGAGGCACTGACTTAGATGTATGAGATATATAAAAAGGTTTAATGAAGCGATTTTATATCACGGTAAAAAAGATACAACTCTTTTTGAAATTGATAACGATGAAATAGGTGTCAGAACTCCGTATTTTTATTTAACAAGTAATAAATACTATGCTTCGGCATATGCAGGACTACATAATAAAAATAAAGGTAGTTTACATAAGTTTAATGTAGATACTAGTAATTTATTAGATTTAAGAATGTTTGGTATTGAAAAACACACACAAATATATTGGTGTAATAAAATTAGTACACTTACAGGAATAACAATGCCGTATAAAGTTTCAAATGTAGAAGAACCTTTTTGGTTATTACTTAGATATGACAGAGAAGGAATTGTTAAGAAATATTTAGGTGAGAAGTATGATGGCTTAATAATGATAGAAGATTATTCCGAAGATCACGATACAAGCGAACATGAAGCATATGTTTTATTTAATAAAAATCCAATAAAATAAAAAAGGAAGCAAATTGCTTCCTTTTTTATTCGACCCTAATGACGATGTGTTTAGAACACATTTATGATAGTACAGATTACCGTCACGTTTGACTAGGCTTTACCGAACATTGTATATATTAACATCCAGAACTTATAATAATCATCATAAGGTCGTCTTGTCTCTTTAGCCTTTCCTCATCAGTTTCTTCCTTTTTTGGAATTATAACAGGTGGATTCTTTCTTAATTCCTCTTTTTCTTTCTTTTCTTTTATATAAAGAAAACGAATAATTAGTATCCATGCAATTACAACTATCGAAAACAAAATATAAACTAATGTACAATGTTCCATAATTAATCTTTTAATAAATTATCAATTCTGTTATAACGTCTCCAAGCTATCCTGCTTTTTTCGTAATCTTCATCTCCAATTACTGAATAACCCATGTAATTATGTATATAAGCAATGTGCCCGGTCTTTTTCTTTTTCTCCAAACAATCATCACAAATAGCAATAATAAATTCATCTCCATCATGTGTACTGCCGTAACCAGCCGACACTAAATCAACTAAACCACCGCCCCACATTTGGGAACCCGCATCTAAGATGATTTCTTCATCATGCTTACCGTGAACTTGTCTTTTCACTTTATTAAAGACAATATCCTCTTCAGTTTTATTCTTATCATTTGGCATCATCTCTAATATAGAGATTTTCTGGTCACAGCAAATACACATCATAATTTTAACCAATTTTCACATTTAGAACTTATTATGGTAAATCATTATACCAATTATCAAAAGATTTAATTTGAATATTTTGACCATCTTTCCTCATTGAAAGACCCTCTAACATTATACTTTCGGGTGCATTACCGAGTATTTCTGTAAGATATTTGATATATTCTTTTTTAAAAGGATTCATTTCTTCGCTATAAAATCTTTCTTTTTTATCTTTTGTTTCTTTCGCCTTTCTTTCATTTTCATTGAAATCGTCCAAAATTTCTTGTTTAGTTTTCATTTTTATCAATTATTTTTTATCCAATTTCTCGGTTCTAATATTATATTACAAAGATAAACAAAAGTTTTGAAACTGCAAATTTTATTTGACTTTCCATCAAAAGGAAGGACAGATTTTTAATATATACTTATATGAGAAAATGTAAGTATAGAAATTGTGAAAATGAAATAGATGGTAGACCTAATAAAAAATTCTGCTGTATTAAATGTAAAAGGAATGAATTAAAATATAAACAAAGAACAAAAAAGAAATTAAATAAAGATGAGAAAAACTAAATGGACTTATGAAATATGTAAAGAAGAAGCATTAAAATATAAAACGAAGCAAGAATTAAGGAAAAATAATGAAACGGTATTTATTAAAATTCATAATAAAAAATGGTTAGAATTGTTTAATCATATGAATACATGTAAAATTTGGTCATATGAGGAATGTAAAGAGGAATCTTTAAAATATAATACAAGAAAAAAATTTGAGGAAAATAATCCTTGTGCATTTAATAAAATTCATAATGAGAGATGGTATGAATTATTTAATAATATGAAAACAAATAATAATTGGTCATACGAAAAATGTAAAATAGAGGCATTAAAATACAATACGGTAAAAGAATTAAAAGAAAATAATAATCCTTTGTATATTACAATTTGTAAAAATAAATGGTATAAATTATACGAACATATGGATTTCAAAACGAGATTATATCATTCATATGTGGAATGTAAAGAAGAAGCACTCAAATATAAAACTAATAAGGAATTAAAAGAAAATAATATATCTGTATATAATAAGATAGCCAGCGAGAAATGGTATGAATTATACAAACATATGGAACCATTAGGAAATAAAATGAATAGATTAATATATGTTTATGAGTTTCCTAATAATTATTGTTATGTTGGTTTAACCTTTAATTTAAATAAAAGAAATGACGAACATTACACTGATAATAAAAGTTCCGTATATAAATACATGGAGGAAACTGGATTAATACCTAAATTAATACAGAAAACAGATTTTTTACCTGTTAAAGAAGCATCAGATATGGAAGGTATTATACTAAACGAATATAAAAATAATGGATGGAATCCATTAAATACTAACAAAACTGGTGTTATAGGTGGTAATACTATTAAATGGACTTACAAAAAATGTAAAGAGGAAGTTTTAAAATATGAAAGCATATATGAACTTTCAAAAAAATCAGGCGGTGCTTATAGACAAATAATTAAAAATAAATGGAGAGATTTAATAAATCATTTATATAAAAATAAAGCCACTATATAGTGGCTTTATTTTAAAAAGAAACAGGAAATGGTATTACATCATGAATTTTAGATGCTTTCGTTATAAACATAAGCAATCTTTCAAAACCAAGTCCAAATCCTGATGTTGGGACCGAACCCCATTTACGAAGGTTTAGGTACCAAGCCATTCTTTCCATACCAAGTCCTGCTTCAATCATAGATTTCTCTAAAACTTCATATGAACTTTCCCTTTCAGAACCACCTATTAGTTCACCTACCTCTGGGAATATAAGGTCAAAGTTGTAAGCCACGCGATCATCACCTGCCATATAGAAGGGTTTTAACTGCTTGGGATAGTGTGTAATAAATGTTGGAACATCATAATATGCTACAATCTTTTGTTCCGTTTCGGAGTTAATATCATCTCCCCATTTAACACCAAAAGTTTCACAAATTTCGTCATAAGAAACAATTTTCCATTCTTTTTGAATCACTCTTAATAAATGTTCTGAACTTATACCTAATTGTTGAAATTCATATTCAGATTTACTAATAACACCTGCTATAGTTCTCTTAACAAATTGTTCGGACAATTCAATAGCATCTTTTAGATGAAAAAAGGAAATTTCAGGTTCAACCATGGTAAATTCGGCAAGATGTTTCTTGGTAGCAGATTTTTCGGCACGAAAACATGGTCCAAATGTATAAATTTTACCTAATGATCTGGCACCTACTTCTCCGTATAGTTGAGAACTAACGGTTAAACTTGCGTCTAACCAATCAGATGTAACCTTAAAGGTTTCGCCCGCCCCTTCGCAATCGGCGGTGGTTATCAACGCACCTGTATAAAGATAAAATCCTTGTCTATCAAAGAATTTATGTATCTCCTGTGTAAGATGATGTCTTACTTTCCATATTGCTTGGAATTTCTTGGCTCTACCTCTTAATTCGGGTATCGTCCTTAAGAAATCATCACCATGTTCCTTGGGCTGAATAGGGAATGTATCATCTGATATTCCTATTACTTTTAGGCTACTTGCCAAGAATTCATACATACCTCTTGGTGTAATAGAATCACTTCCTTCTGCTTCTATTGAGCATCCTACTTTTAATTCACCTTTAACCGAACATTTATCATGTATTATCGTTACTTGGAAATCTTTTGCTCCATCCGTAACCGCAACGAAAGTAATTGCTTTCGAAGTTCTGATGGACTTAATCCATCCTTGTTTTATTGTTTTCATATACTGCTTTTATTTTTTTTAATAATTTGGTTCCTTCTACTTGTATTGATTTAGCAGTTTCCTCATTATAAAAGGCGAATGGTGCAGTAAATGTACCATAGACGCCCGCAGTTATTATTTTATGTTTCATTTTGTTTCGTTTTAAATTATATGTTATAGGCAAGATTCCATACTTGCGTCTTTACCCTAAGCAGGTAACGTCTTTACTATATGCGTCCATATGTGGATATTATACCACTATAACTTTTAATTATTTTTTATAAAATACTAATAAATCTTTTTTAATTGCCTTGTTAATATAACGCATTAATGTTACTGCTTTATATTCCACCTCAAACCTTGTTTCACCAACATCTTCTATGTCAGTGAAATCTACCGGAAATATATATACATGTGTATCATTTTCTACTTTGTAGAATAATTTACCTTTTTCTGCATACATAAGGTTAGCTGTCGTTCCTTTTACGATGTCAATTACTTTTACTTCTACTGTCTTTCCCATTTTAATTATTTTCTTTTATGTGACATAATATAGTTTCACCTATAAAACATCTGTGGTTCCAAAGGGATTTGAACCCTTATGATAGATTTAGGAAATCTATATACTATCCAGTTATATGATAGAACCGTTTTAACCTCTTGTTTTTCCTATTTCTTTCCTTTTCTCCTTCTTACAACATAAACATTTTTGCACTTCGTATGTTATAATATAAGCTCCACTTTCTTTATGTTTTTCAATGTCTTTTGAGCTAATAAACTCATAAACAGAAGATTTTACATGACTAACAACCCATATATGACTACCTAAATAACATAATAACTTTTGTAACATAATCTTTATTTTAGTAGCGTGTAGGAGGTTCGAACTCCCTTTTTCCACCGTATGAAAGTAGATTCTTTTCCACTAAGCCACGCCATTTTTAATCACAATCTTTTACTTCTCCATTCAACGAATTTCTTCACATCAGGATGTTCTAACAATTTCTCTAAGGTATTATATGTCTGACCCATTTCCTTTTCAGTTATGAATCTGTGTATTTGACCATGACAAATAAATTTGCATATCATAATACCATGTGTTTTCATATATTCCTTCTCATAAGTTCTAGCAAAGAACTTATTTGAGTGTAATGTTCTTGGTATCAAGTGATGGAAATTTAAAATATCTATCTCTGAACCACACAATTCGCATTTTCCTTGTTCCATGTGCCGAAGAAGGGACTCGAACCCTCAAAAATCCATATTTTGAGTATGAAATGTCTAACCATTGCATCACCTCGGCATTTGTACGAATGAGGAGAGTTGAACTCCTACGCCCTTTCGAGCACCGCCTCCTTAGGACGGCGTGGCTACCGTTTCACCACACTCGCATTTTTAATCCATTTTTTTATTGTATTATCTGCTACTCCATATTTTCTACCTGTTCCTTTATACCCAAAAGATTTAACCTCATTTAAAAGAATTTCTAATAAAGGTCTATTTGTTTTTCTTTGTTTTAATCCATAACATTTTTTACACGTTTTGCTTTCTTTCAAAATTATTTCACCACATTCACATTTGTTTTCGTTTATTTCTATTTTTTCTTTAATTAAACTTAAATTATTATCAGCTAATATTTTCTTAATTTGCCTTCTATTTGATTGTGTTTCACATAATCCCAATTTTCTTAATAATTGTGTCAAAGAATTGACATTATTTGTTTCTTCTATTATAAGATTTTTATCCAAACAATTAATTGTAATACTTTTATTTTTACTACAATATGTTTCTGTTTGTGTATGACAATTAGGACATAAAAATCTTAGATTTTTTAACCTATTATCATTTCTAATTCCGTTTATATGGTCAAGTTGCAAACTTAAAATCTTACCATTCCATTCATTTTTCAAATTGCATTCCAAACATTTATATTCAAAGATATTATTCCTTATAATTAAACTTTTAATATATTCTCTACTTGCGGTAGAATTTTCTACGAAAAGTAAATGTTTACTATTTATTCTATCATCTGTTAAAGTAGATTTACCCTTACTCCAATTTTGATTTGTTTTATAGCATCCTAATTTAATGGCTTTTCTTTTAAATGAATTAAATGTCATATTTAATTCTCTGGAAGCTTCTGCCATACTCGAAGCTTCCAGACATATTTTAATAAAATTTTCAGTTTCCATTACGTATATATTAATACATAACTGCTCCCTCCAATTTCGTGTGACACAGGTCGGATTCGAACCGACAGCGTTTACCTCTTGGGTCAAGGTG
>Ga0209777_10007573_pt1 | contig 12031 bp, 7 predicted proteins | sample FrelakmetHBP12HB_FD_187147 | JGI IMG/M metagenome (GOLD analysis project Ga0209777, IMG submission 187147) | Freshwater lake sediment microbial communities from the University of Notre Dame, USA, for methane emissions studies -HBP12 HB (SPAdes)... | ecosystem: Environmental > Aquatic >... | reverse complement strand
CCTCCCTCATGTTTTTAGGCACCAGCACTGTCCTGACGACCATATAGCCCAGAACCAAAACAAGGGCTAACTTACTCGTAAATAAAACCTTGTGAACAAACAGCTTATAACCTTTCTTCATTTCAACACATCTTCTCCATTCGAAAAATCTATCGTCTTGTTATCCGCTGCACTTAAACCCTACTTTGCTAATTAACCCCCTGCGTATGTGCTACAGAGCAGCCAAGTTCTTGAACAAGCTTTTTATGGGGCTACGCAGATTGCCCGATGTGGCGTTTTACAATAATAATCGCACTAATTGAGGTGCTTAAGTGAATATTGCAGGTAGTATGCAATACAAAGTATTAGCCAGCCCATGCAGCAAAATTGGAGCTGACAGCGACTTGGTCCGAATAAACACCCAGCCAAAAATCAGCCCAGGAAAAAATGTCAGGGCCGATATTAACTGGCCCTGGATTATAATGTGCGCAACTGCAAAAACAGCTGCCGATATTACTATACTTGCGCCACTCTGCAAGCTGCATCGCCCCAGCTTTAATGTATATGCTAACTTCAAGATATTACTCTGCACATACCCCCTGAAAAATACTTCTTCGGCCACCGCAATATACATAAATTGATAAACCAACCACGGAATCCACGCCTGAACTTGGGGCAACGCCGGGCGCAATGGCAATTCCAACCCAAAGGACTTTGATAACCAGCAAACCAAAAACATACCGGGAAAAAGCACAACACAGGTGTAGCCAAGCACCGTAAGAGAACGCCTCATTTGAACAAGGCTCAAACCAATCGGCGTAAATTTTCTACCCTTCATGGCTGTCGGAATAAGTGCCGCAGCTACCCAAATACCCGGAATAACTAACCACGCTTCCCTGGAAATAGCACTTGCGAGAAAAAACCTGATTATCAAAATTGCCGCAACTACGACCCCTGCGGTTTCGACAAGCAAAGACATACTCCGTCGGTCCAACTTACCTTCCAAAAACGGTACCGACCTGATGGTCGGTACTGACTCGGAAACATTTACTTTACTGAGCTGATAACTTGTTTCTAACATTCGCTTTCTGTAGTATTATGCACCTTTCTCTTCCGCACATCCCGCAGTTTCAGTATTATCATCACCACCGTCAGACCGACGTATGGCAACAGCAGTTCCGCTATACTACCCTGGCTGTTAGGAGACATTGAACAACCTCCTCCGCCTCCGCCGCCACCCCCGCCGCCGGCGGCAGCTGCAATAACTGCACCACCAACGAAGAATTGCGTAAAGTGTGCGGTCTTAAAACGCAAAGCATGCAAGGTCGGAGATATTATTATGGTCTCAACGTCTGTTATCCCCTGTTGACTGAGCATACCGGTCAGTGGATTATACCAATAAGCCGAAGCTATTTTGCTCGAGTCCGAAACATCGTACGGTATCGTAACCGTAACCGGCTCGGCGAAATCTATCCCACTCGGACCAAATTCGTATGGTAAACTGAAACGCTCCGTCGACAGTTTTTGCGGATTTTTTACTCTCGATATTGTGATTTCTACACCGCACGAATATGCTCCCGCCGGTACCATAACGGAAACATCATCTTCTGAAGTTATTGCACTTAGCTCTGTCCCCACCGTTGTATCGGACGCAATAGCAATATCTTTCGATGCCAATGCGTTAGATTCTATAAAAGTGTTTCCCGCATAGTAAATGTCCGTATACGTATTCCTGTCGTCGGTCCATACCAGATACGGATTGCCATATATGTCTGTTGCCATTGCAGGTTCGCTTTGGTCCGCGTTTGTATTATCTTCGTCTACTAATACATTTGTCCCACAACCTGGGTTTATTTTGGCGAAGTATAAATCCGTATCGGTGCTGTTACCTACGATATTTCGCTTATCCTGCCAGCAGGCAAAAACCCTTAAATTGTTTCCCGTACTGCCTGTTGTACTAATCACCGGTGACAATTGGTCAGCTCCTGTGCTGTCATCAATAATACTACTGCCGCTCAAAGGAACGGATGGCATACCATTCGAAGAGCAGTAGTATATATCCTTGTTGCCGGATGAATCATCGACCCACAGAAAATGCAGAATTGAACCAGCCGACTCGGTGGCAATTGCAGGGCTCGATTGACTATAAGCCTTGTTTACGATTGCTACATTCGTCCAGGGGCCATTCGCCGAGCAGGCTCCATAAATATCATTTGTGCCGTTCCTGGCATCAGTCCATACTATATAAATAGTATTTGCGGAATCGGCCGCAATAGCTGGTTCAGTCTGGTTGGCACTATCTGAGGTTATTTGCGAAACCGTTTTGCTCACAAAACCATTGTTCGAGCTGGCTGCATAAATGTCCCAATTACCATGACGGTCGTCTTCCCATGCGACATATACTTTATTCGGCGATGAGCCGTCAATTACCATGACCGGATTAACCTGATTGTCGTTGGAGTCGGTAATCCTTCTTTCAGCAGACCAGTTTGTCCCATCGGTTGAGCTTGATACGTATATGTCCCAGTTTCCTCGTCGGTTATCCTGCCACGCAACATATAATTTGTTATCACTGCCCAACGCAATAGCTGGATTGCACTTATCGCAAGTGCTGCTGCTTAGTTTAATACTATCGCTGAAATAATTCCCCCCTGCCGCAAGTTTGCCTACATAAATATCTCTGCTGCCCGTTTGACCTGCGTGCCACGCTGTCCAGATATTCCCGGCGCTGTCACGTACAGTTACAGGCTTACCTTTATTATTATCCAAACCTGAGGAATTAACCTTTTTGTTCTCTCCAAATGAACGCATCTCAGTTTCAAAAGAGAAAGAGTATTCGCTCATAACATTCTCGGCAAGGTCCGCAGCATTTACCGCAACAGTCATGCTCTGATCATAATCCAACATCTCGCTCGATTGATAAGTAAATGTATAATCAGCTGCGGTGCCTGTTCGGTAGCAATTACCGTATGAGCTGGTATACTTAGCCGTATTGCCTGAGTAAACGATATTGTTGTTAACCTTGATGGTTACTGTTGCAGGATCAATACCTTCCCCGGCATCGGTAACATGCAAGGTTACCAGACTATTTAACGGAACCTGGATGGATCCTGGTTGAGGACTATATCCAGTGGTGCTTGGAGGAATCTTATCAACAAGCATATACACGAAATTTGCCGTAATGGACTTGTTTGAATCCATTACAAAAGTAGTAACAGGGTTGCTGCTGCCAGATGCATCGCCAACCCAAGCCGTAAAAGCATATCCATCGCTGGGAACAGCCTGAATAGTTACCGTTTCGCCATAATTATACAGGGTTTTACTGGGCGTCTTGGTTACTGAGCCGAAAATTGCTGTGACGTCCAATGTATATGTATTGATTGCAAAGTTTGCAGTTACTGTTTTATCCGCGTTCATTGTTATTGTTGTTGAACTGTTAGTACCTGATGCATTGCCTGACCAACTGGAGAAATGGTAGCCCGTAGCAGGGGTCGCCTGAAGAATTACCTGTTCACTGTAATTATAGCTGGACTTATCAAGAGTCTTAGTTACCGAACCATTACTTGAAGTTACAGTTAAGCTATAGGCATTCAAAGAAAAGTTCGCAGTAATAGACTTATTGCTGTTCATAACAATGGTTGTGGTGCTGTTCGTTCCCGAGGCATCGCCGGACCAGTTTGAAAAGTGATAGCCTGTGTTTGCGGTGGCTACTAATGTTAACGTTTCACCGTGGTTATAAGAGCTCTTATTAGGCGTCTTGGATACCGAACCATTAGTCGCTGTTATGCTCATCGTATAGGTAGTTGGTGTATGCACAGCGAAGTTGGCAGTTACCGACTTGGTTGAATTCATAGTGATTGTCACAGAACTGTTTGTGCCGGAGGCATCGCCTGACCAGTTGGCAAAATCGTAACCTGTATTCGGCGTCGCCTGTAGAGTTACTGTTTCGCCTGAGTTATAGCTGGCCTTATCCGGCGACTTTGCAACCGTGCCGTTGACAGCCGTTGTATTCAAAGTGTAGGTTTGCGCTGAAATATACTCATAGCAGCCGGCATCTGGCGAGGAATCGCGGGAATTACCGAGAATATCTGTGGCTGGTGCGTAAGCGGCGACGCCCTTATTTATCGCAGCACTTCCAGAAGCTAACGTAAAATCATCTGAATCATAGTTATTAAACAAAGCCTTAAAGTTCGTATAGGTCAAGACTACGTTGTCTGCTGGAAATGCTCCAGATACAGCCTTGCATGTTGCACCCCACCATTCATCTACTGTATAATTATTATGGAAGTAGTCAATGGTACAGTTGTATGGACTTGGATTACAATTTCCTGTACCAACCGTTAAAAATATAGCCGCATTTGCAATAAGGTTGCCTGAAAAATTTGTAAAATTAGTTCCCTTAAACTGGCTTGATTTTGTAGCCAAAACGCCACCATCACCGGCATCTACATTATTTCGGAATATCCATCCGGTTTGCCTTGTGTTGACATACGAAAAATTTATCTGGTATCCCAATGTTAGCGCATTGTATATAAGATTATTCTGTACGGTAATGTTATTGTAAGGAGAATCTTCGTATGTATCTGAGTGAAATCCTTGCCCTCCGCCACCAGGGTTAAGTGATAAATTGTGTATTCTATTCCCATCAATCATTACACGCAATGGACGTGGTGATTGCAGGTTTGTTTGTGATTCAGTGTGCTGTAGTTGTATTCCGTCATTATGCCAGTCAGCAGTCCCTTCTATTTTAGTAATTGTTAAATCACCGCCGGTATATCCAGACCATGCGCCCAATGGTATTGCAATGCATAACAACAAAGTTTCTGCATCAACAATGTTTCCGTTTCCATAAGCGTCAGTCCTGATATCCTGCCATGAACCGGCAGTTGTAGAACTGTATCTTGTACCATTAACAGTGATTATAATATAGTGAAGGTAATCAGCCGAAGAAGTCAACCAGGTAGTAAACTTATCACCACTATTCCATGTTATAGTATGATTAGATGAGTGGTATGTGTAGTTTCCTTCTGCTGTGTATGTAACTGTTCTTTCCAAATTATAAACATGATTATGATTTATTGTACTGTCTATACAATTAACAAAAATGCCATCAGAACCAATATTATAAACATTGTTATTACTTACATCCCAAAAACTCCCTAAAGCCTGAACACCAAACCGGCAATCGTGTATTGTGTTATTTAACACTGAAATATAAGATGGAGTAGTTGATGATAACTGTATCCCCGCTACACCATATTTGTATCCGGTTATATTGCAATCCTGAATTAAACAATTTGAACCAGACTGAATTTTTACGCCGTATGACTCTGCATCTGCAAGTTTATATACATCTATGCCAGGCCCTGTTATCGTACAGTTTAGTACTTGAACATAACTGGCATTATAAATCATTATATTCCTGTACTGGGCAGTAGCATCGCCTGGAGTTACCGTAATACCATCAAATTTAAGATACAAAGCCCTTGCCCTTATATCTATCATTGAGAAAATGGGCGTATGACCGGTATCAGCCTTATAAGCAATCCAGTTGCTTCTGACCGAGCCGGATAAATCATAAAAAGCACCGTAACTTCCGGTTCTGAATAATCCGGTATCACCTTCCTGCAGAACGGTTTGGGCTTTAGTAAGACTCTTCCATGGATTCGAACTAGACCCGTCGCCGGTAGTATCATTCCCGTTATCGGCATCGAAATAATAAGTTGCTGCACCAGCCGTGCCGGTAAAAATACAGATGACAATTACTAAAACGAACATAAGAAGTCCGCTGCAAAGCGAGCTTCTCTGCTCATACACCTGCCGATATGTTTTTTGTGCATTTCTCATAATATAAACATTCATCTGCCCCCAAAATGCTTCCTTGCACCTTTTTCTATTATAAATAGTAAGAATAAATTATCACAGAAGCAAATACACTCTACCAGCTTACACTATGGACTACTAAATAAAACAAATTTAAGGCCTGTATTTTTTACTCAAACGTCTTATAATATGTTCTATTCAATCGGTAAATACGCCAAAAAACACTCATCTCTTATCTGATAACCTTGTTTAACACTATTACGTGTTAGTTTTCGTACAACAATTATATTGACATATTGTGCTTTTTGCGCCATAATATATACAATGCCACCTAAAGGAAGGGAATGGCTAAATCTTCACTAATTCTCAAAGGACTGTAAGGGCTTAGGGCGTATTGATACCTTTAAGAAACAATTATGGTTGTAATGCAGAGTTGTTACATTATAAAAGCACTGAGTATTTTTTTGCATATTTAATACCACTTTAGGAATATTTATTTATGCCTATTTATAATAGGCTATTATTATAGGACTACACACAAATATCCTCCTATGGAGCGATGCGCTGCCAGTGTATGACGTAAAAATGACAAGGCTGGGTAGAATTTCAAGACCGTTCCTTTGGGATCTAACAGTTATTCTGTTAATCCTTTCGGGGATAGGATATCGTGTTCTCGCCTCGAGATTGCAGCTTGTTGTTGATACTCCCATAGAGCTGCCTGTGCCTTTACATGCTTTTCCAACCGAGATTGGTAATTGGACAGGCAAAGATGTACCGATTCCTGAAAACATTCAACGAGTCGCTGGGAATGACGATTTTCTTAATCGTTTGTATGTAAACCAAACAAACAGTCAATGGGTCAACGTTTATATCGCTTACAGCGCCAGACCACGAACTATGGTAGGACATAGACCTGAAGTATGCTACGTTGGTGGAGGGTGGATTCACGATGGTACTGATCCTTCAGAAGTTATCTCTAATGCAGGTAAAAGAATTCCATGTCTGATTCACCGTTTCCACACACCTGCTCCAAGCTATGGGCAGATAGTAGTCTTGAATTTTTACATTGCTAACGGACAGCTAACTAACAATGAGAGCAGCTTTTCAGGTGTTGGATGGCGAACCCCGAATGTTGCGGGTGACCCTGCTCGTTATGTTGCGCAGGTACAGATAAGCTCAGTTCTGGAGAATTCACTCAGGACAGCCGCCAAAGAAATGACGGATTTGATACTTGACTTTTTCCCTGATAAAAACGCCCAAGTCAAGTCGACTGAATCTTTCGGCTCTAACAGCAACGTTATGAAATAGTGCTGTTGCCAGCAGGGATAATCATAAAAAAATAACATATAGTCTTATATAACAAGAAGTTACATTGAACTTGCCAATGCAGCTGAAGGGCACGGAGTGCATATATAATTAAACAATTAATCTCTTGATGAAGGGATAGGGCTGTTGGTTTGTGAAAACGGCAAAAGGCAGAAAATTGTGATACGCCGTGGTACTCCGGATGATATGGATTCGTTGATTGATATATGTCATGATAGTTTTCCGGAGAGTCTTCTCTGGAACAGCCCGAGGTTCTTTGGTCGAAAGTGGTGGAAGTCCGTAATTGCATCCAAATCAGGGGAGGCCTGGATATGCATAAATGGCGAAAGGATTGCCGGTTTCTGTGTTCTTATTACCAACACCGGAAGGTGGAATTCTGAGAAGTCAGGCCGCGATATGAATTTGTTTGCTCTGTTGCTCGCTGCAGCGTTTTCTCCGAGATTTGCTATTCGTCGAGTCAGAGAAAAAATAGCTGGTATCGGGATTGCTTCAGCCGATGAGTCGTTATCGACAACTCCTTGCAATGATAATGGCACCGATACATGGATTGGACTTATTGCTGTTTCACCACAGATGCGGGGACGCGGTTTCGCTAAAAAAATGCTGCAATTCTGCGAAGAGCGGACATTACAACTGCACCGCAATGCTATCAAACTTGTTGTGATACCAAGCAATAAGTCCGCCTGCCGCCTTTATGAAGGACAGGGTTTTATACGCACCACATATAGCTCAATAGGATATGTCTATAAGAAAGTGCCTGGCAAGCAACAAGGAACTACAGAAAGTAACCAACAACGTTAAATATACTCATTATAGATAGATATTACTGTGTTAGGATGGATAAAGACCGTTAGTTTGAGGTATAATGGGCTTAATAAACGATGTAACTAAATTTTTGCGTCGCAGTGATTTCCGTGGTGAGTGTGCCCGAGGTGGTGTTGCCCTTGGCATAGGCAGCGGTGTTGAGCGTGGGCTGAGGTTTGTCAAAAATATCATCCTTGCCCGCTTGCTGGCACCGGACCAGTTCGGTTTAATAGCAATAGTCGTGGTGATATCAGCGGCTTTAGAGGCCTTCGCTGAGGTTGGGGTCAGGCAATCAATCATTCACAATAAAAAAGGTGCAGAAGCGGAATATCTTAATGTTTCCTGGTGGTTTCAAACCTTACGGGGAATAGTCCTATTCATTATGGCTTTTGCTGCAGCACCCTTTATAAGCCGGTTTTATGAAAGGCCGGAACTTTTACCCCTTATGAGAATGTCGTTTATTGCTATTATTTTGAACGGTCTTATAAGTCCGCGGGCTTATGTACTTGAAAAAAATCTCCAGTTCGGTAAGTCGGTTTTCCTGGTACAGGGAAGCGGTTTATTAAGCACATTTTTAACCATTGGACTGGCGTTTTATATTCGGAATGTATGGGCGCTTGTAATTGGACTTGTTGCCGAGGCCTTTATCAAGTTTCTGTTGTCCTTTATTCTATGTCCCTTCAGACCTCGTTTCACAATACATCGTGAAAGTCTGAATGAACTGTTAAAGTTTGCCCATGGCATGTTCGGTATGCCAATTCTGACATTGCTTACGTTCCGGGCGGATGTGATTATTCTGGGCAAAATGGTTATAACATCGCAATTGGGTATATACTATATGGCCTTGAGCCTGGCACAGATACCATTCGAGATATTCGACCGTATAGTCAGCCCTGTTTTGCTGCCGGCTTTTGCAAAGAAACAAAACGACACCACCGTTGTTCGTAATGCTGTGCTGAATATAACCAGGGTCATAGCACTTTTGGGCTTGCCGCTAATGGCTCTGCAGATTTTATGCGCAGGTCCTGCTTTGGCTCTGGCTTACCCGTCGGAATATGCAGTGGCGGCTTCGACGTTTGCCTGGATGAGTGTGTATCTGCTTACCCGGGCACAGGGTATTGTCCTGGGGCAGGTATTTATGGGGTTGGGACATCCTCAATTACACAGGCGATTTGTTGCACTTCGAGCCGTACTTCTTCTGGCTTTTATATATCCCGCGGTGAAACTGATGGGTATTTCAGGTGCCGCATTGGTTCTGGCGTTGTCGAGTTTAATCGCTCTGTATATGCAGGTGGTATGGGTAGGAAGACTCATAAATATACGATTCAGCGAATACATATACCGCTGGCTGCCTGGACTGCAGCTGTCACTGGTAGTGTTGGTTCCGGTTGGACTGTTGGTGCTGTTTGACATCGGTTCGGATGTGTTTAAGGTTATAGCTGGCATAATTTTATATTTAGGAACTTTTGCTTTTGTATTTCATTCATTACGTCACCACCTCAAAGAGCTTAAGCATGAAAGTGGATATGAAAGCGGGACGAAATTGGAAACTTCCTACGATGTTGAAACACAGAGTGTCTGATATGGCTGTCGGGCAGAAAAACAAAATGAAAATATGTTTGCTTGGTGCTTCGTTCAGCACAGGTAATCTTGGCGTCAGTGCCTTGGCTGAATCGAGCATAAAGATTATCCTTAGCCGCTGGCCCAATGCTGAGGTTATACTTCTGGGCAGCGGATATACGCCGAGCGAGTACCACCTGAAAATTATGGGCCGGGAAATAACTGTCAGGACAATACCAATTAGATTTTCAAAAAATATTTTGCTGCCATATCATTTCTTATGGTTTGTATTTTATGGTTTTCTTGTCAAGGTGCTGCCTCAGTCGAGATTGAAAGACGCTTTGATTAACCACAACTCTTATTTCAAAAATGTATATGAAGCAGAACTTGCGTTGGACATCACCGGTGGGGACAGTTTCAGTGATATTTATGGTTTTCGGAGGTTTTTTTTGGGATTCCTCTGCAAGTGGGTTCTCATATTTTTAGGAAAGCGATTTATTTTATTACCGCAGACATACGGCCCGTATAAAAAACCGCTGACCAGAATAATGGCCAGATATATCTTAAATCATGCCGGTATAATCTATTCAAGAGACCGGGCAGGCGTGGATTATGTGGATAATCTTCTCGGCAATCACAATGCGGAAAGGAAAATTCGACTTGTACCAGACGTTGCCTTTGTTTTGGATTCGCGTAAACCCGCACAGATTGATGTGGGGCAGTTGCTGACTGTGCGAACCAAAGAATCCATCGTGGTGGGTTTGAATGTGAGTGCCCTTCTTTTTAACGGCGGCTATACACGCGATAATATGTTCGGTCTGAAAACGGACTATCAGCAGTTGGTTTATGCAATTATAGAATTGCTTATGGAAGATAAAAGAACGATTATTTTGCTGGTTCCGCATGTGTTTCCACCGGCAAGATGTGAAATTGAGAGCGACCCAGATGTGTGTTCCAGGGTATATGAGTCAACAGCGGTAAAATATCCAGACAGGATATTTTTTGCAAGGGGCAAATATGACCAGTCGGAGATAAAATACATCATTGGATTGTGCGACTTTTTCATCGGTTCCAGAATGCATGCGTGCATAGCAGCGATGTCACAAAATATACCTACTGTTGGTATAGCTTACAGTAAGAAGTTTGCGGGGGTTTTCGAAAACATCGGTCTGTCTGATTGCGTTGCAGACATCCACAATTGCGACGAAAAAGAAGTGCTGGAAAAGGTTGAGTCGGTTTTTAGGCATAAAGACCGAATTCATGAACATCTCAAGCGTGTCGTATTTCAAGCGAAAGAAAATATATTGAATATGTTCAAGGACTGGGATGAAGGGTAACACCACAATGCTGTCGAGACTTTTGTATAAGATTTATGCTGTTAGGAGGCATTGGTTAAGGAGCATCGTATTACGTCTTGTTACAAGGCTTGAAGGAGGGCAAATGCAGTCTTGGACTTTTCGTAGAATATTCGCAGATTATCATCATATTGAGGTTGGAATGTACAGCTATGGAGGTTGTTTTGACAGTAGGAGTATAACTGGGTTTACAAAAATAGGTAGATATTGTTCCTTTGCGGAAGGGGTATGCATATTAAACCGAAATCATCCGATTAAATTCAAGTCCACACATCCTTACTTTTTTAACACGAATTTGGGGTATGCCCAACAAGAAATAATACCGATGCGTGAGTTGGTGATAGGGAACGATGTATGGGTGGGACGAAATGCACTGATATTGCCGTCTGTTAAAAGAATAGGTAATGGTGCTGTAATTGGGGCAGGCGCCGTTGTTACCAAAGATGTGCCGGATTTTGCTGTAGTGGTCGGGAATCCTGCTAAGGTGATCAAATATCGTTTCTCAGAAAAAACTATTAACAAAATCAAGAATTCTCGATGGTGGGATAAGGACATCGAAGAACTAAAAGAAAATCTCAAGGAATTTATGTGTCCACTTGAGGAAGAAGGTAGCGATCACAAAAATACTGTTTAATTATAAGGTTCTGAATATATTTGAGGATATACCGGAATCTAACTGAAGTTCGTCTTAAATGGAAAACTTAACTCTAACAGTAGCGGCTGTCGGTGCGGTTCTTGTTATGATTTTACCGCCGGTTTATGCGTTAGCCGCATATATTATGGTTCTGGTTTACTTTCCGACTTATCTGATGGTCACAGTGGGTGGTATCAACATTTCAGCCGCCCGAATCGTTGTTGCTGTTTTAATGCTAAAATGCCTTCTTAACACAGATGTTACTAAGAATTTCAAATGGTGTAAATTAGATACCTGGGTGAGCATCAGTATGGTTGTGTATGTCGGAATGATGTTTGTTACCTTCCCGTTCGGTGAAACCTTACAAAATCGGGCGGGCTTCTTGATGGACACATGGCTTGCCTATCTTGTTACTCGCCTTTGCATAACCGACCGCACAGCAATGCTCAAAGTAATAAAAGCAACCAGCCTTATGCTTGTTCCTCTGGCGTTGCTTGGGGTTATAGAGTCCTGGACAGGCTGGCAGCCTTATCTGCCGTTTACGCGGTAT
>Ga0209777_10007572_pt1 | contig 12031 bp, 10 predicted proteins | sample FrelakmetHBP12HB_FD_187147 | JGI IMG/M metagenome (GOLD analysis project Ga0209777, IMG submission 187147) | Freshwater lake sediment microbial communities from the University of Notre Dame, USA, for methane emissions studies -HBP12 HB (SPAdes)... | ecosystem: Environmental > Aquatic >... | reverse complement strand
GGGCGCGCGCCCTCAAGTAGAGTAAAAAATCGCAACTTGGAAGAAAGGATCTTTTTAAAAGAACCACGCCCTCATTCGGCGCCTCTTCGATCTTTTTTGCGATGAAGCCCATGGCATACTCCTTCCGCTTGTTTGCAAGAGTCTGCCAAATTGATTCATGCTCTTCCTTAAAAAAAGTTTCTGCCTCTACGACAAGTGAAAAGCCCTTTTCGATCTCGGCAGATATTTCTGCAGATCCCTCTTGGATTTTCTTTTGGATATAGTATTGGTCGAGTGCCAGTATTAAGGAGTCGCCTTTTTTTCCTTTGATCCATTCTGCAAGATCAGCCCCATAAAGCTCTCTGAGCTGCTTTTGTGCGGCTTCGCTATAAAGATCTGACCGGCTTCCAATGAGCTCGAGCTCTTTTTCAAAAAGAAAGGAAAGGTCTACTTTTTTTGGCCGTAATTGAAGGCTCCCTTCAACGATGGCAAGCTGCTCTTGTGCCCTTTTTTTGTCATCTGGGGCCATTTTTTTTAAAATAGCGTCGATCTCGTTTTTTTCTGACTTGATGGCCAGATCATCAATTTCTGGTTTTTGAATCAACTGCTCCATTTTTTTCAGCCTGGCCAAAAAGTAATTGTTCAAATAGCTTTTTTTCACAAGAGAAGATGAAATGGCTTGCGGATTGATCTTTGAAAAGCTCTTTATGGCCTCATCAATCTTGTGTGCAAAAAGCAAAACTGTGGCCAAATCATAGGTGTAGGTGGCCTCTTCCTCACCTGAGAGCTGCTTTTGCGCGAGTGCCTCGGAAAAAGTGTTCACAGAAAGATCGAGGGAGCCTGCCTCAAAATAAGAAAGGGCTTTTGCAGCCTCGCCCTCACTAAAAAGAGGGCAGCTTACAAAGACAAAGATGAGCACTGCCAGCCGCAAGGGAGTGATTAAAAAAAGCAGTAAAAAGAATATAGCAAAAATAAGCGGCACCCAAAAAAGATTGGATTCCTGCTCCTCTGCACTTTTCTGAAAAAGGGTCGTCTGGACAAATTGTTGAGCAATCTCTTGAGCAGAAAGAGAGTCGCCACGAATAAAATATCCTCCCTCTTTGGCAATCTCTTTTAAGAAATCAAAGTCGGGCCGAGAAAACACCCCGAGGTCTGGGATAATGCCTCCAGAGGAACTTCCAAGCCCGATCGTGTAAAACCGGCTTTTCTCACTCGAGAGTGCCTTTGCAGCTTTTAAAGAGCTCTCTTTATTGAAGGGCAGTGTTGTCGTTTCCTCACCATCTGACAAGAGCAGAAAAGCCACCTTTTTTTGAAATGGGCCTTTAAGGTAGCTTTTTTTGAGAGTCTCAAAAAGTGAAGAAAAATCGGTCCCTTCGACAACATCGCCACGAAAATCTTGCGTGAGCATAAAACGCAAGAAAAGATAGTCCATGGTAGCCGGGCAGGCCTCTATGGCCCCATCTGAAAAATACCACAAAGACACATTGATGCCGCCGCTCTTTTCAAGAAGCTGACTTACGATTTCTTTGGCTCGCTCCAGCCTACTTTGGTTTGTAGCAAGATCTTTTGTATCCATCGAACGGGATATGTCGATGATGAGGGCTATTTCATCCAGCCGTTCAAATTCAGGTTGTTCTTTTTGAGAAATGGCCTTTTGGGGCCGACTTAAAGCTAAAATAGAAAAGAAGACAGCACTACATATAAAAACTGTTTTCAGCCAAAAAAGGTATGGGCTTGCGCAGAATCGAGCCTGATATGGGCCAAACTGTTTTCTGAAGCCATTTTTGGCCCGATAAAGGATCCAGTAAAGGAAAGCGATGCCAAAGATGATGAGGACAAGAGGAAAAAGCTCTCTTTGTTGAAAGACAATGTCCATCATGGCAAAACCCTCACAAAGAGAGTGTCGAGCACAATACAAAAAAGTAAAAGAATGAGGCCCACCACTATTGCATAAGGGCCTAAGTCCTTCTTTTGGAGCACAACCGCCTTCAGCGGTGTATCACTTTTTTCAAGCTTGTCGATTTTTTGATAGAGCTGCTCTAGAGAAAAACTATTGCGGGCAATAAAAAAGTCCCCTCCAGTGGCGCGACAGGCCTCTTGAATAGGCTCTGTCAATCTCAAAAAAGCCGCCTCATCTTCTGAGCCAAGAAGCGTGATGAAGTAGACCTTTATATGAGAATTGGCCGCAAACTTGAGCGCCTCTTGAGTCCTCATAAAACGAAGAGGATGGTCCTTATCTAAGGGATTTGGATTTTCTAAACCATCTGTTAAAACGATCAGAACGCTATTTTGAATAGTGTATGAGGGCTCTTTTTCCTTTTGCAGGCGCTCTGCAAAATGGCGCGTGTCTAAAATGAGATTGACGGTTTTAAAGATGGCGTAGCCAATTTCAGTACCATCTTCTTCCGGGGTTTTTGCAGCCTCTATTGTTTGCAGCTTTTCAAAAAGGGCCGGCTTTTCAAGTGTTAAAGGAGCAAGGATCTGTGAGCCCCGTGCAAAAGAGCTGAGGCCGATAAGGTCATTTTTGCGCTGATCGATCCAGTCATGCAAAATCTTTTTTGCGCTATTGAGTTTACTGGCTCCTTCTATTTCCTCTCCCATCGAGCTTGACCGGTCGACAAGACAATAGATGGCAATGCCCTTTTGCGGCATTTCAAAGAGGGCACCTTTTCGAGTCATTCCTGAATAAGAAAGGTTGGCAAAAGGCAGGCAAAAACAAAAGAGCGCTACCCAAAAAAAAGCCTCTTTGGCATGCCACAGAGCCCATTTACTGCTTTTTTTAAAGGAGACAAAAGGGGCGACATTACTGAAGGCAAAACCGAGCTTTGCCCTTCTTAAAGCTCGCCCGACTCCATACCCCGAAAGACAAAAGAGCAACACAAGGAAAAATTTTATAAAATCGATATGAAGTGACATATGATTGAGTAAATCGCAAGCTTTGCTCTAAAATACAACAAAAAACTGCATTTAGGGATATATGATCAAATTGAAAAAACAGGAAAATGAAAGGGGTCCTTCTTTCTTTGAAAACCTTTCGCACTCGACTTTTTTTCTCGACGTCTACGAAAAAAAGAACATTATTTTAGTCACATTCTGCGCTTTCATACTCTTTGTAAGCGGTCTATATTGGTGGTTTAACTCATCTGAAAAAGATGAAATTCGCGGCTACTTCAACGCGCAAGTGCTGGCGAGAAAATTGAGTCAGGGGCCAGAACTTTTTGAAGATCAAAAGCAAAAAGCCAAAACAAAAGAGGAAATTTTTTCCGAGTTTGAAAAGCAATTCCGCTCCAACAAAATGGCCCAAGACAGGTTAAAAGGAATTATGGCCGAAGAATATTTGCTCCATGGAAAAAATAAGGATGCCCTTCTTCTTTTACCCTCTTTGATCGAACAGCTGAAAGGCTCAGGCCTCACCACGTTTGCCGATTTCGATCAGATCGGATTCCTCATCGCCCAGAGTAGTTTTACCCAAGCATTAGAGGCCACAAAGCAGCTTGAGCAGAATAAAGAAAAAGCAAAACTGCCTTTTTTTTCTGGCATGGTACTTCTCTATAAAGCCGCACTCGAACAGAAACTTGGGAAAGTCGAAGATGCTAAAAAAACCGTGACCGAACTGCAGAATTTAGCCAAGGGCGGCTATGTCGGTTTTTCTGAAGAGGATGTCGAAGCACTAGCTGCTCATCTTCAAGAAGGTGACCGAAATCTTTCTAACCACTTAAAGAAGTAGTTTGAAAAATTGTGCCATTCTGGCATATAAAGATAGTTAATAGCTTTTGTTAAGGCTATGTAAACGCAGGCATTTACTGCTTGCATGTTATTTGATTACTCACAAGAGGCAAGTCGTTCTATCTTAGGATAGATCAGTTACGAGCTTGAAAGGAGGTGAACAAGAGGCAAAAGGGCTTATCTTGAACCTTGTGATGAACATTGAAAATGAACATCAACTCGCCAAAAGCGAGATGAATGAGACTTTCGGGTCTCAATAACTACCCACGAGGTAGCCATGATTACAATTGACAGAATTCATTCTCCAACAGAGGACGGTGAAGAGCATTTGGCCTTTTCAGTAGGGCCTGAGTCTTTTTTCCCCACTTTATCTGTTATCACCACTCAACAAGAAACAATGAGTGAGTCTGAGCAGATCGTTTGGATGGGAGGAACGCTGAGCGTTTCCTTCTAAATATTCTTGAGCGGCAAAGTTCATTCTTTGCCGTTCTTTTTTTTAATGGCAGTTGTGGATTAACTATCCCGATTTGAGCTCCACCTCTGATCTTCCTTTTGATGTTTTTAAGAAAAAAAACCAGCGCTTCTTAAAAAAAGTTGTTGAAAGATGAATAAAAAAGGTGTAGACTTACCCGTTTAAAAATTGGTCTTGTTGCAAAAAGGAAAATAATATTTTAAAAATCGCATGCAAAGGTATGTGCTCTCGCTATGTGAGCGTCGCGGCTCTAGAGGGAGCTGGGGCAGATGCAAAAATCGCTCGTGCAGTGAATAGTACAGAAGGCTATTTACAAGCGAGCGATCTGTAGCAGATGGCCGAGCTCCATCGGTGCCGCAAGCTCTAAATAGCGAGAACACATACTATAAAGATCATAACTGAGGATGGAAGATGGCAAAAACCCTTGTCGTAGTCGAGTCACCCGCAAAAATCAAAACGCTGAAAAGCTTTCTTGGAAGCAACTACATTTTTGAATCGTCCTACGGCCACATTCGTGATTTGCCAGAAAGTGAATTTGGCATCGACATTGAAAAAGAGTTCGAGCCAAAATACACCGTTCTATCTGATAAAAAGAAAGTGGTCGCCCAACTTAAAAAAGCTGCAAAAGAGTGTGATCAGGTACTTCTAGCACCCGACCCTGACCGCGAAGGAGAAGCCATCGCCTGGCACATCCTAAACCTCCTTCCTGAAAAAACAAAGATCGGCCGCATCTCCTTTAACTCCCTCACAAAAGATGCCGTCCTAGAAGCAGTCGACCATCCAGGGCAGATCGACATGGCCCTCGTCAATGCGCAACAGGCTCGCCGCCTTCTGGACCGCCTCGTCGGCTACACAATCTCCCCTCTTTTAAATCAAAGACTCCATCGCCCCAGGGGCAAAGCCGTCTCCGCAGGACGCGTTCAATCAGTTGCCCTAAAATTGATCGTCGATCGGGAAAAAGAGATCGAAGCCTTTATTCCAAAAGAATACTGGAACATCTTTGCCGACCTGCAGCATGACGCCCTACCGCCACCATTTAATGCCTACCTTTATTCTATTGATGGCAATAAAGTCGAAAAAGAGGCGCTCCTCAATCGGCAAGATTTTGTCTTAATCGACAATAAAAACAAGGCCGAAGATATCGTCGAGGCCCTAAAAGATGCTAAATTTAAAGTCGCCTCGGTCGAAAAAAAGGAAAAAAGGCGCAACCCAGAAGCTCCCTTTATCACCTCCACACTGCAACAAGAAGCAAGTCGCCACTTCCGCTTCTCTCCTGCTAAAACGATGCAAATTGCCCAGTCGCTCTATGAAGGGGTGGAACTTGGCAAAGATGGAGCCGAAGGTCTTATCACCTATATGAGAACTGACTCGGTCCGTCTGGCTCCAATTGCCATCCAAGAGGCCCGCCAGTTCATCCAGAATGAATATGGCGATCAATTTCTGCCAGATTCTCCCCGCTCATACCAGGTCAAAAAAAGCGCACAAGATGCCCACGAAGCCATTCGCCCAACCCATGTCGGCCACCATCCAGAAAAGATAAAACAATATCTCTCGCCCGATCAATACCTGCTCTACACGCTCATATGGAAGCGCTTTATTGCATGCCAGATGACCAGTGCCATTTATGACACCGTCTCCTGCGACATTGAAGCAAACTCTCGCTTCATCTTCCGCGCCACTGGCTCAATTTTAAAATTTGCCGGCTTTTTGATCCTCTATGAGGAAAAAAATGATGAGATCGAAAACGCACAAGAAATGAGACTGCCTCCTCTTCAAGGCGGCGAAATACTCAATCTTTTGGCGCTCCACCATGACCAGTCCTTTACAAAACCACCCCCACGATATACTGAGGCCTCTTTAATCAGAGAGCTCGAGCGCTCTGGCATCGGCCGTCCTTCGACCTATGCCGCGATCATGAACAAAATTCAAAGTCGCGACTACACCCTGAAAGAAAAGGGACGTCTGAAACCCACAGAGCTTGGCTGTATCATCACAGAAATGCTTGTGATGAACTTCAACAAAATCGTCGACACTGGCTTTACAGCCTTAATGGAAGATGAGCTGGAGCTTGTCGCCGAAAGCAAAAAAGACTGGAAAGCGCTTCTCAAACAGTTCTGGAACGACTTCTTTCCAACGCTTGAGCTGGCAAAGAAAACAGCCAAAGTGCCGAAAATCGAGACGAACCTCATCTGCCCAAAGTGCGGCAAATCACTCCAAAAAGTATGGTCTAAGTCGAAATATTTTCTCGGCTGCATAAATTATCCTGAATGTGATTATACAAGCTCTATAGAAGAGGCCTCCTTTGATAAGAGCCTCTATAAAGAAGACTTCCAATGGGAGCAAAAGTGCTCAAAATGTGGCGCTGATATGAAACTTCGTTTCGGCCGATTTGGACCTTTTTTAGGGTGCAGCGGCTTTCCCGATTGTCGCTCCATTGTGGCAATCCCGAAAAAAGAAGATGAAGTGGCAGCACCTTGCCCTGCCATTGGATGTACAGGAACTCTTATGAAAAGAAGATCGAGATATGGAAAGCCTTTTTATTCCTGTTCAGAATATCCAAACTGCGACGTGATTGGTCAAGATCCTGAAGCCGTCCAAGAAAAGTATGTCGACCATCCCAAAACGCCATATCAGAAAACGAAATCGACCGGAAAACATCACTTCAAGGCAAAAAAGGCAAAAAAACCGACGAAGAAATCCTCTAAGAAAAAAGTAAAAGAATAGCTTTTTTTATTGTGCCACTGGCTCTTTCTTTTTCTTGGAAACTTTTGCTGCCTTTTTCGATGAGGCCAGATTGATCGAGCCGCTTCCGCTTCGGATAGTGGCCTTTCCTTGAGTTTGGCCCTCTTTTGAGAGGACATCAAAATGTTTCACCGTCTCGCCTTTACAGGAAAGCCCTTCTAAATCGCAAGCGATCCCGCCAATAGGGCTCATCACATCAAAAGAAAGTAGCGGAAATGGAAAGGAGGAAAAAGCAATATTGCCACTTCCAGATTCTAAAAAGAGCGATGTTAGTTTGGAAAAATTCCCCTTGCAACGAATGGCCCCAGAACCACTTATAAAAGACATTTCTTTATCGCCAACACAATCTTCAAGATGGATTTTTCCCGATCCTGTCACTGCTTTAAAATTGCCTTTGCACTCGATGAAGGCAAGCGATCCTGACCCACTCACGATATCTGATTCGGTGAGCGTTGCCTTTGTGCAGACTACATCACCATCTGAAAGATGAATCTGAGCCGAAAGGGCTCCTCCATTGACCACACAAGGGGCGTGGCTGCCTTGTAAAGCCATTTCGCCTGTAAAGTTATCGATCTGATTGACCCCACTTGGATTGACAATGGTGAGTTTTCCCTGGCAGTCACTACAAGAAAAAGAGCTATTTTGGGTTTCGAAACTGACCTCACTTAAGATTTTCTTCATCACACAGCTTCCAAAGAGGTTTTTGATTTTAATCGTGGCCCCTTTTGGAATTTTAATATGGCCATTGACAACAAGCTCTGAAGCCGCTGGCGTTTTATCGCAAAAAAGGGTGACATCTTTTTCATGCCATTTGAAGCGAATGCGATTCACACTCTTCTTTTTTGCCTCGATCTGTACTGGAAAATAAAAAAGAGAATGCTCCGTCAGTGGATATTCTGAGACAATTTTCATTCCTGTTGGCGCCGACTCGATTTTTAGCTGTACCTTATCGAGCAACTCTTTCGTGCCGGAGACAATTTCAAAGCTCGCCTCAATTTTCCTACTTTCATTTTCTTCAAAAGTAAGATCCCCCATGATGTTTTCCATCTCAAATGAAAAAGATTCTTGGACCTCTTGTTCTACCTTTTTTTCAATCTTAAAAGACTCGTCGATGGAAAAAAGGGGTAAAGCCGCACTCAGGAGAAGAAAAAGGGTGCAGCTAAAATTACAAAACATACTTCACCATTTGTCAAATTTATATCTGTCAATTATGATACAGCTTCACCATTTTTGGCAGGTTTTATGTTTCGCACCTTTTTGATTTTGCTCTTTTTAGCCGCATGCGCTTTTGTTGGCTGGTATAGCTACAACAATTATGACAGAGTTTCTTCCGAAGTTGGCAAAATTTCCCAGTTTCTCGAAGAAAAAACTGCCGTCACCTTTGAGCTCGCAGTATCGGGCGACGCTATTATGCAGAGCCAAAGTCATGAGCTTTTAAAAGATAGCAACCACACTTTTGGAAAAGCCCATGTAAAATTTGTCCCCCTCCTCCTGCTCGAAGTAAAATATGTCGATGATGCCAAAAATACACAAGAGGGCAGACTTCTCTGGAGTCTTGAAAATGGCGAGATGGTGCTCGACACAAAAACCTTTCAGACAACACATGGCTTTCAAGACTTCATCATGCAGAAAGCCCACGATGACGATTTTTATCTGATCCACCTTCTTGAAAAACATAATGGGACACTATCCAAAGACGCTCTCTTTGACGAAGCAATCCTCGATAGTGATCGCATTGAAGCCGCCCTTGCCGATTTAAAGAAAAAGCAGTTGATCAGCATAAAAGGCCATGACATTCATCTCCATTTGGCCAATCCTATGGTCAAAGTGACCCCCAGCACCAATTTTGCCCATATTCTGGTGACAAAGACGATCAATCATGATGATAAAATTGCTCCAAACTACTCTCCGAGCCAAGTTAAACGGGTGGCACAAGCTGCCTTTGGCCATGATTTTGCTATCAGAAAAGAGCAAATAATCTACCTGCCCGTCATCCAAATCGATATTAAAAATCCTGATGGTTCCGTTTTAAAAACTTACTGGAATGGTGTGACCGGCAAAAGAATGGAGATGATTCACTTCATCATTCCATAAAGGGCTTCTTTGAGCTCGCCAAGGCCTACTTCACAAGCTGCAGAAACGACAAAGGTTTGTTTTTTATAATGGTTGAGCTCATCACAAAAAGCTTTGATTTGTTCTGTGGACTCATCAAGATCGCTTTTATTGAGTGCAATGAGAAAAGGTCTTTGCAAAAGTGAGGGATTATAGGACTTCATTTCCGCTTGAAGAATGCGAAAGCTCTCAACTGGAGATATCCCCTCACGGCCAGAGCTATCGATCACGTAGAGCAATATTTTCGTTCTTTCGATATGGCGCAAAAACTCAAATCCAAGTCCTCGGCCGCGGTGAGCCCCCTCAATGATTCCGGGAATATCGGCCAAACAGAGGCGCTCGCCCTCTTTACAGCCGATCCAGCCGAGATTAGGTCTCAAGGTTGTAAAGGGATAAGCTGCCTGTTCAACCTGCGCACCTGAGAGTTTATGCAAAAGTGTTGATTTTCCAGCGTTTGGAAGCCCAATAAAGCCAACATCAGCAATGAGTTTGAGTTCCAGTTCGATCTGGCACTCTTTTCCAGGAGCACCCTTCGTGGCTACATTGGGAGCCCTGTTTGTGGAGGAGCGGAAAGAATAATTTCCTCTGCCGCCATTTCCTCCTTCGCAGAGAATGAGCTCTTCACCATGGTGTGAAAAATCAAAAAGCAGCTTTCCTGTTTGCAGATCTTTTGCCGTCGTGCCCATGGGAATTTTGAGGATAAGATCCTCACCATTTTTTCCTTTTTTGCAAGCAGAGCCGCCATTTTGGCCGTCGTGGGCTTTGAGAAGTTTTCTATGACAAAACCAGTCGAGTGCAAAGACGTTGTGGTCGGCTTCTAAGATGACAGAGCCGCCCTTGCCGCCATTGCCACCAAAGGGGCCGCCTTTTGGAATGTATTTTTCTTTTCTCCAAGAAACAACTCCGTTGCCTCCTGAGCCTGCTTTGCAGGTTATTTGAACACGATCAATAAACATATATCTCAAAAAAAAGCCACAGCCTGCGCTGTGGCGTGAATTTTTACCTCAAGAAGGGGCAACTTACGTCAAAACGGCTTGTGGTGCAACTGAAACGAGGGTTCGTGCCCGTTTTGAGAAGTTTACAAAACCATCGACAAGAGCAAAGAGGGTGTCATCGGTACCTCGTGCCACATTCTTGCCTGGATGCCATTTTGTTCCTCTTTGGCGCACGAGGATACTACCTGCGGTGACAAATTCGCCACTTGCTGCTTTGATGCCAAGTCGCTGACTGCGAGAGTCTCGTCCGTTTCTTGTAGCGCCTTGTCCTTTCTTATGTGCCATATATCAGCTCTCCTTATGAAACGATATCGAGAATTTTAACTTGTGAATATCGGGCTCGATGACCGAATTTCCGATATTGATTCTTGCGCTGTTTATACTTAACAGATTGAATTTTTGGGCCTTTGACCTCTGCGACAAACTGTCCTAAAACACGACAGCCTTCGACACGAGGGCAGCCAACTTTGGTATCTTTGCCCGCTTCACCCAAGAGCAGAACATCAGGAAATTCAACCGATTCGCCTGGTGTTGCCGTTAATAATCGATCGACATAAATAACATCGCCCTTTTTCACGCGATATTGTTTGCTGCCGCTTTTGATAATGGCGTACATGGTTTCCTCACAAAAAAGTTCAATTATGATAGCCAATATCTTAATTTTTTTCTAGAGAAAACAGATCCCTTTTCACTATTTGCCCGATAACATTTCTTGAACCGAGGTGCCAAGCTGCTGAGCAAAGTCGATATTGGCCTCAAATACATTGGGATCGGACTGCAAAGTTTTGTGCTGCTCAAAAGTCTTCTTCAATATAGCTACGAGCCTTCCTCGAGCCTCAACATCTACTCTAACGCCTGCCTGAAAAGGGAGGCCAAAATGGCGCATCTTGCCATATTCCATGTTGCCTTTTTCCCAAGTAAAAGGCACGTCGGGAAGGTGATAAACCATCGGAATCCTCTTTTTGATCATCTCATTTACGGTGCTGCCGCCTGGTTTTGAAATCACAGTGCAAAGCTCTTCTAATGAAGCAATTTGTGCGATTTTTTGAGTTCCCCCCGTAGCATGGATTCTCACAAGATTATTTCGTCGCAAAGAGCTTTCGTTTAACTGGTTCAGCTCCCTCATCAAAGCTCTATTGGCAGATTCGGAAATATTTCCGCAGAGGCAGAGCAGATGAATTTTTTTGCGGCCACTATCTGCAACGATCTGCCCTATTTGATCTTCACTCATGCCAAGTAGCAGTTTTGCATAGACTTTTGCAGCTTGGGCAGTATTGCCTCCCATCATGACCAAGATGAGATTTTCATCGGGTAAAATTTCATATTCTTTTCGTAGCTCTTGCAAAACAGCCTGATCCACTGGTTCTGAAAAGGCTTTTCGAGTGGGATAGCCGAAATTATATTGGAAAAAGGGGTGCAGCTTTTTTGGACAAAGGTCTCTAAATTTTTCTCCCCAATTTTTTTCATCATAGGGCACGCTGATCCGAAACTGCCCCTTATCCATCGTAAGATCTTGTTTTTCAAAGCCATAACAGAAAAAAGAAATATCGATATCTGTCGTGACGACTAAAAGAGGAATGTGCAGTTTTTGGGCCACAGAAAGCAACATGGAGTCGACGAGAGGGACACAAGATATCAGCATATCGGGTTTTTGCAAGGCGATATAATTGAGTAAGAGCTCTTCGACTTTCTGGCGCTGCCACAGAAGCACATTTGGAGTGATTTGCCCCAACAAATTGAGCGAGCGGTTGTACTCATTTTTGGCCATCTCGTTATAGATTTTGTCACAACTCATGGCGGGAAAAATCGCTTGTAGAAGATCGAGCTGCCGCAATGGTTCGTTATAAATGTCGACGACCCGAATATGACAATCGGGCAAAGCCTCTTGGATACCCTGCGCAGCCATCTTATGGCCGGCACCATAGTTACACATAAAGAGCAGAATGTTGGGAGGCCGCTTTTTGTCCCCCTCTTGAACCAAAATCGGCTCATTTTTGTGCTGAAT
>Ga0209777_10007571_pt1 | contig 12032 bp, 6 predicted proteins | sample FrelakmetHBP12HB_FD_187147 | JGI IMG/M metagenome (GOLD analysis project Ga0209777, IMG submission 187147) | Freshwater lake sediment microbial communities from the University of Notre Dame, USA, for methane emissions studies -HBP12 HB (SPAdes)... | ecosystem: Environmental > Aquatic >... | reverse complement strand
TGACCGGGCTGGAGACGCTGGCCATGCTGCCCGAAAGGTCCCGAAAGTCCCCGAAACTGCTTATCCACGACGGCGCCAACCCGGCCCTGCTCGAATGCTTTAGGATGCTGCGAAATTCGATAGTCACATCCGGCGCGGAGGCCCCGCCCAGGGTAATAGCCGTCACAAGCGCGGGAGACGGCGAGGGCAAGTCCACAATTGCGGTGAATCTGGCGATCGCGATGGCTATGGACGGCAAGCGGGCTATCCTGGTAGATGCCGACATGCGCAAGCCCTCCGTCCACAAGCTGCTGTCTCTGCCCAACGACGCGGGGTTATCAGCCGTATTGCGCGGCGATCTCACCCTGGACGAAGCCGTGCTCTCGACGCCCCTCGAGAATGTCGCGTGCCTGCCCGCGGGCCCAATTGTTGAAAATTCGCCCGAATTACTTGGCAAGACTCATGCGCGCGAGCTGCTGAGCGAGATGCGGCTGAAATACGACGAGGTTATACTCGACTGCCCGCCATGCGCGGGCCTGAGCGAGATGCAGATAATCCCGACGATGGTGGACGCCGTCCTGCTCGTGGTTTCGATGAAAGCGGCTATTAAGCCGCGCCTTCGGGCGACCGCGCTGTCCCTGCTGCGCTCCGGCGCTCCATTCGTGGGCCTAGTGGCGAACCGGGTGAACCCGCGCGATATGCAGGATGGCCATATCAGTTCGTACTGCAATTATGCGGGCAAGCTGTCCCCGGAGGGTGTAGGGGGTAACACAACCAAAGTGAAGCCAGTATAGGACCGCCCGGCGGCCCAATTACCGGCAGGTTTAAGGGTGAGTTCAGTCTTGCGGGAACTTCCGTTAGCCCTGAGTAGCCGAAGGCGTATCGAAGGGCGGTGAGCTCCGCACCCGCGCTTCGATACGGCCGACAGACCCGGCCTACTGAGCGCTGACGGGGTGGTGATACCCACATTGGGTTTATCGGGACTTCAGTCCCGATACGAACGCCTTTCGGGACTGAAGTCCCGAAAGACCCAAATGCTGTATAGAACCGTCCAGCAGCTCAATGGCTGGGAGGTTCAATCGGTTTTGGATACTGAATTAGCGTTCGGATTATATCATTCCGACCGGAGCGAATGCGGAGTGGAGGAATCTGCTTTTGAGCTATTAGGCTTCAGCCGTCAGAAAAGCAGATCCCTCGACTACGCTCGGGAAGACGTGGGCGAGGTTATGATGAAATTGAGTACTAGCCAGGGGTCTGGCCGACTCAAGGCGCATTATGCGTCTGTGGCGCTGGCGGCGGCGGACATTGCCGCGCTGCCGGCGTCCGTCGTCATCTCGGTTCTGCTGCGGTTCGACGACCTGCCGTGGTCGAAAACGTATCGGCTGTATCTCAGGCCGCAAGCGCTGGGCGTGGCGATAGCCGTCACGGTCTGCATTTACGCGTTTTCGAGGCTGCGGCTCTACAAATGCGCCTGGCGTTTCGCCGGTTTGGAGATGCTGTGGGCGGTGGTGCTGGGCAACACTATCGGGATCGTTTCACTGGCGCTTCTGCAGTTCTATTTGCACGATGGCCCGTATCCCGCGTCGGTCCTGGTTACCGCCTGGACTCTGGGAGTAACGTTTACCGGGGGGTTCAGGATCGCGTTGCGCGCCGTAGGCACCGCCAGGCACAACGGCAAGGATGCCGCATCGCCCCGCGGGGACCGGCGCAGAAAGGCCGTGATCCTCGGCGGGGGAGCGAACGGAGCCAGAATCCTCGGGGCCGTCCGCGAGGACCCCGACCTGCAATATGATGTTATCGGGTTCCTCGACGACGATCCGGCCAAGAAAGGCGTCTACATCCAGAACGTGAAGGTCCTCGGCCCGCTGGACCTGCTCGGGAGGATGATCGCTAATCGTGAGGTGGACGAGGTAATTGTCGCCATCCCAAACATGGACGAGCGCCGCCTCGGGCAACACGTCATCGAATGCCGCCGGAAGAAGGTGGCGGTCAAGCTGGTACCACAGATCAGCGACGTCCTCAACGGCCGAGGCCACGTGCAGTTGGTCGATTTCGAGGTCGAGGATTTGCTGAGGCGCTCGCCCGAAGTCGTGGACCTAACGGCGATAGGTACCTATCTGACGGGAAAGCGAGTGCTGGTAACAGGCGCGGGCGGGTCGATCGGGTCCGAACTCTGCCGCCAGATCATCTCCATGAATCCGGCTTCGCTGGTAATGCTGGGCCACGGCGAGAACTCCATCCACCAGGTCCACATGGAACTGCTCGGAAAGCACCCGCACCTCGCCGGGCGTCTGCACTACGCGATAGCTTCGGTCGCCCACCAGCCGCGCATCGACCAGGTCTTCAGGGAACACAAGCCGGAGGTCGTTTTCCACGCCGCCGCCCACAAGCATGTGCCTATGATGGAAACCAACGAGCAGGAGGCCGTGCGCAACAACGTGATCGGCACATATAACGTGGCCCAGGCCTGCGGGCGGTCAGGCGTCAAGCGCATCGTGCTGATCTCGACCGACAAGGCCGCCGACCCGTGCTGCGTTATGGGCGTCACAAAACGCCTCTGCGAGGAAATCCTGCGCTGCGCCTCGGAGTTATGGCCCCAGACCAGCTTCATGACGGTGCGCTTCGGCAACGTGCTCGGCAGCCGGGGCAGCGTCGTATCGATCTTCAGAAAGCAGATCAAACACGGCGGCCCGGTCACCATCACCCACCCCGAGATGACCCGGTATTTCATGACCATTCCCGAGGCCGTGCGGCTGGTCCTCGAGGCCGGCGCGGTGGGGTCGTCGGGAGAAGTCTATCTGCTGGAAATGGGCAAACCCGTTAAGGTCCTCGACCTCGCCAGGGACATGATCCGCCTCAGCGGCTACGAACCGGGCGTGGACATAGCCATCGAGTTCACCGGAATCCGCCCCGGCGAGAAAATCCACGAGCGGCTGACTTCGTCCGACGAGCGCATCGAATCGACGCCGTGGGGCGGGCTCTCGCTGATATGCCGCCCGACTCACATCAGCCCGGACGAAATGCTGCGGGCTTTGGAGCAGTTAGAGCATACGTCGAACCACGGGACGCCCGCGCGGATGCGCCGCCTCCTCGGCGAACTAGTCCCCGGCTGTGAGTGCCGGGTCGAGACGCAGGCGGGTGTGAGGGAATCGCGGCAAACCGCGGCCGCGAAGGTCTCGTAGGCACGTCGTCTCCAGGACAGCGCGCGTGTATCCCAAAGCTTGTCCGATGCCCGCCCTACGAAACGTCCGGAGCCTTCCTCCTCAACAAGTTCAGGCTCTGCCGCAATCCCATCAGGGCCAGGCGAAGCGAGTTGAGCTTCTCGCACAGTTCGTTTAGATCAGCCTCGGAAGCGCACTGGCCGTTGACCACCGAAAGCCCCGACGATTCCATCAGCGACTGCACCGCGGATGCCTGGTAGCGCTCTTGTGCCGAGGCATAGTCCATATCGAAATATCCGGCCACAGGGAAAGGCAGGGGGCCGTTGGTTCCGTCCGAGAGAGCGATAAACCCATAGTGCTCCCCGGCCTCCGGCTCCCTGGGGATGAGGCTGAACGGAACCTCGAAATCGGTCAGCGGGATATCTATGGCCTCGATTTCGAGTTCCACGATGCCGCCGCGCAGGAAGTATTCCTTGAGGGCCTGTGCTTCCTCTTCGGTGAACAACTGGTCCACGTAGGCTGCGAGCCTCTTGGCGTAGGCGGGGTTGGACGCGTGAGGATCGAGGGCGAAGACCATATCCTCCCAGCCGGGCACCGTCCAGGTGTAAGGAAAAGCCGGCTCGATTCGGCCCTCGCGAAACCAGTGGATCGTGGCGTCGGCAAACCCCACAAGCCTGTCCGGCCTGGTGAGCATCTCGCCGTGCGTTCTCAGCTTGAAGAGCCTGGGCATATCAGCACCCCCCACAAGCGCATATCGCTCACCCGTTATATTCCGGGGATCGGGGGTGTTGGATACTGGTGAAAGTACGGGGATTCAAAGGGAGAGTTGTGAGTTTTGAATTATGAATTATGAATGGGGGACGGGAGTTGCGGGTTGGGAAGGGAACGCGGTAAGTGTAACGCCATGTATACTCCCTCTCCCGGGGGAGAGGGTCGGGGTGAGGGCGCTTTGTATCTCCGAAGATGCGCGGCTCGGCCGGAGCCTCGCCCTCCCTTCATTCATAATTCAGCATTCACAATTCAGAATTGACGACTTGCATCGACTCCGGTATGAACTGATGAAACTCGATCGGGTTCCCGTCCGGGTCCTTGGTCCAGAACTGCCAGGCGTTGTCGACGGCGATAAACGGCGCGCCATTGGTGACCACGCCCCTGGCCGTCAGCTGCTCGTAGGTCTTGTGTATATCGTCGACCTGCAGGCAGATGTGCACGTAACCGGCGCCCTTGGGCTCGGCATACGGACCATGCGCTCCGGGGAAAAGCTCGATGAACTGCCTGTCCGAAACCTTAACGTAAATCAACCAAGGCTTGCCGTCCTCGCCATTTATCCGAAATTGCTCCACGAGGCCGAGCTTGTTTACGTAGAAATCCAGCGATTTCTCTATGTCCGAAACCCGGACTGCAATGTGTGTGAGACTGATTATCATGGTTATCTGTTCCTCTCGTATACTGGGGCACCGCCAAGTTAAGGCGCCACAACATCCTTGCGCCTGGCCTCCGGAATCACCTTCAAACTCTCGATCTTGCCCTTTCGATAAATGCACTCGACGGTCGTATTGTGCGGAGCGCGGAGCTTGAAGCTGACGTCCCAATCCTTCGGCCAGGCGGGCAGCAGGCGGATCTTGTCCCCGTCGGACTGCAGGAGCATGAGCTGCGTGGTCAGCAGCAGGTTCCCGCCTTGGTCCTGGTCCGGCAGCCAGTCGAAGTTCGGCCCCCAGGTCGCCGGCCAACGATAGGCGGGGTTCGAGTTCGCGGCCTTCACGGTCAATATGCGCGCGGCCTCATCGGTCATGCCCAGCAGCGCCGCGCAATTGCCGTCATAACCCCAGCCGACATCGAGGTGATTGACTCGCGTCTCATAAGCGGCGCGGGCGACGTCCAGACCCGGCTTGCCCACGCCGTAAAGCCTGAACGGCCAAATGGCGTATAGCTCCGGGTTCTCGCAGTTCGTTCGGTTGGGGTTGTACTTTTGAGCAACGGCAAGCCTGCGGACCATCTTGCCGTCAACTGTCACTTCCTCGACAGGCACATGCGGGCAGGCGGCCCTCATCCTGGCGAAAAACGCCTTCTGCTCGGGAGTCGTCAGGTTCGCCGGCAACGCGCACAGCCGCGCGGTGATGTTCCGCAGTCCCGCCGTCGATGGCATGTCGTTGATCACACCGTGCCAGATCGTCTCCACCGCCTGAGTCGGGTCCAGAACGATCTTCCCGCTCGCATCTTTTTTGAACCGTGTGTCGAAGTATTTCAGCACGGACTCCGCCATCGGCAGCGCCTGGGCTCTGAGAAACCGCTCGTCGTCGGTGTAATCCCACCTGTCGAGCATCATCGCGACGAGTTCCGGCCCCTGGTTCCAGGCATACTGCCACCACGGGCAGAGGACCTCCTTCGGCTCGTGACCCGCGCGGTTCCAGCCGTAGTCGCCGTTCGAGTAAGTCCCCCACATAGTCATGGTCTCGGGAAAATAGCACCCTTCGGCCCCGTGGTAAAGCTTCGCCCTGGCCTCGCACAATGGCCTTGCCGATTCGTAAAGGCTAAACATCGGCCCCATCATCTCGAAGTCGCCGTCCGCGAGCATGGGATGACAAGTAAATCGAATATTCTGCCACCAATGGCAGTCTCCCCAGTTCCGCCAGTCGGGATTATACGGCTTGCCCATCGCAGCCGGCTCGACCGTGAACATGGTCCCGTTGAACTTAATCGGAAACGGCCCACGCCCTCCACACGCCTGAACATAGCGCTGCAGTGCATACGCGCGAGTGATATGGCTGCTGTCGTCGCCGACAACCACCCACGACCTGTCCCAAAAGTTTTCCCACCACGCAGCCGTCCGCTTAATCGCCTTCTGAGGATCAGCGCCCGCCGCGATCTTCTTTGCCTGATCGAGCCATTCCCGCGCCGTCGTGGTCTGGCCGCACGGCGCGGCTATGCTCAATGCGAATGACTTCACCGGCGAGGGCATCTCCAGCGCATGCCCATCCACCGACTTAAATCCGCGCCCGACCATCCAGCCGCCGAAAGTTCGATGAATCAGGGAATCTTTCACCTTGTCCGCTATCGACTCCAGCGACTGCACCTTCATCGTCGACTCAAACGCCGTCGACTCCTCGTTGCGATGGTACCACGCAACGGCGTCTCCGATCCCGCCGGGGAACACATCGGCGGATTCATGGAGTTCAAACGGGGCATCGCGCAGGGTCCACGCGGAGTTCTGTTCCTCGCCTCTTGCAATCACATGCCGCTCGGTCCGCCAGCTTTCGACTGTGGCCTTCACGCTCACCGGGGAAGCCGACTCGCCCGCGCAGTAAATCACCGGGCTATCGGAATCGACAAACACGCGCAGCGTCACCTTGCCCGCGCCCTCACCCGCGGTTATCACGCACGCACCATCGCGGAGAACCAGCTCCTGCCGAAATGGCGCGCCGGCCTTGAACGGGTTTGGGGAAAGCGCCACGCGCACCGAGCCGACTTTGAGCAGCCGGCTTATCTCACTGTATGAGTCCGTGCGGCTTATGTAAAACCGCAGTTCGCCGTTCTCCTCCACCCAGAGGTTAATCCCCACCTGCCCGTTTCCCATAGGCATCGACCCGGCGGCGTCTTTGCTGGGCGTCGTCCAGACAACGTTGTAAGGCTCGGTCCAATGAGGGCCGGCCATCGCGGCCGTGCCCGCCAGTATCGTCAAGAACATCACAAAAGGACCAATCAATCGCTCCATCCTACTTCACCTCGATCAGCCGCACCGGTCCGCGCAGCCCGGATTCGCGGGTATCGCCGTAGCTGTTGTTGATCTGGTTCGCAACCCGAACCCGAATTTCGTTTATTCCGGTCCTGGCCGCGCCGCTGACATCAAACTCATAAGGTCCCCACAGCCGCATCCCGCAGGGCTTGTCGTTCACCCACACCTGGGCGGCAGAGTGGACAGTCCCCAAATCCAGGCGAATCCTCCCGCCGGCCCTGCCAAGCCTCACGCTGGCGCTGTAGTCCATAAGTCCACTGAACCCCTTCAATCCCCACGCGCTCCAGTCCTCCAGGGGTTTCTCGACACCGGTCACCAGAGTCTCATCCGGCTTCATGGGATTCTCCATTGCCGGCTGGGCAGACAGGTCACATTTCACGGTCCACGGTCCATCAACCGTGGCTACCACTTGCGTGACCTCGGGATGGACCTTCGCGCCCACAGGCCGCTTCGGATCGAGTACCAGCCAGTATGCCTCCAGCGGCTTGAAAGTCAGAGCAACCAGGCTGCCATCCTTCCGATCCCTCGATGCCGCGGGCCTGGTTTGGCCTGTTTCGCAGTCCCATATCGAAGCCTCGCCGTGCGCCCCGGAGATCAACACCTCGCAGTTCCGGGTGTCGGTTTCGCTGTTGTTCACCAGCCAGAAGAAATCGCGCCCATCGACTCTGCGGTGCGACTGCAACATAGGGAAGCTGCCGACGACAAACCTTACCGGGCTCTCCAACCCCGGCGCCTGTTTCTCGATCAATGGCTTCAGTCCGTGCTTTGACGCATCGGTCTCATACACCCAGCCGGGGCCGTAATTCCAGTGTGCCCGGCAGTCCGCCGGCTCCGGTTCGCAGCGCGTGAACGTGCGAAGCCCGGAAAGCTCCTTCATCAACCCAGACATCTCCGGGTCACCCATTCCATTATCCGCTGAACCGTCGGGTAGGCTTCCCAGCGCGTAAACTCGCCCGCCAGCCTTGGCGAATTCGACTATCTTGCGCGCGACATTCAGCGGCATAATCCGCAGCGGAGGCAGAACGACTGTCTTGAACTCCAGCGGACCTCGCACCAGCCGTGAACCCTTGACTGTCATCTCGCTCACGTACTTCCGGTCGCCTATCAAAAACTCTACCCGCCCATCAGTCAAATCCTGAATGGCCTTGCAGTAACTCCTGTCGATGGCGTTGATCTGCCTGCCCTCCGGGCTGTTCTCCGAGAACGTCCACATATCCACGTCCAGCATGTCGCCGCTGGCCAGAATCCAGGCGGACTCCAGAGGGTTATAGAGCAGCACGTCCGGGCTTGCGTGGCCGAGCGAATTGACAAAGCTCGCGCGCCTCACGAAGTCGGTCCACAGGTGCATCCACGGAAACATCGGGTTCTCCGAATACCAGTCGGGCATCCAGGGGTTGCCGGTGAGCTTACGGGTTGTAAAGACGCCGTGCGGAATGATGTGGCTGATCCCCCACGCCGTCACGGCGTTCACGCTTTGCTTGAGGAACTCGGGAGTGAAGACTCCCCAGCCGCCGGCGCCCATCAGTTCGGTGGTAGCGCGAGTGTTTCCGAACTCGGCAACTGACACGTCTTCCTTGAAATCATGTATGAACAGCGCCTTGGTACCCAGGCAGTCCTGCCCCGGCATCGTCAGCGCACGCAGGAGCTTCATGTGGTCGCCCACGCAGCTTACCTGGGCAGGAATGCTTTCCTCCCACACGTGGGCAGTCGTATAAGCGCCGTGCCTTTCGTTCCAATCGGTCGTGACGCGGAAGTTGGCCGAGTAAAGGTCCGAGACGAGGTCAAACCACTCCCACCGCGCCTTTGCATACAGCCCTTCCACGTCCTGGTCCAGCATCAGCGGCATCCACAGCCGAATATCCCGGCCGTGGCGCTGCTTATACTTCTGGTCCAGTGACCCCGACCACGCAAGCTGCCAGCCGTAGTCGCCCTCGTTGTCGATGAAATCGCCAGGGATTGACTTGCCAAGCTTATCGCCCATCCGTTTAGCGTAAGGCTCCAGGGCGATCTCCGCGAACGCCTTGCCCAGACGCTCGTCTATAGTGTTGGCCTGCTCACCGTCAAACGCGCCGGCGTGGTAATACCTGTTGAAGACGTAAACGCGCCACGTGCCGGTATCCGGAACTTTCCATGTAAACTGCCCGCCGGAGCCTATCACGCGCAGGGTCTTGGAGAGGATCGTCCGGCGCTCGTAACCCCGCCCGCCTCCGCCAATGCCCTGTCCCGCCCACGGGCCTTCATCCGCTGCGCAAATCTCGTTGGCCCCAACCCAGCCGCTGTCGTCAAAACCAACCCGCATCCAGTCACCCGCGGGCTGCCGCAGGGTCGTTCTCCAGGAACTGTCCGAAACCACGCTAATAGTCGATCCGTCGTCGAGCTTGATGGTCATTCCCAGGATCATCCCGAATGGCCCATCCAGGTTCGACCCCTGCACCGCTAGCACATTCCGGCCACCGGACAGTTTGCCGGTTACGTCATATATGCCCGGAATAGACCAACTATCGCCGGTCCCAATCTGGGTGCCATTGACGAATAGCGCATAACCGTTATCGACGGTCACCTGGATCACCGCCTTCGCGACACTCCTGCCTGCGGGAATGTCCACGATCTTGCGGAACCAGCAGGTGTGCTTCGTCTGAGTCCCGTTCGGGTCCCAAATCCACTTGCCCATCTCGGGCAAGGCCTCCGCAATACTCGGAACCGGCCTGTCCAACCGCGCCGCCACCGCGAAAAACGATTCCGGCACCATGATCTCACTGCTCCCGGCGGCGTCGATGACTTCCCATTTAAGCGACTCAGCCCGAAGCTCCGGGTGAGCTTTCAGCACCCGACCGTGCGCCTGAAAACTGGGCCACCAGTACTCATCGCAGTAGCCCAGATAGCCCCCGCCCTTTTCGGCCTCCTTGAGGGCCGCCCCGAATGCATCGAACCAGCGGTCCGTGAGCCAGTTGTCATCAGGCAGATCCGGTGTGCCGACCATCGACCTCCGCGCGTGAGCGTAACCTGGGTTGAACCCCTGCGAGAGCATCACTCGCGACATCTCCGCCATCTTCGCCGGGTCCAGCGGTTCATCCCAGAACCAGAACACGAACGGCGCAAACGCCATCCCCGGCTCCGAGAAAGCCTTGCGGGCATCGCCAAAGGCCATCACGGGGCGCTGCCCGAAGTTTTTGGGGAGCGCGTTGCTCACGGCCCCGGACGCGGCGCACACCGCGCATTCGAGCGCAAGCATTAGAGCCATAACAGTGTTCAGTGTCTCTCTTTTCACGGTCACATTCCCGGGCCCGAAATGGTATCGGACTTGAGCTGCTTACTTGCCGCCGCCTTTGCAGGCGCCCTTCTCCAACAACAGCGTCTTTGTGGGCGCATCGCAGACCTCGGACGGGCCGAAATACTGAATCGGGCCGGGGAAGACGTAGCAATCGTTAATTGCCCAATCGTCGCGGCGGGTGGCGATGTACTTGAACGGCTCGCCGTCAAGTTCCACTAGCGCCTTTTTGATCACCGGCGTCGGGCGGCCCTTGCGCATCTCCATGTTGAGCATCATCGTGACCGGAGTCCCGCCGGCGACCCATTCATCGGCGCTCTTGGTCATATTCTGCACGTTGGCGGTGTAGCCGGTGACGTCGGCCCGGACAAGCTGCGCGGCCGCGGCGCCCAGCGAGTAACAATAGTCCGCGTCGAAATTGGTCGGAAACGCGCTCCGGCCCTCGTAGCCGAAGAAATGCCCCAGCGTGGAGAACTTCGCCTGGGTCTCGCCCTTGCTTGTCATCAGCTTTATCTTGTCTGTGACCAGGTCCATAAGCAATCGCTCGGTCTCGACCTGCGAAAGCGGGACGTTGCCGTGGCTGTCGCGCCGCAGCAGGACTTCCTGAATCTCCTCGGGCAGCGAGCCATACACACGGGCGCTGTGGTCACTTAGCTCGCCGCTCAAATACTGCACGCGCTCGGCGTGGTCGCCCAGGTCACGAATGAACTTCTCATCTTTGCCCAGAATGTTGGAGAGCTCATCTATCATGGTCTTAATATCGGAAATGAACTCCGGCAGGCCCTCGGGGACAACCAATATGCCGTAGTTCTTGCCGGCCGCCGCGCGCTTGGCAACGACATCGGCTATGTAGTCGACTATCTCGGCGAGCGTGGTACCCTTTTCCTGAATCTCCTCGGAGATCAGGCAAATATTGGGTTGGGTCTGCAGGGCGCACTCGAGGGCGACGTGGCTGGCCGAGCGGCCCATAAGCCTTATGAAGTGCCAGTATTTGACCGCCGAAGTGGCGTCGCGGCAGATGTTGCCGATAAGCTCGGAGTAGGTTTTGACGGCGGTATCGAAGCCGAAGCTGGCCTCTATTTGCTCGTTTTTCATGTCGCCGTCTATGGTCTTGGGCACGCCAATGATGCGGGTGCGGGCGTTCTGGGCGCACAGGTATTCGGCGAGCACGGCGGCGTTGGTGTTGGAGTCGTCCCCGCCGACGACCACCAGTCCGTCGAGGTCCATCTGCTTGAAATTCGCGAGGCAGGCCGCGAGGTCCTCGGGTTTTTCGATCTTATCGCGCCCGCTCATGATCATGTCGAACCCGCCGGTGTTGCGGTATTCGTCGATAATCTCCGCGGTAAGCTCTTTATATTTGCCCTTAATGCAGCCGCCCGGGCCCTTGAGGAAGCCGTATACCGTGGAATCCGCGTTGGCTGCCTTGAGGGCGTCGAACAGGCCGGCAATCACGTTGTGGCCGCCGCTGGCCTGCCCGCCCGAAAGCACCACGCCGACCTTGAGCGGGCCGCTGTTGAGGTTGCTCTCACCCTCCACTATCTTGGCGGCCGGCTGGCCGTGGGTGTGGGGGAACAGCTTTGCAATCTCTTCGGCATGATCAACGGGCTGGGTGGGGGCGCCGAACTCGACCCTAATCCTACCCGAGCGCAGCGCCCTGGGCAGCTTGGGCTGGTAAGCGGCGCGCGCCTTCTGCAATGCGGACTTCTCGCTAATCATTCTACTTGATCTACCCCTTTCCTATACTGACAGGCGGCCCCACGGTGTTTCGGGACTTCAGTCCCGAAACGGACTGGCGTTGCATCGGAGTTGATGTTTCGGCATTTCAATGCCGAAGCCCGCCTGCGCTTGTACATAAATCCCCCTCCACAACGAGAGGAGCGCTATCAACCTC
>Ga0209777_10007570_pt1 | contig 12033 bp, 10 predicted proteins | sample FrelakmetHBP12HB_FD_187147 | JGI IMG/M metagenome (GOLD analysis project Ga0209777, IMG submission 187147) | Freshwater lake sediment microbial communities from the University of Notre Dame, USA, for methane emissions studies -HBP12 HB (SPAdes)... | ecosystem: Environmental > Aquatic >... | reverse complement strand
CACCTTTTGTCTGAGGCCGTCAGATGAAGTGACAGTTCCTTTTTCGATAAATTTGAAAAAGAGAGGGCCTTCCTTTGGAAGAAACCCAAGATGAGAAAGTTGTCCTGGTTTCATCGAAAAAGCTTCCAAAGTTGAGGCAAATTCTGGCACATCGCGTCGAATAAGCCGCTCTTTTGCGCGCACAAGCTTCCATTGATCTGTAACAGAAGACTCATCAACTTTGCCTTTTTCGACCACAAACTCGGCGCTCTTTTCAGGAGATTTTTGGATCAGCCCATAAACCTCTTGCATATAGGGAAGGAAGAATAAGGCTATTCGAGAGCTTTCTTTATCCTGCCAGTTGCAAAACCGTGGCATCTCCTTTTCAGCTGAGACTTTTTCATTATCGAGACGGCGGAACAAATCTTGAAAATGGATTTCGCCAACTTGATCTTTAACTTCAGCCAAGTCTTTCCATTCTCCGTTATCTTTCACAAAATTTTGGGGATTTTGGCCTCTGACGCGCAGATAGGTAGCCTCAAGAGCTTTATCTAAAAGGGCAGTCAAAGTTCCATCTGCGCTCGCCTCTTTAAAGGTCAGAAGTTGTGGTGCATCATTTCGCGCATCAACAATAATACGATAGAAATTGACCCCATCCTGGTTATATTGAGAAAGGGCAGGACTTTGGCTTCCAAGTGGTACGCTGTCCAAAATGCGCATGAATTCGCCATTGTTTTTTATTCCGGTAAAGGGAGTTTTACCACCTAAATCGCGCAGGGCGGCCTCTTCATCTTTCATCCCCTCTTTTTTCAACGCATCTTCGAGCCATTCTGGATGTTCATCGATCATTTTATTTCGGCTAAAGGTGTCGACACGGGATCGAACTTTTTGATCCATTTTTTCTAAAATGGCAAAGCGTGCTTCTGCTGTTTTAGCTTGAGTCACTCCCAACTCTGGAAATGCCTCCACAACAACTTTCCAATTGGGATCAGCCACTTGCCATTCCCACGTTTTTTTCACGCCGATGTGAAGGCCAAGCTCATCTTTATTAACGTGGCTATATTTGACGCGGTAGCGTTTTTCAACAAGCTGAGGGTAAACCTTCTTCACCTCGGAAGGAGAAAGAATTTTCTTAGAGGAGAAGTTTTTCCCGCCCGTCGCTGTGAGATATATTTGCAGTTTTTCAAGGTCGTTCAAGTTTTGTAAACAAAACTGTTTTGGAAGCCTATACATCTCGACATCGGAATATTGATTGAGCTCGCGATAAAAATCCTCATATGGAAGCGGTGAGAGCACACAGCTATTCGATAAGCTCCCAACGTAGGCTCGATAGAGTTCAACATTGTGCCAAGCACGAATCAATCTTCCCTGATCCATTCCAAGACGTCTCAGCTCTTGCTGAAAGTACTCATCAGGACTCGTAACAAGAAAATAGGGATTGCGCTGATTTTCCTTAAAACTTGTTGCCAGGTTGCGGCTAAGAGTCTCTAAAGTGGCATCACGAGTCACCCTCACTCCCTTCTTTGCAGCAATTTTTGCCGTGTTGATCACATATTCGGCAGAAATGTCTAAAAACTTCTTTCCAAACCAGTCTTGCAAAGAATGGTATCCAAAGAGAGAGAGATCTTTTGTCGGCAGGGTTTCATCTTGGGTGACATAGGACGATTGCATCTGCTGATAGCCAATAAGCTGTTTTAAATATACTGAGGGGAAGTTTCGCTCATCGAGATAGAGTTTGACGCGCAGATCAAAAGCCTGTTTCGATGCAGGATTGCTCTGTTTGAGCAGGGCAGCTAAATTCTGTTTCAAATCGGGGGCAAAATAGGCCCAAATAGCCTCTGCAGAAATAAATGAAGCGTGGGGATGGACATAGGGCGTAAAATGTTTTTCACGATCGAATCGAAGAGTGAGATCTGAGGCAAAATCCTTTAAGAATGGGGCAACCATAACTTGGGCAACGCCTGTGCTCAAAAGATCGTTAACGATAAATCCATCATTAAAAGCGCTTCCGCTTCCCCCAGCAGATCGAAAAAGGATGTCTCGCGAATCGCCATTGAGAATAGCGACAAGATCATTCACCTCTGTTTGGTAGACCTTGCTTCCATCAACGGCAATGAAAGAAACCGAATCGCTCTTTTCCCCTCTCAAAAATACACTATATGTTCCGAAAAAGGAAAAGGAGATCACGATGACGATGGTGATCAATAAAAAGAAAAACTTTTGATAACGACGGAAGAATTCTAACATAGGCTTAAAACCAAATTTTGGATTTTGCCATAGTAGCAAAACATGTAGCATTTTTGCCATCTTTTTGATAATATGTTGCTTTCCCTACATCTTGAGACCAATCATGGATATTATTAATAAGTTGCTTCAAAAGTTTGACAAAGAGCTTTTTGTCCCCAAAACTGTCATTTGCTTCAGAGAAGGCATTTCGAAAAAACAGTTTCTGAATGATCTTTTCGCTGGAATTACAGTTGGAGTCATAGCCCTCCCGCTTGCAATGGCTTTTGCCATCGGTGCCGGTGTTGCCCCAGAACGGGGGCTTTTTACCGCCATTGTGGCAGGCCTTATCGTATCACTATTGGGCGGCAGCCGCGTCCAAATTGGCGGTCCAACAGGTGCCTTCATCGTCATTATTTTTGGCATTGTTAATCGGCTTGGCTATGACGGACTTGCCCTTGCCACCCTGATTGCAGGGCTGATTTTAATTATTTTTGGGATAACAAAGTGTGGCACCTTCATTCGTTTTATCCCCTACCCTGTGACCACAGGTTTTACAACTGGAATTGCTGGCGCCATCTTCGTCAACCAGATTAAGGACTTCTTCGGTCTGAAAATCACAACTTCCTCGGTTGATTTTTTCGAAAAAATTGAAAGTTATTGGCACTTTCGCGACACCATTTCTTTCTGGGCTCTTGCCCTCGGTGCCTTGGCTATTATCATTATCTACACACTACAAAAAACATCGAAAAAGATTCCAGGAGCTATTGTCGCGGTCATTGTGACGACCCTTATTGCCTACCTGTTTCATCTGCCTATCGACACCATTGAGAAAAAGTTTGGGGCCATTCCCAATATGCTCCCCTCTCCCTCAATGCCTGCTTTTTCCTGGAAAAGCATCCAGCTCGTTTTTCCTGACGCCATTACCATCGCTGTTCTTGGCGCCATCGAATCACTTCTTTCCTGTGTTGTGGCCGATGGTATGACCGGTTTCAAACATAAGTCAAACCTCGAGCTCGTCGCTCAAGGTTTTGCCAATATTGGCTCGGTACTTTTCGGCGGCATCCCTGCAACGGGCGCTGTGGCCAGAACGACAGCAAACGTGCAGCTGGGTGGAAGGACTCCCATCTCTGGCATCATCCATGCTATCACCGTCTTGCTCTTGATGCTGCTTCTTTCTCCTTTTGCAGGAAAAATACCACTGGCTACTCTTGCCGCTATTTTAATTGTCGTAGCCTACAACATGGCAGAGCTGGAACACTTTAAAGAGATTTTAAAAGGGCCAAAAAGTGATGCTCTGATCTTGCTGACAACCTTTTCTCTGACTCTTTTCATCGACCTGACAGTAGCGGTTCAAGCAGGCGTCTTGATCGCCGCCATTTTATTCTTAAAACACATGACAGAAAAAACGACCGTCCGTCTGTGCAAAATTTTAGAGAATGAAGAAAAGAGTAAAGAAGTTTTAGCACTCCCCAAAACTCCTCCACCGCCAGGTGTCAATATTTTTGAAATCGATGGCCCCTTTTTCTTTGGGGTGTCAGATCTGCTCAATGAAGCACTCCGTCTTCTCGACACACAGCCCAAGGTTTTTATTTTGAGGATGCGCAGCGTTCCGTTAGTCGACGGCTCTGGTCTGCAAGCGCTGAAACAATTTCATAAAAAATGTCACAAGCTTGGCATTGTCTTTTTAATGTGCGAAGTGCGTGCTGACGTGATGAAAATAATTTCCGCGAGCTCTGTCGTTGAAACTGTTGGCGCATCATGCTTTTTCCACACCTTGGATCAAGCTATCGATTCAGCCAGAGGTGCTATTGGCTCAAAAGTTTGATGAGGGCCGTCTTTATTTCAGACGAAACTCTCTTGTGATCAGAGGGGCCGCACAGCCAGTGTGAGCTTCTTTTCATCGCCCTGATGACATCGTTTCCACCAAGAAAGGCCTCTGAGACCTTTTGCCAATCGGGCGGTGCCAAAAAAATGGAACACTGATGCAAAAAACCACTCTTGGTTTTTCTCTGGCTTGCGCCATAGACTTTTTTACCATCGAGTTTTAGGTCATATTGTGAAAGGCTACACATACAAAGCCTTTGCCGCTCATTTGGAGCTGATTGTTCGACTAATTCAACCGGCAGGGCAAAGATTTTTTGCAACAGTTCACACAAGATTGTATTGACCCTTTTATAATTGGTGGCTACCTGGTCTGAAAAAAGGCGACAGTTTCTCGGCACAGCCAACGAAAAAGAAAAATCAGCTCCGTGGAGGATCATTCCCCCTCCTGTTGGCCGCTTGGCTAAATCAAATAAAAGGTGCGCTTTTGGCCCTAAGAACTTTTCTTTTTGAACAAAACAGCCCCAGGTTATGGCAGGGCCTATCCAATCATAGAAATGGAGGATCGGTTTATCAAAATTGGAAAGCTCGGCCAAAATGTGCCCGTCAAATTGCATGTGATACTGTGCAAGATTTTTCCCTCCATCAATAATGTGGAGGCCTTTTACCGAAAAAGTGGATGCCATGGTTCACGAAGGAGTTGCTCTGGATAATAGCCATACTTTTTCAAAAAGTAGGGGTCAGGGTCATTCTTCGAGATGCTATATTTTGCTTGAGGATCGGCCCAAGCGATGAGAAGAAATCTTCTTTTTTTCAGCTTCTTTAAAAGGGATTTCTCAAAAGGAAAATTCGGGCGAAAAAAACAGCCATTTCCTTTTTCACAGCAAAAAGGAGGAGGAGTTTGAGCGTCTAAATCTGAATCAAGAGCTATCAGCAGGGCTATTTCAAGGCCTTTAATAGAACACCGATCTTGGAGATTTTTCCCCTTTTGCACACTCGACCCTCCGATCAGCTCATCAAAGCCAAACCTGAGAGTTTTCTTTTCTGTAAGCTCTTTTGCAACTTGAGCAAGAGATGGGTTGAAAATGATCCGTTTGAACTTGTCATCTTGTCTACAAAGGTCTTTTGCCCCAGGTTTTTGCAAATCTGTAAAAAGAGAGAGCTCTTTTTCTCCCCAAAGAGAGGTAAACTCAATATAGGAGTTTTTTAAAAAGAAGTTTTTTTGCTCTTTTGTCAGCGCAAAATGCATCTAAGATTCCTCTAAAGTGAAAAAAATTAGTATGTGCTCACGAGTATGTAAGCGCCGCTCCTCTTGATGCAGCTGGGGCAGATGCGCGGACCGACACCGAAGTAAAAAGCCAAAGGCTCTTTACGAGGTGTCGGTCCAAAGCAGATGTCCCTGCTCCATCGGAGGGGCAAGCTTTAAATACTCGTGAACACATACAAAAATTATACACTTTTATGATATAAACTTCCATCAGCTATGAATCCATATTCTGCTTTAGAAGAAAATATTCCCAAAATTGAAAAGATCCTTGGGATTACGTTTGACGATAAGAATCTCATCTATGCCGCCTTTACTCACAGCTCCTTTCTCAATGAGTTCAAAAAAGCCTCTCTCATGACGAACGAGCGGCTCGAATTTTTAGGAGATTCAGTCCTCAACTTGATTATAACCCAGTTTTTGCTGCAAAAATATCCCGATTTTGATGAGGGAGATCTGACAGCGCTGCGGAGTTCTCTTGTCTCTGCTCCAAGCTGCAATGACTTTGTGATGAAACTGGCTCTTCATCCCTTTCTTTTGGTTGGCAGAGGCGAGCAGATCATCGATTCAAATCGTCGCACCTCAATTTTAGCCGATTTTTTTGAGGCTATTTTGGGGGCAATTTTCCTCGATAAAGGCTTTGAAAAGAGCCGCTCCTTTTTCTTTTCCCATTTTCAAGAAATGCTCGAAGAAAAACTCTCAAGCCCTTCCACAAATTTTAAGGCTCTTTTGCAAGAATATGTGCAGAAGACAAGTCATGAGGTGCCCTCATACAAGATCTTGAGTGAAGAGGGGCCCGATCACGACAAAAATTTTACTGTTGGGGTCTATATCGATAACACCCTCTTCGGACAGGGCTCAGGGCCATCGAAAAAAATCGCCCAACAGCTGGCTGCCCAAGAGGCCATAAAAAAATTGCAGGAGCCAAAACTGTCATGAAAACAAAAACGGTCTGGAGCTGCTCTGAATGTGGCCAAAATCAGGTTCGCTGGTCAGGACAATGTAGTGGCTGCGGCAATTGGAACTGCCTTGTTGAAGAAATTGAAAAGCAAGTAAAACAAGACGCACGCTTTCCCACTTCAAAAGAAAAATCAAAGCCAGTTCGTCTTCATGAAATAGCCCTTGGCTCAGATGTTAGGGTAAAAAGTGGCCTCCATGAATTTGATCGAGCCATTGGTGGCGGCATTGTCGCAGGACAGGTGACGCTGATTGGTGGTGATCCTGGGATTGGCAAATCGACCATTGCACTCCAGCTAGCGAGCGCTCTTTCACAAAAGGGAATTTCTGTTCTCTACGTCTCAGGGGAGGAGTCCCTTGAGCAGATCTCTTTACGCGCAAAACGGCTCCAAGTAGCTCCTGATAGCCTTTTTTTCTTAAATGAAATCGAAGTCGATGAAATCGTGAACCAAGTGGAAACGATAAAACCTTCTGTTTTGATCATCGACTCGATTCAAATTGTCTACCATTCCCTGCTTACTTCTGCTCCCGGTTCGGTGTCACAGGTGCGCCAAGCCGCTGCAACCTTTGTTGAACTTGCTAAAAAAAACAAGATTGCCACTTTTTTGATTGGCCATGTGACAAAATCGGGAGAAATTGCCGGACCTAAAGTGTTAGAACACCTGGTCGACACAGTATTATACTTCGAAGGAGACCGGCAGCAGAATTTGCGCATTTTGCGTGTCGTAAAAAACCGTTTCGGCCCAACTGATGAGATTGCCGTCTTCCAAATGTATCAGGCAGGACTTGTTGAGGTCGCCAATCCCTCTCTTCTTTTCCTCGAAGAACGCTCACGCGGAACCACGGGCTCTTGTGTCATCCCGACATTAGAAGGGACGCGTCCCTTTTTAGTTGAGGTGCAATCCCTTGTTACAAACACCTTCTATCAAACGCCGTCGCGCCGCTCAACGGGTATTGACCCCAATCGACTCGCTCTTTTAATTGCTGTTTTAGAAAAAAGGACCAAGTTGCAGCTCTATAAATGCGATGTTTTCGTTGCGGCAACTGGAGGAATTCATATTTCTGAGCCCGCCTGCGATCTTGGCATTGCCTTATCGATCGCCTCCTCCTATGCCAACCGCCCCATTGATGGCCACACTCTCGTCATTGGCGAAGTAGGGCTTGGCGGAGAAATTCGCCCCGTAACGAGAATTGAAAGCCGTATTAAAGAAGCCCATCAGATGGGCTTTAAACGGTGCATCTGTCCTCAGCGTAATTTAAAGGCCCCTCTCCTCAAAGAAATTGGCGACTCGATCCAGCTTTCTGGAGTTCAATTCATCGATGAAGTGATGCAGCAGACGGTCCTTTCATGAAAGTGAGCCATTCACTTTGTGATTTTTTAGATGAGGAGATGGAGATTTCTAGACCAAGTTACCCCACTGCCGACGAAGCCCATATCCTCTGTGATATGGGGGAGGAAGCGTGGGGTAAATCGGGCAGAAAGATCCATCTCTATCCTCAAAAAAAGCACAAAGGGAATGGCTCGAAAATGATGGTTGGGGCCCGCTCCTCAATTTTATCCCAAAAACAGGTCGAAGAAGTTTTTCAAGAACTTTCTCAAATCCATCCTGAAATAACTTTTTGCACGACCTGGTTTGAAACCCTTGGAGATATTGATCTAACAAGCTCACTTGCGAATCGCCCCCTCGATGATTTTTTCACACGCGAAATTGATGAGGCTCTTCTTCAAAAGAAGATCCAGATCGCCATCCACTCGGCCAAAGATTTACCAAGGCCCATCCCTCGAGGCCTCAAAGTGGTCGCCCTCACAAAAGGGCTTGATAGTTCAGACTCTCTTGTTTTGCGGGATAATATGACTCTCTGCGATCTACCAAAGGATTCCAAAATTGCCACTTCCTCACTCCGCCGTCAAAGTGTCATACAAAAATTCGTAGCTGACTGCCAAATAGTTGATATTCGTGGAACTATTGAAAAGAGGCTCCAAAAGCTCTTTGATGGCGATATTGATGGCCTTGTCGTCGCAAATTGTGCCCTGATGCGACTCGGATTTCACCAGCTCAACACAATCGCCATTCCAGGAGAGGCAGCCCGCTATCAGGGTCGTCTTGCCGTCGTAGCCAGAGCTGATGATATCGAGATGGAAAAACTCTTTTGTCCGATCAACACCAAAAGAATGGTCCATTTTGGCCTTGAAGAGGGTGGCTTTGAATCCAATGTCTTTCATCTTCCTCTCATCGAAACAACTCCCCTCATCGACAACTTTCTAGAGTGCCAAAAAAGCCTCAATGCAAGCCATCTTCTTTTTACCAGTAAAACGTCCGCTCGCTATTTCGTAGAGGCATTTCAAGGAAAAGCCCCTTTTAAAAAAAACTGCCTTGCTATTGGCAAAGCCACTGCAAGCTGTCTTCGCTCTCTTGGCTTCTGTCAAATCGAAACGGCCTCACAAGAGGATCAAGAAGGGCTTTTTCCTCTTCTTCAAGCTTTACCAAGTGACGTCAAAATCTTTTGGCCTCACTCCAATCTCTCACGAGATGCCATCTCCGAGTTCTGTAAAAGCCACCACATTTTTCTCAACGAATGTATCCTCTACACAACCGTGCCAAAAAAGCCCCCTTTTGCGCCCGATTTCAACTCCTTTGACGAGCTCTTTTTCTCCTCACCCTCAACTGTGGAAGCTTTTTTTTCTTTTTTTGGAAAGCCTCCTGCCGACATCCTCATCTCTTGTAAGGGAGCCCAAACCAACTTTACTTTACAAAAAAAACTTGCGGAGTAAACTCACGCAAAAAACAGGAGATTTTTATGACCCTTTCTTTCAAGTTGCCGGCCTTGCCCTATGATTTTAATGAACTCGAGCCTGTTATCTCGAGTGAAACTCTGAACATTCACTATTCAAAGCACCATGCCGGTTATGTGAATAACCTCAATAGCTTGCTTGTTCAATATGATGAGGCAGAAAAAAACCAAGACATTGCCAAAATGATCATCCTCTCATCTGGCATCAAATTCAATGGTGGAGGCCACATCAACCACACTCTTTTTTGGGAAAATCTCATTGGAGAAAAAAATGGTGGAGGAAAGCTCCAGGAGGGAATTCTATCAACACAACTGAGTAAAGAATTTGGCTCTCTTGATTCCTTCATTCAAACATTCAATTCAAAAGCTGTTTCTGTCCAAGGCTCTGGCTGGGGCTGGCTTGGCTGGGATGGAGCCAAAAAAAGGCTCGAGATCTGCACGACAGAAAAGCATGATTTAGCCCAATCAAAAGGTCTTATTCCCCTTTTATGCATCGATGTCTGGGAGCATGCCTACTATCTTCAATATCGCAATGCCAGGGCCGACTTTCTGAAAAACATCTGGAAAATTATGAACTGGAAATGTGTTGAAGCGCGCTTGATAGCTGCTCAAAAGTAGAGATAAGTCTCTTTTTCACACAAAAAAACTCTCCTTCGTTAATGAAAGAGAGTTTTATTTTTTAAATTGCTTTAAATCTTGATAAAGCCGCCTGGCGGTCCACCACGCCCAGTTTGTCCGGGAGCCATGCCTGATGGTGCTGGAGCTTTTGCTGCTTCTTCGCGACCTTCACAGATCTCTTGGCAGCTCTTTCTCCATTTTTCAACCATCTCGACAAAGATCGGGGCATATGCACGAAGAGCTGCTGGAACGGCATGTTCCATATCAAGTGTGGAATGGACTAAAATAAGCTCTTCAGCTACGGCAACGCCGACGCCGCCGCCAGCCATCTGACCACCGAGGAGTGAACCCTCAAGTAGCTTTTCATACAGACGGAGACGGATTTTTTCATCTTTGGGAAGCCCGTCTAAAAGTGGGGAATAGATGTACATCTTGCGAGAATTCGGCTCATAGGTAACGTGTAGCGAATACTCATCATCAATTCCCAAAATACAGGTGTTGTTTTCATCAAACGCAAGATCCTCAAGTCCGAGCTCTTTGCCGAACTCCTTGAGGTTTTCTTTTGCATTTTCTAACGACATATATGGATCCTCCAAACTTTACATCTGTTCCTCATTATGCAGAAATCCTAAAGAATTTCAAATCTTTTTTTCAAAGAGGAAAATTTAACTCTATTTTTGTTGTTTCGGAGCTTTTCCGTAAAGAGGATTTCTCGTTATGATTTTTTAAAGGAGGAGATGGAGATTTCTCTAGCCGATTTACCCCACTAGCTTGCGAAACCCATATACTCTGCAATATGGGTGAGGAGGGATGGGGTAAATCGGACTTAAAAGATTCATCCATGTCCTCAAAAACAGCACAACTAGAGAAAGCCTCGAAACTAAAATCATTGGAGTAAATCTGCTCAAACTCTATAATTATTTTTTATTTAAATGAATGGCTATGTTCTTTTCGCGAAAAAAACTTAAAATTAAAGCCTCTGCGACAAAAAAAGAGGGTTTTTCAGGTTGGTTGAAGTGTTCTGAATGTTCTGAACTGGTTCACACAGACGAACTTAAAAGAAATTTTAATGTGTGTCCAAAATGCTCATTCCATTTCCGCCTTTCTTCTGAAGAGCGGATTTTGCAACTTTGCGACCCTGACTCTTTTCAAGAATATTTCGGCGAACTTACCTCCGTTGATAAGCTCAAGTTTGTCGACACCGAAAAATATTATAAAAGACTCGAACAGGCGCAAGCAAAATCGCAACTTAAAGAGGCCATCATAGTCGGCACCGCCACGATCAATTCTCTTCCTTTTGCCTTAGCCGTGATGGATTTCAACTTCATGGGCGGATCGATGGGCTCTGTTGTCGGAGAAAAGCTCACACGTCTTATTGAAAAGGCAATTTCAGATCGCCTGCCTCTTGTGGTCGTTTCAACGTCGGGTGGCGCCAGAATGCAAGAGTCGACACTCTCATTAATGCAAATGGCAAAAACTGCCGCAGCCCTTGCTCGCCTCGACGAAGCACGCCTGCCCTTCATCTCCATTTTGACCAATCCCACAACTGGCGGTGTCACGGCCTCTTTTGCCGCCCTTGGCGATATCATTATTGCCGAGCCAAAAGCTCTCATCTGCTTTGCAGGGCCTCGTGTTATTGAGCAGATTCTCGGCAAACCTTTGCCTCCAGGAGCCCAGCAAGCCGAATTTCTTCTGCAACATGGGATGATTGATCTCATCTGTCCAAGAGCCAAACTCAAAAACACCATCAAAGACATCCTGACATTTCTGCCCGTGCAAAAACAAAGCTCACAATATAAGGTAAAAGGCAAAGAATGGACTTCAAGGATTTCATAGAAAAAAAACGCCCCATAGAAGTGAAAACTCTATGCGATGAAGAAAATCTTCTTCCCACCTATGCTACAAAAGGTGCCTCTGGAGCTGATGTAAGAGCCAATATTAAAGAGAGCATCGTCATTGCGCCTGGCAAATATGCACGCATTCCAACAGGGCTCAAAATGGAAGTTCCCTTCGGCTTTGAAATCCAAGTGCGCCCCCGAAGTGGCTTGGCGGCAAAATCTGGCATCACCGTTTTAAACACTCCAGGCACGATCGATTCAGATTATCGAGGCCCAATCGAAGTAATTTTGATCAATCTTGGCGACTGTCCTTTTATCGTTGAGCCACTCATGCGCATTGCCCAAATAGTGCTCTGCCCTATCTATCAGGCCAATTTCACCATTTCAAATGAACTAGCGCTCTCCGAGCGTGCAAGTGGCGGATTTGGAAGTAGCGGCACCAAATAGTTGACATTTAAAAGCCAAACGTCAAAATCTACCTAAGATTAACTGTTGTCTAACCGATGAAGATATCAAAGTACCTCGACGAAAAAATGA
>Ga0209777_10007569_pt1 | contig 12034 bp, 13 predicted proteins | sample FrelakmetHBP12HB_FD_187147 | JGI IMG/M metagenome (GOLD analysis project Ga0209777, IMG submission 187147) | Freshwater lake sediment microbial communities from the University of Notre Dame, USA, for methane emissions studies -HBP12 HB (SPAdes)... | ecosystem: Environmental > Aquatic >... | reverse complement strand
AGGCGGTTTGACACATATGTCTATCTAGGCAAGCAGCCAGAAAGAATCATAGATTTCGCGACTAGACACTTCTCGCAGGACGTAACAGAGCCACACATTGCAGCAAGATAAAAGGGAATGTCAGCAGTTGCGTTCGCACTGTATGGCTGCACGGAGTGCATATTGTTCTGCCCACCGAAAGCTATTTCTGTTAAATGAAAGGGAAATTGTTTCACCCCACCATCGCCTTGCAGAACTTCAGCCTCTCCCCGCGGTACCCAAGCCGAGGTTGCCCTGGTATAATGTCGCCAATTCCACCTAGCAGAAACTAATGACAAATTAATGCGGAGGGCATAATGAAAGTGCTAGCTTTGAATTCCAGCCCACGTAGCAGTGGCCAGAGTAAGACAGAGTTGATGCTGAATCATCTGGTGGACGGCATGCGTGATGCTGGTGCAGATGTCGAGGTCGTACATCTGCGTAAAAAGAAGATCAATAATTGTCTTGGTTGTTTCGTATGCTGGACCAAGACCCCTGGACAGTGCGTACAAAAAGATGATATGACCAACGAGATATTCCCTAAAATGCTCCAATCAGATCTAATGGTCTTCGCAACACCACTCTACTTTCACTCGATGAACGCTATGATGAGCAAGTTCATGGAGCGCCAACTCCCAGCTGCACTACCATTTTTTGCGCAGCATGAAGATAAGACATTTCATCCTTTACGCCACAAAGTTCCCAAAGCTGTATGGCTTTCAGTATGTGGACTTCCTGAGAACAAAGAGTTTAACCAGTTGTCAGCACAGTTGCACAACGACTATGATCAGGAAGGGCTGGAGCTAGTAGCTGAGATCTATCGACCAGCCGCTGAAACACTGACCAACACGATTTTCAAAGACAAGGCACAAGACATACTAGATGCAACGAGGCAGGCAGGGCGAGAGTTAGTGGAATCTCTCCACGTCTCTCGACAGACAATGGCACGTATCAAGCAACCCATCATTGATCGTTCAGCTCTAGCCGCAATGGGCAATCTCATGTGGAAGACTTGTATTTCGGAGGGTGTTACACTAAGAGAATTCCAAGAACAAAGAATGGTCCCTCGCCCAGATTCAATCGAAACGTTTATGTTGATCATGCCACGCGGATTCAAGACGCAAGCAGTGGACGACAGAGAGGTAATTGTGCAGTTCAATTTCACTGGTGAAGTGCCTGGTTCATGCTATTTCACAATTCGGAGAGATGGTGTCAAAGCCATAAGTGGAGTGAGTAGCAATCCTACCCTGACCATTGAGTCACCATTCAATGTGTGGATGGATATAATTACCAGAAAGGCTGACGGTCAGCAGATGTTCATGGAGCAGAACTACAAAGTCAAAGGAGATCTACAATTGATGATTCAGCTTTTCCAGCGTGAAAGTGAAAACAAATGAATAGGATTGCAGATCCGCTATCAGCTTTTCCATAGAACAGCATCGGCCGTAATTGAGGCAAAGAAGAGAAGATCGCCCATTTAATACTATTCATGCAGGCAGCGCGCTGCAGAACTGGATTCGCTAGACCAATTCGAGTGAGTTTGAAAAGGAGGGGAACCATGATTGGCAGCAAAGACGGCTATGCTTTGATCACAGGAGCTTCCAGTGGAATGGGGTATGAGTATGCCAAGCTGTTTGCGAAAGACGGCAAGAACATCGTGGTGCTAGCGAGGAGTCGGGACAAACTTGAGGGGTTGAAGAGGGATTTGGAGAAGGAACATGGAACCAAGGTAATGGTCTTGGTCAAGGATTTGTCTGACCCCAAGGCACCGCACGAGGTATTCTCTGAACTGGAGAAGGCAGGCATCAACATAGATGTGCTGGTCAACAATGCTGGGTATGATGTCTATGGCCTGTTCTCTGACACAGACTGGCAGAAGGAAGCCGAAATGATTCAGGTGAACATCATTGCATTGACCCAGTTGACCAAGCTGTTCCTCAAGAAGATGCTGGAGAAGAAGTCAGGAAAGATATTGAACATCTCCTCAGTGGTGGGAGTCACGCCCTGTCCGTGGTCCTCCGTGTACGGCGGTACTAAACACTATGTGCTGGGTTTCTCTAATGCAATAGCCCATGAGTTGAAGGGAACCGGAGTCAGTGTGACGTGTTTCTGCCCCACTGGTACGAAAACCCTGTTTTGGGAAAGGGGAGGTGCACAAGGCTCCAAGGCAAGCAAGACGGGAATGGATGCTGCCACGGCCGCCCGACATGGCTACAAGGCACTCGCAAAGGGCAAAACAACTGCTTTTGCCGGTCTGACAAATAGCCTCCAGATGTTTTCTATTAGACTGATGCCAAGGAATATGGTTTGCTCCATTGCGGACTCTGTGATGCGACCGGAGAATCGGTGATGGCTGGAGACAGCCCCCCCTAGAACAATAGGTTGTCCTCCTACCCCTTCACCCCCAGATGGTCACTGGGCGCTGATGATCCCTTTCATCAATGGCTCTATCCTTCTGTATCCAAGCTGAGATTCGGGTGATATTCTCTGGCAGGAGATGACTGGAGAGACTTGCCCGAAGTGTATAGAGGCTATGATACAACGACTCTCAAATGGGAGTATGTGCTAGAACAGCGAGATCCCTCTCTCAAATATCGGGATGTCTACCATTCCATGCGTACGCATCAAAAAGCTAAATAGGTCATTTGTGCTTACACACACCGCCCCATGTTACTCACGTCGTCTGTCTACTAACAATGGCAATACTATACCACAATTGGCCTTGATCTTTGAAGTCGTGAAGTCAACTATTTGTTGCTCTCGATCTAGGGATGGCTTATGTTGCCCTTGTCTTCTTTGATACTTCGTTCTTTGTCTCTATCATGTAGTCTCAATCCCGCTTGAGCCGCTAAGACGAGGCATAATGTAACCGTGATTCCTATGACAAATCCCCTGATGGCGGTGTGGTAGCACGTGTCTCCAGGGAGTACCGCCACCCAAGCGAGACTACCCACGGTGCAAAGGATTATCGTTGAAACCATTTCGATCAGGTCTAGAAAGTCTCTGAAACAGGTCATTGTTCCTTCCCTCCCAGGCAGAGCACCTCTTTTACTTATTTGGTCGAACTACATCGACTACTTATTTAACCTACTATGTACGCCGTGGAAACCCATGTCAAGTGGTCTTCGCATGGTGTCCAGCACATGCCAATGTTGACATTTTGTTAACATTTTGCAGTCCCCTGGCATGATACCGATAATTGACTCTTCTGTTCTCTTATGCTAATGTCCAAGATGATTCACACAGAGATACCCGTGCTAGCTGCCTGGTAAAGGTCAGAGTCACAGTTCCACAAAAGGAGGGGGAATCATGCTAAGACTAAAGGTGCTGTTTTCGGTTGTTGCTTTGGTGGCTCTTTTGGCCTTGAGCTTGACCGCCTGTGCTCCTTCAGAGTACAAACTATCGTCATCAAGCAACCCTGATGCTGGTGGCACTATCAGCCCCGCCACTGGGACATATCAGAAGGAAGTAGGAGTGGATGTTACTGCCACCCCGGCTTCAGGATATCGGTTTGATCACTGGGAGGGCGGTGCATCAGGTGAATCGCCAGCAGTACATGTTGTTATGGACAGCAATAAGAACCTCGTTGCCTATTTCACCAAGACCTATGTGCTTTCTGCGTCTAGCACGCCTGCCAGTGGTGGCAGTGTAAGCCCCACCAGTGGGACGTACGACGAGGCCGATAACGTGACAATCATTGCAGCGCCGGCCCAGTACTACAAGTTCAATGGTTGGGCTGGTGATGCCTCAGGCAGTTCTGATCATCTGACCCTAACCATGGACTCTGATAAGAAAGTGGTTGCTTCATTCACCAAGCTCACATATAGTCTCCAGACTCAGGTTGATGCCTCTGGTGGGGGGACTGTTGACCCAGGCAGTGGAACCTTTGAAGCTGGAAGTCAGGTCACAATCACTGCCACACCAGCCAGTGGGTATAGATTCAACCATTGGGGAGGCAGTGCCACAGGAACCTCCAATCCAGTGAACGCCCCTATTGACACCAACAAGACCGTCACTGCCTATTTCACCAAGGTCTACACTCTATCTGTGTCATCTGACCCAGTTGGCAGTGGAAGCATCAACCCCAATAGCGGTGTCTATGATGCTGGAACAGTGGTGACTCTCACTCCTGTGGCAGTATTTCCCTATGTCTTGGACCATTGGAGTGGGAGTAATAACGACACAATAAATCCAACAACCGTGACCATGAATGCCGACACTTCGGTGACAGCCCACTTCAGACTGCTAAGTCCGGAGCCTCCAAATACCGCCAATCGTCCGAGTGTGTGCGTTAGTGTAGCTATTCCCATAGATCTGGAGGCAGGCCAGTGGCTGCAGGCGCAGTTCACATCAACGCATGCCGATCCTGTAAACGCCACAGACCCCAATGGTACGTTGTTAAAGGATCTTGGCATAGTGACTGTCACCAACTTCACTTTACAGGCTCAGATAACTGGTACTTACTATGTCAATTGCACCAACTATGACATGATAATGTGCTCTGGCATTAGTTTGACCTACACCATATACTCATAATCCAAGGTGAGGGAGCAGGAAGTCTGAGATCAGTGTCAGAATGCTCTTTGTCCAGCCCAATTCTCAGGAGATGAATCTGCCTAGATAGGAGGCTGCATGGGAGACCTTCTTTAAGATGCTTTCAAGCTATTCTCTGGTTGTGTCCTATACGGCATTGGCTTTGCTATTATAGCCGTTGGGATAATGGTATTCTTCCTTGGTAGTCCAGCTCCGGGGATTCTAATTGGCCTTGTTGGCCTCTTCATCTTGTCTGTAGGAGTGGTCCTTGGTGGAAGAAGCAGAAGAAGTGGAAGAAGATAACTTCCAACATGGGAACGGACTAAGCAAGAACAGAGCGCGACTGCCTCAGAAGTTGGGGGCAAAAACGCTTAAGGCTGGAGGCCCACCTGTTCGGGAAGAAACACAGCCCAAAGCTGCCTTGCTCTTACCGGAAGAGGGGACACTAGATGAATCATTATGAAGCAAGTCATGCTGGACATCCTCCTGCTTGTACCTGTGTCAGTTGTACGCAGCAACGGCTTCAAAACTCAGCTGGTCCAGGAATGAACCAAAGAGGGGGGACACCACCGTTGAAAATTTGCCCGAAGTGTGGGCGTAAGTCGGTATTCTGGAATAGTTCTACATCCCTGTATGACTGCCTCAACCGAGATTGCCAGAAGAGATTCACGAATGATGAGATGGCTGCCTCTCCTATAGCACCTGTGCCACCAGTAGGGAGAAGCCATATCCACTTGAAACGCAGAAGTTGGGTTCAGGTCATGTCTTCAAAGACAAGATGGGCTTGGCGTCGTTGCAGGCACTTACCTCTGAAGAAATGGCTGTTGATTCTTCTGTTGGTTGCTGGCCTTGCGGTAGCAGGGTACACAGGTCATCTCCTCGTCGCCAAACAGATTGGCACTATCCCTGCTTGGGTCATAATCGGAGTGGACGCAGCGTTCCTAATATGGAGCATCTCCCTTCTGCGTCATCGCTGGAAGCCTAGCTCGGCTAGTGTGTTTGGCATCTTCATAGCGATCGCCCTTCTAGCTTCTACAGCCTGTGCTTATGGCGGTGTTACACCCTTCTCTGGCGTTAAGCAAAGCATAGTTGACCGCCTGACGGAGACTAGCACCTCGGTAGGTGCAGATGCCAAAGTCACTGGCATTTATGCTGATTGGGATGGCATGACATATGGGTCATGCCTGGTTGTGAATCTAGTTCCTACTTCGCTCACCACAGTTGATGGCATTTACATCGTCAAACTTTTCGAGAAGGGCAAGTTGAGAGATACTGGTATCCTCACTTGGTCGCAGCCTGAACTAAATATAAGAGCTACACATCAAATGGAGTTCCCTTTAACCGCCAACGAATACCAAGTATATTATAGACCACTTGGCTACACTAGCGACTTATCCAAGGTCGGTACAGGGGATGTCGATTCAGGTGGCGTTGTCGAGACTGACCTTAGAAACATATTCAGTGTCACTGTGGAAACCGAATAATGAGATGCCCAAAATGTGGAACATGACTCTTGACGCTAACTAATCCTCTTCGCCATCCAGCATGTCTCTCAGGCGGGATAGCTCATCCCCAGCTCTATCAACCTCGGCATTAACACCTTTGACGAGATGTACACCCAGCTTGAATGGCATGAATGCTATCAGTCTGCCATCCTCGACAGGTGACCTACAGAGATGCGAGCAAGCAGCGGTATAGTGATATGGTCGGTGGACTATTCTCCAAGCTCTATCTAGAATGAGAACATATGGGTCACGGCATACCCCAAACCAAGAAACCAGGCACACAACGTTACTACCCGCCTGAGTCAAAGCCATTGATACTCTGTGGTGCCTGCTTGATTGCTGTCTTGCAAAGCTCCGAGAAGCCGAGAGACATTTTCAATCAGATAGTGGAAAGCTATCGCCTTCCAGACATTCACGCGGCGTTCAACAAAGTTCGACTTGAGTTGGGATACGATGAACCGCAGAGAATGTTGAAAGAAAGCATCGAGGATCTGAAAATTAGACGATCCGAAGAGAAATACCAATCGAAGCTGTTGCTTCCGGATGCTGACTTCTTCAAGGCTTTCAAAGATAATGCATCGGGAAAATACTCACATCTGTTCGAACAGTGGCTCGATTTGAAGGGACAGGAGATACTCAGTACGGATTTCAGGTATTGGTGTGGATTGACTGATGAACTCATCAGAGTCGGCTTCAATAACGCATCAGAGCAAGCTGCCGGAGTCTACAAGCTAACGGCAGCAACCTCTCCACGGCTGGTTCTTGCCATCTGGATCAGGTCGCTCGCTGAACATAACCGAATTGAACTTGTCAACGACGAGGAAACCACGGCAATCAGAATAGCCGGAACAACCTATGATTTGCCCAGGTTTCTCGCAGATAAGGGTACAACCCGAGAGCATCGACTCTGGACAAAGGCTTGGAGGGCAGCCCGGTACTGCTCGCAGCGTGATGACACGATACCCAGAATCGCGGCCAAGTGGTACATGTCCAGAGTCGTCTACTCCGGCCCTACCGAGTTTTGCCGCAAAATGTTGTGGGAACATGACCAGTACTTCGAGCCCTCAAATGTGAATAATGACATAAAAGAATGCGATGATGCTATCGGTTATCCCAGGGGGCAGTGAGCGACAATAATGTGAACTGACAGACAAGCCTGCCCACATAAGCCACTCAAAAAGAGTGGCTTTTTCTATTTGTACAAAAAACATATACTCCCCCACGCTCAGATGTACAAAAAACCTATACTCCACAGCCCAGAGAATCGTGTAACCATCTAGGTGTGAAACAGGGCAAGAATCCGCCAGAAGTAACCTTCAGCCTCGAACCCCGACACGCTAATCCGGGGCAAGTGGAAGCAGGCCAAAGGCTGTTTGGCACGCTGACGGCGAGAGCCAGGGCAAGCCTGAGCACTGACACAAGTGTTCCGAACCATTCCCCTGATATGACCGCTGGCAACAAATCTCCTGGCCTTCCCACTACAAACAAGGAAGGATAACATGCAAAACAACCACTACCCATCCTTGACCATCCCGACCTCGAATACCTCCCCATTCAAACATCAGACCTTCAAAGATATGTCTTCCCAGGCTGCGCACATTAGCCGCTCTACGTTCAAGAAAAGGGGAAGCGGGCGGAGTCCGACACACCATGCCTGAAACTGACACCTGGTTAGTGCATACCCAGGGAACCATCATTGACGATACACCACCCGTCAAGCCAACCCAAGTTGAGCAATACCACATCTACCTCAATACCCTAGCCGAAAAACGAACCCTGCTAATCAGCCTCAAAGACCACAAGACCATGAAGATTATCAAACCCGCTGACGACAGCCGCTACTTCCCACAAGGCCGGAAACGGATAAAAGCCAAGATACATAAACGCCTGGGACGCTGGTTCAACTGCCCAGGCATCCTATGGGGAATGACGTATGATCCCAAACGCATAAGCAAAGAAGAAGCCTGGAAGAATGTCGGCAAACACCGCAGGCAATTCCTCCATGACCTCAATACCTGGAGGCAACGACACGGCAAAACAAAACTCAAGTGCCTCTCAGTCATCGAGGTACAGAAGAACACCGGATATCCTCACATCCACATTGTTTTTCCTAACCTCAGATACCTCGGCCGTTTTGATCATCTCCAAGACCTCTGGGCACATGGCATGTGCTGGCTCACGGCAAAGGACTGCCTCTCACCAGTCACCTACATCTGCAAGTACATCACCAAGCTTGAAGGCTGGGATGATGAATCACTGGCTCAAATCTGGCTCAACAGAACCAGACTCTACAGCATGTCCAGGGACTACACCATGCCAGACTATTCAGACAAACGCCCCGCAGAATGGGCCTTTGTCTCTCAACATACCGTCACCGAGCTTAACTGGCTCATCGCAGCCTATCCAGCCCTCTACAAGGACTGGCAGGCTATACCACCGCCCCTGGTCAGGTCCCTCAACTAAAGTTTTGGGACTACGGCTACCGCCCCCAAAAAGACCAGGGAATCCCAGGAAGAATGTCTAGTGTCTATAAATACGCGGATATGCTTTCAGCGGATCCGCTAAACACCAGGCCACAGCTTACCAGGAATACAAGATACGAGAGAACGATCAATGAAGCCCAACCGAATTACGGTAATTATATTTCGCCACTGGCAGCAGGAGTCAAGAGTACGTCGCTACGCTCCCGATGGAATCACTATCGTCACCTGACAGGCACAGGGACAACGAGCTTTCAGCATTGTCCTTTGCTGATGTCGCTACGCTCCTCACAAAGCACAATGCCCTTCCCTTCGGTCAGGGGAAGCTCAATGTTGCCCTGTCCCTGGCCAGAGTGACCAAGTAATGAATTGTGAATCCATCGCCCTTGACACCGATGCCGTGTCGAAACGGAACCCAGTATCGGTTGGGCTTCTTTCAAAATGAGAATGACTATCAATAAGAAGGCACAGCAATAAGATGAATAATACAGAACAGAACAGCCAAGGCAATAAACAAAGGCGCTTGACTACCGCTACCGGAAACCTATCGCTCCAAGACCAGCGCCAATAGCTTAACGAGGAGGAAACAAAATGACAGTCTATATATGGAACAAAGACAAAACCGTAACAATAAACCAAGCCAGGATCAGGCAAATCTCTATAACTTGGATTCAGCCTTACACCTTCGAGGTGAGAGCATGGTTCAACAACCGGGCAGCTACTTCACTCGGAACCTTCGAGACTTATGAGAAAGCCCGGGACTTTATACAGGATATGCAGCTACACAAACGCAGGCGCTCTATATTCGAACGCCTACTCAACATCGGTCCACCCAGGCAACCACGGCGAGGCTATTACAAGCTCGTCTGGGAATAAAAGGAGGACGCATGACCTACCACGCAACTTTCAACGAAAAGGGCAAGGTCTCAGCAGTACCCACCAAGCTCGGAGAACATCCACAGCTTGAGAAACAGGCCAGCTTATTCACTCACCAGGAAACCGAAGCCAGGAAGAAGAACTGGCTCGACAATAACAAAAAGGAGAATTAAACAACACACCTTATAAAGGACATTCTATGCCTACACAACGTTGACATGATACCCTGCTCTTGATATCGTTGGAACCGACCATTCGCCAGGTAATGTCCTGAATCCCGTTTACCCTAATCGAAAGCGCACAGACGAAAGGAAGTCAAGAAATGAACGCTGCTATCTATTGCCGAGTGAGCACGGAAGGCCAGGAGCAAGACGGGACAAGTCTGCAGACTCAACTTGAAGCCTGCCTGAAGTATTGCCAGACAAAAGGTTATGACGTGGCGTACAAGTTCAGTGAGGCCTGGTCTGGACTATCGCTGGAAAGGCCAAGACTGGCCGAGTTAAGGGAACTTGTAAGGTCAGAAAAGATAGATTCACTGGTCGTTTATAGCGTAGACCGCTTCTCCCGTAACCCTGTGCATGGGGTCATACTGATCGAGGAATTGGGAAAACACGATGTTTTGCTTGAGGCTGTCAGCGAGAGTGTTGACACTTCGAAAACTGGCAAGCTGGTTCTCTACATCAAAGGCTATGCTGCCGACCTTGACGCAGAACGACGCCGGGATGCTACCGGGCGTGGCAAGCAGGCCATGTTGAAAAGCGGGAGGCTTCCACAAGGGACTGGCATCGGCATATATGGCTACAAGTGGAATAAGGAATCCAAGAAGCGGATACCGCTTGAGCACGAGAGCAAGGTTGTTCAGCATATGTTCCAGATGGTGGCTGATGGTGACAGTTGCTTCAAGGTAGCGCGGACTCTCAATGAAGCCTCAGTACCGTCGAAGTCTGGTAAAAAATGGCAAGCACGTGTGGTGAGCTACATACTGCGCAATTCAGCCTATTGTGGGCTCACCTATTTTGGGCAGACTGCGGGTGGGCATGGCAAGCGAACGAGTACACCGCGTGAATCATGGACACTCCTTGCAGATGCTACCCCTGCCATCATCAGCAAGGAATTGTTTGACCGCGTACAGACCAACTTGGCAAAGTCTAAGGAGTTGCATACCGGAAAGCCCAAGCACGAGTACCCGTTGACTGGGTTTGCTGTATGTGGGAAATGTGGAAGCCCACTGGTGGGAAGCTGTCTCAGGGGTGACTATCGGTATTACCATTGCCGCGGGACATATCCCACTGCCTCAAGACAAAAGATATGTGATGCTCGCTACATCAAGGCCGATTGGCTTGAGGGCGTGGTTTGGGAGAAGGTTAAGAGTGTTCTGAGTACACCTGAAGTCTTACTTGCTGAAATAAGGAAGCAGACTGAGAGAGAACAAGCCCAATTCTCAACAGGCGCCGTGGAACACGAGATCAGGGATCTCAACCGTAGAATGAAGCGGTATGCGGTGCAAGAGCGCAGATTGATCAAGTTTTTGAGGCTGGGAGTGGCCACGTCTGATATTGTTCTTGACGAACTGAATCAGATGAAAAGGGAGCGGGAATCCGATGACAAGAGGCTGGCCAGCCTCATCCACACGAAAGAGAACCTGGCCAAGATGATTGATATGGAAGCCAGTCTCAAAGAGCTATGCGCCCGGATTGTCCCAGACCTGGACAATTGCTCCAATCAGGACAAGAAGGACGCCTACACGTACCTTGCCTTGCAGATCAAGGCTACACCTGAAGGTGTCGATATCAAAGGTTTCCTCGACCCGTGCGTACTCACCACTGGACAAACATGGGCATGATTATGTGGACATAGTTGTCTGAACCTACGGGCCGGATAACTCCTGGGCTTGAAGGGGTAGTGGTTTCCAAGGCTACCTGACCCTCGTGGAGAACACTGAGCACATCCATGAGGTATTTGCCGTTGAAGGCAATCTTAGCGGCTTCGCCCGCCACCTGGGCATCAATCTCTCCGACATTGTCCCCAACCTGTTCTGATCGAGCAGAGATGCTCATCCTTCCTAGTTTGGACTCTTCACTCGGGTTTATCTGCAGGCGCACAATGCCGTTGCCATCCCGGGCAAATATAGAGGCAGTCTTTGTGGCTCTGAGGAATTCTGGAGTGGTCACTACCGATCGACTGCTGGAGCTTTGGGGAATGAGCTGTCTGTAATTGGGGAAGGTACCTTGTATTAACTGGGACACCATTTCTATATCCTTCAGCCGGAAGAGCACTTGGCTCTTACTGGGACTGACAGCTATCTCTACCAGTTCCTCTTGATCGGCCAGAAGACGGTTTATCTCTATGAGGGAACGCCCTGGGATAATAATTTCTACCCTTTCTGCTACCGGGTTGGCCAGAGGAGCCTTGTGCACTGCCAACCTGAAGCCGTCGGCGGCAGCCAGGGTAAGGCTATCACCTTCAAACTCAGCGCAGACGCCTGTAAGTACCGGTCGGGTATCCTCGGAGGCGGTGGCAAATACGACCTGGTTAATTGCCATGCGAAGAGCCTCTGGCTCGATTTGATAACTTGTCCCATCGCCAATTTTGGGGATAGGGGGGAAATCCTCAGCATCTATC
>Ga0209777_10007568_pt1 | contig 12035 bp, 11 predicted proteins | sample FrelakmetHBP12HB_FD_187147 | JGI IMG/M metagenome (GOLD analysis project Ga0209777, IMG submission 187147) | Freshwater lake sediment microbial communities from the University of Notre Dame, USA, for methane emissions studies -HBP12 HB (SPAdes)... | ecosystem: Environmental > Aquatic >... | reverse complement strand
GGTCGGATTAACCAAGGCTTCTGGGAGGTCTGGGTGTAGTCAATCCAAGCGCGATAAGGATCAATACTCATAAGTCCTAATACCCTCCACTAACTGGGCCTAAGTGGTCTCCCGGTTCTCGGGTCGCGGAAGCCTGTTGTTTCAACATCCTATCGGTGGCTTCCACACGTTGCTCAGGCGACATCTCAAAGTTCCCAATCGTTAGCTGACTGGGGTCTATTTCGCCCGGGGAGAAGGAAGGTTGTGCGTTAGGAGTTAAGCCCCGCTTCTGTAATTCATCGAGACGCTCGTACCCCTTGAGCATACGGCTGAGAGCTTTGACGTTATTATCCTCAAGCTCCGCCAGTCGCTTCTTCCCCTCGTCGGTCTTCACATCGTATCTCTCATACGTGAGGATTTTTTCGACGAGGGGTTTCTTAGCGGCTACTTCTGCCTTCCTTCGCTCGTCGGCAACCTCTTTCTCGAAATTCGAGATGCGAGTTGTCTGCTCGCCAAGGGTGCCTTCAAGCTGTTCGATTCGCTCCTTCTGGAGAATGATGGTCTTCTCGTATCTCTCCAATTTCGTGTGGAGTTCCTCTACGAGTTCTTGCTGAGACTCGATGGTGCTCTGCAAGTCGGCCTTCACATTCTCAAAAAGGGCGAGGAATTGCTTTGAAACCGCGTCTTCTGAAGACATTGTTTCATCCTCGAAGGTAGTTATTTTTTCTATGGTACATTCTTCGCAAACGGGCTCCCGCGCTAGCGAGACCTCCCGCGTGTGGAACTTTACTATTTGATTGGTGAACCGATTCCTTGTTTCCAAGAGACCGGCAGATATACCTTTAATTCGGCGTTGTTCGAGTGGTTTTTCAAAATCTTCTCGTAAGATTTGCCGCATCTTGCGAGCAGTCGGCGTGTCTCCGTAGATTTGGAGTTTCACAAAAGGAGCATCTTTCTCGTCATCCCACCAAATGTCATTGACGTTTCCGACGAAGCTACGGACATCCGTCTCGGGGGAAATGTGGAAAACACGCACTTCTTTATTAAAAGCTGTCCTGTAGTATTTGCGCAGGACATCCTTGGGAATAATTTTATCCGTGTGGAACTGGGCAATTACATAAAAGTCGTCACCATCCTCTTCTACAAGAATGGGTGCTTCTGCGTAACTTTGGACAAACGTCTCGTAAGTTTCTGCTGAAGCCATACGTCTCGAAACTCCGAATAATGTATTGCACTTTCTCAATCGCATATTTAAAACCTTCTTCCAAACAATTGTCTCGGAAGAAGATGTAGATTCTATATGCCTGCCAACTTCCCTCTATATGTGTGTTACAAAGAGTAACACATAGTAACACATCTCGTAACACAACGCCCCCACTCAACTACGGATATGTTTATAGGAATAGACTGTCAAATTGTCCATAGGGATAACTTCCCAAAAAGGCGACAAAAATGAGCAGTGTCGATGTTATAAAAAAAGTCAGGCGACCAAGGAAAATACTCAAGCAAAGCGAGCAATCTTGCCGAGTCTATATTCCGGTTGAGCTTGTGAAAGACAGTCAATATCCGTTCAAAAATGACTTGTACGTTGCATCTTTGATTCGCATACGCGACCTTGATGGCAATGAAAAGGTGGGCGTGTTTATTGAACCACCTGACCAAGCGAAAGGTGATCACCATTAATTACGACCAACTCTTCCCATCTGTCCTCAGAAAAGGCGAAGATGGAGTTTATGAAGATGTGTTTCACTGGGATTATATTTACAAGTCCCTTATGCGAGAATGTGATATACCACAAGATAAAGCTGAGGACATAGCAGTAAATGTTTGCCGAACAATAATGGCAATTAACCCTCCGGTATTAACCGCCCCTCTAATCCGAGAGATTACTTGCATTGAATTACTAAAAGCAGGTCTTACTTTAGAGAGATTCAAATACACTCGAATTGGATTGCCTGTCGCGGACATTGACAAATTGGAAGCAGACCCATCAATCGACAGGATAGAGTTTCGAGAAGCGATTAGTGACCACGTACTCGAAGAATGGAATTTAGTAAAAAGCGAAATTAAGAAATTGGAAAAGAAAGATTAAACTTTGCCGTGCGCGGCCATTTTACCCATTTTTTTACTTCCGAACTTTTTGCGACCTATGAATGCGCATAGGGCGGCGGACTTCCCCGATTGCTGGCAAGCCTTGAATCGCCCGCCTGAACCTGCCTTTGGAGCTTTCTTTGCGCCCTTCGGTTTGAATGGCATAGCATAGCGACTACTAGACGTCTTGAAAGACGCAGATTCGAGTGTACCGTCTTCCTCATCCTCGTCTTCGTCTTCATCCTCGTCTTCGTCTTCGTCATCGTCTTTCTTCATCTTGCCGTCATCTTTAGCGTCTTTGCTCTTGCCGAGTTTCTCGGTGTGGATCACGCTGTTCTCCTTGCGACCCCACGTTTCGGCAGTAAGCGGGTCTTCCTTCGTATTGGCAAGGTCTTCGCTGAATTGGCGAATTTGGCGAGCTTCCTTTTCGAGTTTCCGAAGACGCTCGTAACGCTGAAGGCGACCATCCTCATCGTCGTCGTCATCATCATCATCGTCGTCTTTCTTTTTCATTCTGCCGTCTTCGTCATCGTCATCGTCTTTTCGCTTGAAGAGCTTAGACGGTGGAACTTTAAAGCGAGGCCCCATCTTTCCGTCGTCTACGGTTGCAGTCGATGGAAGGTGTCCATCTTCGTCTTCGTCGTCACGCTTCATAAACGTGCGTTTTTTCTCGCCTTTGGTGAACCCGCCGTAACCGTCTTCGTCTTCGTCGTCGTCATCGTCGTCTTTGAATCTTCCATCGTCATCGGGATGAGTAACGGCAGTTAATTTACCGACGCGGGGAGGCGTATCTGTTCGAGTTTTTTTCGGCGCAGGTGGTTCGACTGGTTTGTCTGATGAACCTGCTAACCGAGCTTTCCCAGATTCTCTTGGGAACTGCATAAGTCGAACGTCTCCATCTTCGTCGTCGTCGTCATCTTTCATACGACCATCCTCATCCATAATGCGACTCGACGGTTCTCGGATGGGTTCGTGTTTGATGGACATCTTCGCTTCCCCGCCTTTCCGTTCGATGCGGGTCGTTGTGAAGTCTTTGGGTGACGCTACTTCGTGACTGAGGGTCTTGCCGTGACGGGTGACGTTGGGGAAGACACCATCTTCTTCTTCGTCGTCATCCTTCTCCTTTTTCTCCTTACGTCGCAAGTTCTCCATTTCTTCCTCGTCTTGTTGCTTGGTTTTGTCAGGTTTTCGCTTGTCGTCAGTCATAAAACCTCGCGTCTCTTCCCAAGACGAAATGTAAGGTTCCGCGTCGTACTTGCGACCTTGCGACTTTTGCGATTCGGCGCAAATCTTCTTTGCCTCATCTCTGGTGAGGCCGCTGGCGACGAGGGAGCCGATGCAATCATCTTGCTCATATCCCTTCACGCTGGTTGCGCAAATCGCCCCCGCCGATTCGTCAGACTTGCCCTGATCCTTCAAGTCTTCTACACAGCGAGACATCTTCCCTTTTTTGCTGTGACCCCCGCAACCGTACTCGTGAATGTCACGAAATTCTTTCGCCTCAGTCATTGCGAAGGAAATCTGGTCTGCGGGCGACAGATTCGACTTTTTCTTGTCGAACAAAGTCAGAATTGACTTTGAACAAGTCGGTTTTAACATCTTTTCACCTTATGGACTATTCTGTGCCATAACTGCCATTTTCTTAAATAACTGTACTGCTTGCGTCATATCAATCGCAAATGTCGGCGCAAACTGGTCGAGCATCAACCGGAATATTGATCTCGGCGGGATGACGACCCGTTTCGCTGGTTTGTTGACTTTGATTGCGACGTGCGTGTGAGCCTTAACAACCATACGTTTTATTACGTTAATAAATCTCTCGATTGACCCTCCCCCTTCTATGTCCTCTTTGCTAATTTTCAACAATTTCATCCCTGTCCGCCACGTTGCTAATTGTCTCCCAACGAGTCTCCGAAATAGTCCCTTTGCACGATTTACATTCCAATGGCGAACTGCAATTAAGTAACGAGTCCCGAACTCGTGTCTCCAACCGTATAGTATGCGATCAGTCGGAGTGAATCCCTTAAACAATCCAATGTCAAACCCACTTGGCATACTACTAATCGGAAACATAGACGCAGGTCTAAAGTCGATGGAATCACGCATTATGCCATAATTGACTAATACTTCTTCTGGTGTGCCAAAAGCTGGGAAACCACCAGAAGTCTTGTCAGGAATGCCATACTGACGCAAGTAACGCTTGTACGCAATCGTTCCCTTGGAAAGAGGTCGCCACCAAGGGGGATTGTGCTGAAATTGATCCATTACTGCGCCGTAGTATAAAATCACTTCACGCTTCAGCGTGTTTGAGAAGAAATCCTCGAAGTTATTTGCCATAAAATTGAGACCGGATTGTCTCCAAAAGAAGAACATACTGTAAGGCATTAATTTCACTTCTTAGCTTTCTTCTTTGCTCGTTCTTTTCGTATGGCGACTTTCAGACGCTCCATTTCGTCATTTTCTTCCGAAGTTAGATTTTCAACCTTTTTCTTATTTTGAAGGTCGAGCAATTGACGTTGTTTTGACTTCGGTGATTGTTTCTTCTCGCCTTTTTCTTCTTTCGCTTTTTGAATAGCAGCTTGCCTTTCTTTTTTGCTCATTACCTTCGGCGTTTCAGTTTCTGCTGGTTCCTCAGAAGGAGAAACTTCCTCAATCTTCGCCTGACGTGCCTTCGGTTCCTTGTAAGGTTCTCGGTATTGACGAGTCTTTGGTTTTTCCTCTTCTGCGGCTTCGGCAGGGACTTCCTCTTCGGCAGGTTTTGGCTCTTCTTCAAGCTTGAATTGCGGTTTCTTTCCTTTTTCAATTCTATTGATGCTATCCGTAGCTTCGGACATCTGTCTCATTGCGTCGTCTTTTTCGTCGTCGTCTTTCGCACTTGCGTACCTATCCTTCGCCTTTTGGAGTGCTTTTCGGTACGGCTCAACGTCTATTGTCGGTTCTTCTTCTTCTGCTTTTGGTTTTGGTTTTGCCTTTGGTTTTGGTTTTGCCGCAGCCTTCTTAGCTGCTTTCTTAGCAGCTTTCTTAGCTGCCTTCTTAGCAGCTTTCTTAGCTGCCTTCTTTGCGGCAGGTTTAGCTCCTTTCGCCGCAGCTTTTTTCGCCGCCGCCTTTTCAGCTTTCGCTTTCGCTTTTTCTTCTTCTTCTCGCAGAGAAGCTTCAGCCTCAGGTGCAATCGCCCCTTTTACTCCAGCCCGAGACTTTAATTCGTCAGTTGCGCTAATTTCTATGCCAGATTCTTTCGCACTCTCTGCGAGTTGTGCTACCTTGTTCAGGTCTCCTGCCTTGTATGCTTCAACGATGTCATTCTCGATATCTTCTCTACTTCTACCTTCAACCGATGGAGCTTTTTCTTTCGGAGCGCGACCCGGTTTGGCGGGTTTTTCTCCTTTCTCCGCTTTTGCCGCCCTCGGTTTCTTGACTACACCAAGCTCTTTAGCTTCATCGGCAGCTTCCATCCATTTCCTGAATGCTCTCGCCGCCACGTTGCGAGCTTCATCAGTTCCAAGGCGTTCTGAATCTTTCTGAGCTTTGTTGAAGTCAGCTTCCGCCTTGTTCATTTTATCCATTGCTTGTTCTTCCTTCGGGTACGGTCTCATCGTTTCCGCAGGTACTTCTTGCGTCTCAGTCACTTCAGGCAATTCTCTCTTACTTCTCTTACCTCCCTTCGTGACGACCTTACCCTTTGGTTCCGCAGTGAACGTCTCTTGTTCGGGAGCTTCGCCAAATTCTCCCTCCTTTGCCCGTTCTACTGTTTCGAGTGTTTCTCCTGTTTTTGCCCCTTCCTGTTGTGCAATATCCATAGCTTCTGGAGCTTGTAATAATTTTTTGAGGTCGGCTTCCTGAATAAATTCACCATATTTCTTGGAACCTTCCGCCATCTTTGCCGCGAGTCCATTTATGTATTGTTCAAGTCTTCCCTTCGCTTTTTGGACTTCTTCATCTCCCTTGTCGGCAATATGACGTATTGCGATCTGATCGTCGCGCAATTTAACTCTACGATCTCGAATTTCCTTCAATTCATCTTTGAGACCATTTACCTTGTCTTCGTGTGCTTGAAGAGCTTTCTGCAATTTCTTCCCTTTCGGCTTCTTGCCTTTCCACGCTTTCTCTTTTTTAGCAGCTTCGATTTCCTGACGTTTAGACAAGTAATCAGCATTTGCCTTATTCAAATCTGCCTTATTCGCAATTTCCTGCTTGTTCGATTCAATTGTAGACATCTTTATTTTTACGGCAATTTCCTGTTGCGCATCTCGAATCGTATTCAGCATATCGTTGATGGCTTTGGGAGACATTAGCTCGTTGATAACCCTAGTCATCTTTTTCGTGACGGTTTCGTGCGTCTTGATAGCAGCTTCTGCTTGCTCTTTACCCACTCCTGAAGCGCGAGCCCTTTCCGTAAGAGAAGCATTTTCTTCCGTCAGCATTTGCATTCTCTTTTGTAATTCAGCAATTTGCCCCTCGTACTGCTTTCGCATTACCATCATAGGATGGTTCTTTTCGTAATCAAGTTGTATGTCGCGTAGACTCGTTTCCGCAATGTAATGCGTTCCAAAATGTGATTGCCACGACCCCTGAAGGAATCGTTGCATCGAATCGATTTTTTGGCGCATTGCGTCGCCATAATGCTTTTCTAACCTGTCCCTTGATTGTTTAGGAATGGAAACACTAAACGTCTTAATCTTTGTTGCGAGTTCTTCTTTCTCGTTGTCGAGAACTGGGGAAATCTCGAAATCGACACCTCCCCAATGCAGAAAGTAAAGGTCGCCTGACTGCTTGCCACGCGCCTGTTTGTAGACGAAAAATAACCGCAAATCCTTTGAATTTTTACCATTAGGAAGATTTACGCCCGGTACTTCATTTATGAGTTCCTTCTCGCCCTTGTGCTTGGCACGGCGAGGTTGGTACGTCGGGTCTGCTCCGTCTCCACCTTTTCTCAGTTTTTCCGTTAATGCTTCCCGCGAGCGACCCAACCCGAGAAATTGCTTGTAAGCTTCCGAAAATAATTGCTCGTTAGTAACATCCTTCATTTTGTCTTCAATAATCATAGGTATTGTTTTTGCGGACATTAACCCACTTATTCTAATTCCTCCGCGTAACCACTGCTTTTTCTCAGGCGTGTCTGCGTCTTTCATTATTTGCTCTATGATTGCTTGGCGTTTCAGGATTTGCTGTTGCGTCATCCCCCTGAATGCGGTGTGAGATTGTTGCGGTTCTCCCAGAGGGTCGTATTTACCAGTCATCCACCAGTCAGTACCATAACGCTTGTTGATGTAATTGAATGCGTTAACATTCATCCTCGCTTCTTCTTCTGGGATGCGCATATCATCCATTACACTCATTCGAGCAATTTCTTCGTACTTCTCATCAAATTCAGGAGTGCCAAATTGTAATCCTAATGCTTCTTCAATCGCATTAACGCCACCCTCCGCAGCTCCAAGCAATTCTGCCTGCGCTTCGGTGTACTCGGCAGGGGTCTCCTGAGCCTCCTCTTGACCGATTCCGGCAGTCGGTCTCCCTGACTTTGTTACTCCCGGCTTCCCTTTCTTGAAACGCTCTGGTACATTATAGCCGGATTCCTGCCCAACCTTTCCCTCTTTGAACTGACCGCCGAGACCGCCTGCTTTCGCACCTTCTCTGAACTCAGTCTTTTTAATCATTGGTGCTGGCAAAGTCTTTCCCATTTTCTCCCAGTTACCCCAACCTGCACCCGGGTCGTTGCGTCTCTTGATGTACTGAACTCCCCCTCGATAAGTAGTAGACCCAACCTTTGCGGATTCGAGACCTTCCTTGTCAAGTGTAGATTTTTCAGGAGAAGGAGCTGCTTTCGCCGCCCCTCCTTCAGGTTCTCCCACCATAGGTTCCACTCCCTTTGGTGGAACCATTCCTTTAGGTTCAGGAGACCCGGGGTGAGGAATTGGAGTACCAACCGCTGGGGGGCGAGTTCTCGGTTTCACAGACTTGGGTTTCGCATAATTCTCGATGAAATCGTCTACATAGACGTCTACATCTGCACCAGTATCAATTTTAATCTCCACCGTATGCCCCCTCGACAGTTAGGTAAAATTTGTGCGCCAAGTACTTGTTTGGAGTTTTCTTTAACCAAACATAACACCTGTACCTTCCCGCATCTAAATCGACGGTAAAATTAAGTGTGGCAAGACTTATGTCAGAACCAACCGTGCAACCGTATCTTCGGATGACAGAATGCGAGACTTCCCAGTACTTGTTTGCTTCTTCGTTCGTAATGACCAATTCGACTGTCCAGCCGGGAGATACTGTCAAGTCGAATGGAGTTCCGTCAGAATTCACGAACCTGAATCGAAATTGCTTTACTTCTCCGACGCTAACGGCATTTTGCGGCCAACTAAGCTTGGGCATATTCTACACCTTCACTGTCTCCTATCTCTCCTATTCTCACCACTATCGTAATGTCGATTGTCGCGGGGACAATGCAAATTATTTCCTCTACTTCGTCACTCACCTTTAAACGCCCTCAGAAGTGAATGTTCAGCTTTGTATAACGCCGCCTTCATAGAAGGCGAGCTAGCTGCCGACGATAATGCACTCATAGGCCCGCCGACTTTCCTGTGAACTCCACCTTTCGCCCTTCCTATTTCGGATTGAATAATATTACGCATTCTCTTCCCCCGGTCACGGCGACCAGATTTTCTCTTCTGCAATTTCTTCTTTAGGGAAGACCGTTCTCGTAATTCAGGCGATAGACCTATTTGTGGATGGTAAGTAACTCTGCCACTTCTCTCCCTGCGAACATAACCTCGATGACCAGCGCGAGAACCGCGAGCATATCTCGCAACGATTTGATTCGCTTGGTAATCGCCGCAGTTGTAAGGGCATTCTGCGTACATTGCCCCTGCCTTCTCCCACATATCACGAAGGTCAGTTAGGTGCAAATGGTGTATTCCCCATTGATCTTCTACGATTGCTTTATTGGTCTCCGTCTCTGTCTCAAGCAAGACCACCGAGTGAGAATGATTGTCCGGTTTGACGATTCGGAGAATGATGTCTCGGAAGAGAGGGTCGTTAAGTTGATTCACGTCACCTTTAACGATGTGACACGAAGAAAATCGTTCTACGTCGTAAAAGTGCGGTTCCTCTCCTTCTCTCAGCAATGGGTGTTTCCCCATATCGCATCCGGTGAGACGCATCACTGCAAATCGAGTACACGCACCATCTTGGTTTTTGTACTTCGTAGCTGGGAAATATGTTCTAACTTCGGGCAATTTGTGTCACACTCTGTACCTGTGGTGTTTTTGCCTTTATCAAGGGGATCGTATATCCTGCGGGAACTGGGACTATTGTACAACGGCAGTTGGGATGAGGGTCTGGGGGCTTCACGACTGGTTGTTTCGTGAATGGACTTTTCCCAAATGGCGTTCCTATTTTGACAATCTTCCCATTCAGCGTGGGGCAAAAGACGCAAGTGTGCGGTTCGTGAGAACTTTGCCACATCCAGCGAGTGACCCCTGCCTGCAAGTATGTTCTCGCCCGCCCTGCGTTCAATGCTCTCCTAACTTCATTGTACGCGATAACCTGAGCCCGGCGAAGGGAAAGACCTGTTAGCTTTTTAATCTCCTTCGTAATCCGGGCAATTGTCCAGTTACCGTCGAACGCTTGTGCAATAATTACGCGCAACCGCGCCAGATGCTGGGCAGCTACGCTCTTGACTAAAGCTACATTAACATTCACGGCATTCGTGACGTGCTTTTTTGGGTTCACCTGAGAAGGCGGAGTTACTTGCACCTTCAGTAGATTTTGCTTTGCTTGCTCTACTCCGCGTTGAAACCCAGTCTTAAGATAATTTTTGAAATATTCCCTCAAGTAAGGGTTTGGGGTATTTCCAATGATAGTGTCTAACTCTTTCTGGTCTTTGGCAGAAATCTTCACTCTCTTCGGTTTGGCGGCATACGTCTCAATTTCGACGGTTTCCTCCGCGAGACGCTTCAAAGTGTCCTTCTCCCAACGCATTATAATTCTCGTCAAGAACGTGTAGTACGCTTGACCTAAATTTTCCGAATGCGTCGGATCGTCTTCCACCTTGAAGAAATCTGCTGGCAAGTCCATTATTCTTCATCCTTATAAGTTCCGGTGATGTATTTTAATAGATCGTAGTAATCCCTGTCTTTTTCATCCATCCCTTCCGGTAAGGGAGATTTTTGTTTCGGAGAACCTTCTTCTCCTTCTTCTCCTTCCATTGGTTCCTGCTCGTTAGGTTCTTCACCTTGCATTTCAGGATTTGCCCCGCCTTGTGCCATCATTTGCCTTTTCTGAGCTTCTTCCATCATCTCTTCGTCTCCCTTGTATTCTATGTTGAGACCGACTTTTCTTAGATGTTGTCTCGCCTCCGAATAGGTTATCAAGCTCCGGTCAAATGCTTGGAAGATGACACCAGAGTAAGCAGACACATCCGTCTCTCGAATCTCGGAGAATTGAATATCTATTTGTTCATCTTTTATGACCTTGCCATATTTCCAGAAAATATAATCAGAGAGGACTGTAACGAGCTTGTCACGTATATACGTGCGGATAGACTTCGCGGTCATCCCGACGTTTGCGTTAATGTTCGCCCCAGTACTCATCGTGTGCTTTTGACCTTCAATCCCAGACGACGTGAGCATTGCCATCGAAGTACGCAATCCGTATGCCTTTTGCTCGTCAATTAGTCGGAACGCTTGCGCAAAGTCCAGCATCTGAGACTTGACATCGAGAGTAGAAATTTCCCAACCTTCTGAGAGTATGCGACCATCCGAATCGTATTCTTTACCTTCTATGGCAATCGAGTCACCATTTCGGATTTCGGCACCCATCTTAGAGGCACTATTAAGCTTGGCGATAAACTTTTCGTCGTTCGCGTCTCGTTCAGTACTGCGGGACACGCGAATGAGAACAATTGGAAATGCGCACTTCTCATACGCCTTGTTACGGTAAAACCGCATCTCAAGCGTAGAAATCATTTCAGAAGCAATCGCAGAGACGGGAGCTATACCTAAGAATAACGTGCAGTCATAATACGCATTTGCTGGTAACTGCACAGGTTTTTCATAGACGGTCATACCCGCACTTGAGAATGGTGCATAGGGGCCACGGAATGAGGGAACCCACGCATCGAATCGGTCTTTCGTTTCAGGCAAGAGCATTTGGCGAATAGGGTAGACGATAATCTTTCTCCACAGGCGGTCATCGTGACCAACTGGTGCGTAAAGTCTCGGGTCTATGTGGATAAGTGCCAGATCGTTTTCATCGACCATATCATCGTCTTTCTTGCCGATGTACTTCGCCATTACCGAATATCCGGTAGTCACGTTATCGACAATCCACCAAGGGATAACGTATGAATCTAATGAACGCCCCTTGCCCCCAGCGTGTTTAGACCAATCCCGACACGCCCTAGTTAGTTCCTCGTCTTCCGCCTTCAAGTCTTCTTCGTAGACCGTAATCTTCGCGCCATCCCCGACGATAATTGCTTGGTACTGGGCGACAAGATTTTGCACGAGCCCGTCATTGTTAAACAGGAAGATGTTTGTAGACTTGTCTGGAAAAACCATCCAGTTCGCTAACTCGCGCAGGCGAGGGATGACCATAAACGGTTGCATTGGGTCGTAGCGTTCATCCATTGTGAACTGGGGTCTCGCTTCCGGCTTCTCTGGGTTATACGTGTCAGTCGGCTCCATAGCAAAGACCCTTCCTATGTCCCTGCCGTACCGCACAATCGCACTCTTAATTCCCTTGTCACGCATTGGTTTTTCGACTTGACGGATAATGCTTTCTGCTTCTTCTGGTGACAAATTTGGTTGAACTGGCTCTTCCATACGAAGTCACTTCCCTATTACGCAATTCGATATATAAGATTAGTCTCGACGTGGATCACTCGCCGCAGTACGAGATATGAAAATATACGTTCCCAGTTCCTCTTTCTCCGCCTTTTTCTTCTTATTGACAGATTCAGGAAG
>Ga0209777_10007566_pt1 | contig 12037 bp, 11 predicted proteins | sample FrelakmetHBP12HB_FD_187147 | JGI IMG/M metagenome (GOLD analysis project Ga0209777, IMG submission 187147) | Freshwater lake sediment microbial communities from the University of Notre Dame, USA, for methane emissions studies -HBP12 HB (SPAdes)... | ecosystem: Environmental > Aquatic >... | reverse complement strand
GCTAAACCTATGATGTTATGTTTGCGGTTTTGGTGCACCAGGGGTGGTCATTAATCGTGAGAATTGGGGTGGTCATTTACTGTGAGAATATTTTGCTGAAAGTGGTCATTTGCCTTGAGAATCTACACTCGAATCGATAACCTTATTTAGCATAGGCATTTCATCAATGCAAAGGTAGTCAAATGAGAACTCAGATCAGCACCAGGATTCCATGGTAACCAAATGTAGGCATCCTTTTTTCGAAAGGGTCGTTGAATATATCGACCTTCCTTCCCAAACTGCATCCCCTAATACGCATCGCCTATTCCCGATCCACTTTGGGTATGCTTAATCGTTGATCCCTTAATACAACTTCTACCATCTGTCCAAGGCACCGTAAATATCAGTGACTATTCTTCCCAAGAAGCGAGTTGATTCTACACCGTTTCGTTGTCACGAACAAGACATAGATTCCGATTTATTTTGGTGTTATGATAGGTATCTCAGCTGACTATCGAAGTATTTTATAATGATACGTATAAGGGCTTGGTTTTGACGTGTATGGTAGTGTAATCCAGCGGTGAACGTGCGGTTCACCATTCGCAGTGGAAATCGTGGCCACGTGAGTTGCCGGATCCAGAATCAATCTACCAACAAATGATTCGGATAATTGGGATGGTTCGGCAACAGCTCGTCTCCAACATCCCATTTAATACTACTTTGATCTAAGGGAAAGCATCTTGTTTCCTCATAGGGCTTGCCATCCAAGTCGAGATACGTCAATCTAATTGTAAGATGCCCTGGAGTGGGCTCCAATCCTATAACATTGCCTTTGATTGGCCAAAGAATAAACCCAATTGGCTCATTCGTATGGTGTAAATACACGTCCCTAGTCTCAGCTTTAAGCTTATAATTGACCTGAAGAGGAGCAGTGGAGTTAGTTGTTAGGTTATGTATTTCGAAAATACCCGTTGCCGAAATGTTAATTCTCAACGCAGGGCCATTACCAATATTAGAAATATGGATATTCACCATAGGATGAACTGTTGCCCCATAGCCAGTGACGGAGTGGTAATTTCTTATGGTTTCCAGCTTTCCAATTTGCAGGGACGGTTTGACATACTCTTGCCGCTGCTGCTGCTGCAAACGTCTGTTTTCATCCACCAATTTGGAGTTTTCCTCCCGACTTGTTCGACCAAGTTGAAACGTCGCATATGCTAGCACAATAGTTCCCCAAGCCACTATTGCCTCTGGGAAAGCAGACCAGCCCCTGCCACTGGCATAATAGGCTATAGTCAAGATCACTATCAGCGCCGGGGCTGCCTTCAGCGTGAGCCGAACCCATTCTGAGCTCAACATTTTCTTCATAGACAGAACTGTACCATCTCACCGGACTTTTGGCAACCAGCTACTTCAGGCAGGCTGACAAGAAATCGGTGTATATAAGTCATTTTCGAGCATGTCGCGAATCAAACACTGAGCTTCTTCAGATATCACCATTTTGACCTATCACCACCGCCCTGCGGTGCTTTTCGCTGTCCTCGGTGTCCTCGGGGCGATCAGTAGCTAATCACAAGGAAACAAGCCTGTTCAATCGTTAGCATATCCGATTGTCTGTCGGAAAAGCGCCCGCTGATGTGGCTTCAACCTGAGCTTTTTCGCGCGTGCGGCCCTATTGCAGTTGTGAAACCACGAAGCCAGTCCCAACGAAGATGACGCCAGACAGACGTTTTGTGCGATAAGGCCTGTGTCGACAAAGTAATATGATTTCTGAATCTCCGGATCATAGAGTCCAGGTTCCTGAAATCCTGCATTCTTAAACCTGTCGATATCGACGACGTAGATGAAGCGGACAGGAGCGTTTGTGCTAGTCCTTCCCTGTCCCGGGCCGATCGCCAGAGCTCGGTTATCACCGGCTGCAACCGGAGTCAGCCTGTGAGAATCAGGCTCATACAGATACGTCCCTTCCTCCTTGGCAACATAGACACAAGGACTAGCCGCAAGAATCATCGAAATTCGTTAGGTCGTTCGGTGATACACGTGACAAAGAGAAGGGCACAGGGCGCTTTGAGGCAGATAATTGTTAGCTTCATAAGTGTTCGGTTGACTGGGAAACACGAATCAACGGAATGTCATGGTGGGTTGAATGTGATGACGATATAACTCTGAATTCCACAATCCGTGATAATTGCGTTAAACATGTCATACATCTGTTGAGGAGTATCTAAGCTTTCATTACCTATAATTGTTGATAATCCATCGGCCTTCTCAGCGAACCACGAAGGAATTTGATTACCGTGGACTTGTTTATACAAGTCGGTTGAAGCCCAGCCGTTATGGCCAAGGGCGTATTGCCAATATACTTCAGCCCTTAAATAGTTGAGGAGCACAACCAAATTGGTTATATTACCAGGGTTGACAGTGTCAAGGTCGTGATTCAAACCACTCGATGCAATATTGGCAAGCTCAGAATATCTGCTTATCAGGGGAAAGCCATATTGTTCTAGTAGCGAATCCCTCTTTGCATCCCAAGCAATATCCTCGAGACCTGGAACAACTTCGGCAGCTGCTGGATTGCTGCTTCCAACCGATGGGTAACCTCTGGCGCTAAGCAGGAATCCCGCTAACTCGTGCGCAATCATAAAGGCTTGGTCTGGCGGTGGAGGTATTCCTTTTGAGGGGACTTCTTTGACGGGTACTTCTCTGAGGAGTATGTAATTCGGTGGTGCCGATAAAGCTCCATAGTTGCTCGGCATGTCAGGCCACAAACACCATCGAATGTCCCCCGATATATTCCCACATTCGGTATGATAGAACGCAACGAAGGGAGGAGAGTTTGCAATGACATCGCTCAATACGTAATCCTCCGAATAATACTCTAGAGTGATGTTCCCATTTGTCCAAGGGTCATAAAAAGTGCAATTGCCAATGGCAGAAGACACGATTGTGGGTGTGGCCGCTAATGTTGGTGTGAGTACAACTGTCGGCGTTGGCGTAGGTGTAGGCGTAGACGTTGGCGTAGGCACGCATGCACAAGATATTCCTGATATTAGCAAGCAGAGTAGTAATGCTGATATAATGCCATGCCATAAAACTCTTTTCATTTGTTCTGCACACACCCCTATATTGCTTGTGACATTCTACTCAATACTCCGTCTTGCAACTGAGTTCCTACTTAGGCTCGCTATCGCCCATGATAGTCAAAGTATGCCCAAATTAAGTGCGTACTTAAGCAGATACGCTAATCACCTCGAACACTTTCCTCACCTTCGCCGGTATCCATTCTTTGAGATAGCCAGCCTTATCTTCATTTTCCCATTTCGGATTTATCGCAATCTTCAACGTGATTTTTTGACCGTTCGGCTTGGCGCTAACCACATCGCCCCGGAAGGCGAGAACTCTGGTCAGTTCATCCTTAGCGCGTTCAAGATAAGCTTGAGCGTCTCCACTAACGGGCTTCATGACAACTTTCACAGGCATCCCTCCAGAATACGAAGCTATTGCGATATTCTACAGCGATTTGTATACTGGCGCAAGAAGTCTAGTGAAGAACAAAGGGGAAACTGAGAGTAAGTTTATTCTATTGAGAGGGGACCTGGACTTATGGACTACGACCAGCTAATAGAAGGCATTAAGTATTTCCGAGATAAGTGGCCATCTACCCAATGTGAACCAGCACATACATATGAATCATTAAGAAACAGGGGCCCTAATTACTGGCTACATCTTGAGAAATTAGATGAAGCAGAAATAGGAGAAGAAATAATCAGAGGTTTCTTAAACACGAAGGAGTGGAATTGTCGTATTCCAACGTCTACGGTAGATAAATGGTTCAAAACTTTAACCGAACTGAAAAAGGCCATAGATCAGCTACCAAAGTTCTACGCTGTCCTAAATAGCTACAGCATTGTTGATGTCGAGTTCGAAAAGCACATTCTACTTGATGGGGAACAGGAGACAATCCTAGAGGTTATTGACCGTATATATCATGCATTTCTTCGGATGCCAACGAAGTTTGGCAAAGTACCTGCATCTAAGCTTATGCATATGGCTCTGCCTGACTTATTTATTATGTGGGATAACGGTATTCTAGATAAATATTGCATACCAATGGTGAAGTTACCCGGTGTCAAGGAACGCCAACCAATATATCCTGCCTTTCTAATCTTGATGCAAGAGCACATTACTCACGTCACTGACACCTATCCACAGAAATCCATGCTCACGAAGCAGGAAATTGTTAGAAAAATACAATCAGAGAATGACAACCTGGAAATATCAAGATTACTTGATATGAGTAATATGGCAGTGCGAGATTGCGAACTAGCAATCTGTATACCGTGTATGAAAAAAACAAAACGTAGGTGGGCTGAACTCGGGCTTACTAGTAATAACAACACCGTTGATTGCCATGAGTAAAGGTCGAGCAGCCTTAAAACAACCCACCTTTTTACTTTCAAGCTAACAGATATTAAGCTCAAGATGGTTGAACCACTACAGGACGGTGGTGAAATGAATACCGTATTCAGAGGTCAAACGAAGACAACTTCTTCATTGCCTCTGGGTATGGAGAGGTTTTAGGGTTAGTAGGGGCAATAAGGTTAATAAATATATGTAAGGGCTAAACATAATATATCTCTCTATTTTTTTCTAACCCCATTAACCCTGTTACCCCCCCCATAAGGATCAGCGGCCAGCGCAGCGTTTTTGGGGGTTGCTGTGTGCAGCAATATAACAAGGCGCTGTTTGGTTCAGGTGGGGATGCTTAGATCATCAAGTGCCTGTGGGGCCTCAACAAAAAAAGCTTCTTTGTACTAATTGAACTCTCTTGTTGTGCGGCTCTAGGATTTGTAGGTATATTCGCTGTTTTACTTCGCCGCCTTCCCGCGTTGACTCTCTCCTGTCCCAAATCATTTCAATTTGACAACCTCGAGATAACTGTGAAAAGCGTCATTAATGCGAAATCGCTCTTCTCCGGTCCCTCGCAATTCCGCGGTCTTGCGTGACATTACTTGGTATTTCCCTCTATCCTCTTCGTCATATAGGTATTCAAAGCGACCGATTTCTATCTCCCTACCAAGAAAGGTCAGATCACATAGTAGTTGGATTACTTCGTCCAATTTGTCGCTCGGTATACCACAGTTCTCGATTGCCTTCAGTATGTCCGAAGTCTGGGCAATTTCTGACGCACCGGCGAACTCGTACAATAGTGACTCCAGCACCTGCATTCGCATACCATTCTCTGCCTCAAGTGAGTTCAACGCATATTGAGAGTATTGGTACTGCGCGTCCAGCACATCTTGCTCTTCGATTCTCAAGTGATGCCGATTCACAGCATGCACTAGCGCGAGCTTACACAAGTATATCAAATCACGCGGGCGAGGAAGAATGAATTTAGTCAGGTATCTCTTAGTTTCCACACCTTGAACGGCAGGGCAGAAATATCTGGAGTAAATCTGGTCTGGACTAGCCACACCAGAGGAATGTAACAGTCTCTGCTCAACGACACTTAGTAAGACCTCGGGGTCATCCCAGGCAATTCTGGAGTAGTGAATCTTGTCTCTTTCTGGGATGAATCTCACAATCTGTGTGAATATGTCGCTTCTAAGAAATATCAGGAGCGATAGATTAACCGCTTTCCTCCAGTGGTCTGACTTTTCAAAATCTACCGCGATTCTTCTACTTACTTCTAGAAGGCCGAATAACAAGTTGCACAGCGTTGGTAGGTCTTCCCGTTTATTCCATGCTTTGTCGAGATTGTCAACGAGTATGACGACCTTACGTTTTTTCTCCAAAACCCGTCCGAGGACAGACCTCAATCTAGATATTACATTACTATGCAATAATTCGCTAATTCTTGAGCGCTGGGTTTCCGCCGATTCGGCTGTGTTAATCCCTTGGAGCTTGCGTACGATGCTCTCCAGCCTGATAGAGAACTCCTGATCGATGATTGAAGCGTTATCGGAAACGAATCTACATAGCTCCTTTTCGTCAGAACTTTGCTGGTAATATATGGGCATAGCTGCTATCCGGTCACGAACGCTCCTGGCTAGTTCAGTATATATGAGGAACTTCCAAAAGCTTTCTATTAGGTAGCCCTTTTCGGCTTTCGGAAGCGTCTGCGTCAACATTTGTAAAATACCCTCGAGTTCGTAGGCTACTGGCTTTATTATGCAGACGTGATTCTCTGGGTTTGATCTGAATTCCCCCGCCAGTTTGTATAGGATAGCCGTCTTTCCAGAGCCCTTGCGGCCGATGATAATAGAGTGTTCCGCTTCGCGTGCCTCTTTATATGTAGCAGTAGGTACAAAGTAGTCGGACAAGTTTTCTATTTCCATTTCCGCAACGGAATCACCTACAGACAATCGCTGCAAATCAGTTTGTGCCGCAATTTGTTCGGCATACTTCTGTCCCTCTTTAGCTCTTCTCTTGCAGTCCTCCTCCACGGCCTTCAACCAAGAAACTGCGATGGATTCGCACTGCGCCGCAGTTCTGTGAGTCCCCAGGAGGTCCCGATAATCTATAGGTGAATCGTACGGCTCATGTGCCAACATTAAGAGCGGTTTGCCAAAGCCGTATGATAGTCCAGATACGAATGAGTTTTTAGCATTATGTAGCCGGCTGCCAATATGCTGCTTGCTCAGAAAATGCACTACTACAGCGCACGATTTGTAGGCTTGAGAAGCATACCATGACAATGTTTGCACATGCTCTTCGCCCGGGTCGTCAACTATACTGGGAATGGTCAGCCCGCTTATCAGTCTGGAAAGCTTAATTGAAGCCTCTGTCTCGATACCGCTCTTTAGATAGAGCAGTACAAGTCGACCGCGGTCGCCTATCACAGACTCTATAGCCGTTTTGAAAAGGGTATTCTCAGTGTCCTGGTAGGGATGGTCAGCATAGAATGCATCAACGATTTCATGGCTATTCTGATAAGGAGCATAACCGATCGTAGTAAGTAGCTTGAACTTCTTGTAGTCGACACTAGATTGCTCAATGCTAAGATCAAGGATAACCCAAGTGCGCTTGTTTCTAGCAATGGCATAGCCAAGCTCAAACAAGACATTGTGGTTGAGATCGGTCAGATCACAGATGAAGATCTCTCTCTCATCAATGGCTTTGCATATCTCTGTCATTACGAATTTCCCACTGGTAGATGTGGATTTCCATCCAACGATATCCACAACTTGACCCTTTTGAAGAGTCTTGATGGCTTCCTCTATCGTCTCACGCAGTGCAGCCGGGGTAGATGGGTAAGCGACAAAACAGCGCTTCTTCGTTGCCATTTTGTAAACACCTCCACATGGGCGCTGGCAGGAACGTTCAGACATACAGATAGCTGGCGAGTCCGCACGACTCACGGTCTAAAGCAAGACTAGCTTTTAGCCAGGACCCGGCGCGTACGTTCTTAATTCTAACATCGCTCGGAAGACTCGTCAATGTGAGTATGGGTCTGGTTCGATAAGGGCTATCCCATAAGGCCATCATCAAAGGGTCTTCCGAGAGACTACTTTTGCGGGCCACGACTAACAATGTGGTAAGATAGACCTGTAGAAGGGCTACATCACAGAACGTCGTCTCGTGCAATCATGCCAACATAGCACAACCCACCCTCCACCCTCCCCTCCCCACCACCACTCCCAAGCTCTAAAATTCAAAGCAAAGCCCCTCAGTTTCCCAAACCATGTAAACGCATACACTTGTATTGTAAATGCAAATGCGTTGAATTGTAGTGCTTTGGGGAAGGGTTGTAGTTAAGTATTTGAGTGTAGAGGGTTTGGGGTCTAGCCTGCTACTGAAGCAAAAAAGGCTCGTAACTCTGACTCTGCAAGCGGTACCACTTCCGGGGGCAGATCACCTAAAAACTCCCAAGCCATTCAGCATAAGCATGATCATAATCTTCACCTGTTGTGATAATAAAGGCTTGTCTAAAGTCTTCACCATGACCAACTTTCCTGAGTATATTGAATAACGATTCCTCACCATAGTTATTGACAAGAAACCGAACTAGTTCAAATGAACTGTTATAGAATGTGTCCACTTCCATCGCGCTGGATGAATCATTTGGAATATAAGAGAGTAACACCTGATTAGATGTAATATACTCCCAATTGCGCCATACAAAGTAGCGAAGGGAATCTCGACTAAAGACCTTATCTATGTCATACCACTTCCCTTTCACCATCTCATAATTCGCTAATCCTTCATTAAACCACCTAGGAATGGTCTCCATCTGTTGTGGGCCTACTATCATGTATGTGACCACATGCGTCATCTCATGAACAGCGTTCAAGGTTATCAACTCATTGTTAGACTGGGTTCCGTCTTGCTCTATTAGTAAATCCAATTCAGGGCCTTCAATTGTAAACTTCATTTCACCGCCAGACCACGAGGGAGCACCTGTGTATTTCCTATACTCTTCGATATCTGCATAGAGGTGTACTTGGATAGTGGAAGAACTTTGAGGTTCTGCTACCTGATCTTTGAGTTGTTGCCATGCGTGTTCAAGTTCTACTAGCATTTGGTCTACTTTTTCTTGGGGCATAATGCCATACTGTGTCACCACGAAATGAGTTTTTGCGGACTCGAGTGATGAATTATAGACCGCTGATCGATATGACGACAGCCCTAGCCAGATACCCAACACTATAATAAGCATAATCATAAATAACACTGCTAGTTTGGTTCTTGATGTGTGCTGTAACCAGCCTGTCTTTTTCACTCTTTTCCCCCGATCACCGGTGAGGAAAATAAAAACGGTAAATCCGATAGCAAGTATGAAACAAGAGCAAATTGTAAGAGGCAAAGCCACCGGAAGCATATGATGTGGAGTTACATTATCAAACATGTATAAAAATCCGCAAAAGCTAAACCCACACCACAAAAAAAGCGTTATTAGAATTATGGAGATGATTTTGAGTACGTATCTGCCTGTACTTTTAGTTGTCGGACTTAGTGAAGTTTCTGGCTGATGCTGTTCTTCCACTGTCGTATGCCTTTATCCGAATAAGTATGACCTATATATGTAAACATTAACATTATCAACAACTCTAACTTACGTCTGCACTCTAAACCTCGCCCCCATAATTGTGAAAACAACACAGTGGTTTAATCACAACGGATGGCATGTATTCACTAAGGACAAAACAAGAGCGACAATAATAATCGCACCAAGGACAATCGAGACTACTTGTACGTAATTTCGCCGTGGTCTTTGCATGATTGCCTTTCGTGGAGTGGTTATCGTGGTTCTAATGGGACAACAAATCTTAGTATCAAATAAGCCAATATACTCCATCCAGCGAAGATTATTGATACGACCCATATTACTCTGACAAGTACAGGATCAACCTCAAAATACTTCGCTAAACCACCGCATATACCCCAGATTATCCTCTCATCTCTGCTCCGATAAAGCCTTCTAACATGCCCACTCATTTCCAACCCCCATCAGCTTATTGCCCTTGCATTATTCTACTGCACAAGTAGTCTTAGCCCGATGCCAACTTAGGGCATATCACCGAGTTCCCAATTTCTTCAGTATATGCTGCAACTGCCGCTTATTGAAATATTTTGTGAACTCGTCAGTAGTTCTCTTTCTTTTGAGTTGTTCGTTACATAGTGGTAGCTCTCCGTATAATTCTTTGAAAGCCAGAAGAAAAGCTCGCTCCAACTTTGTTCGAGATTTCTCACCCCTACGTTTTCTAAAAGTAACAACACGCGCTTCAAATGTAGTTACGCCCTGCTTACCGAATATTTTGTCAGCCCTATAGGCAGCGCTCTTAGCAATCCGTGCAATTCCCTTCTCTGTCCTACCAATATACACAACTTTGGATGAACCCTTGTGATAGCGCCTCTTCTCATTACACACCAAAATGTATATCAATTTTTCCCGACTTAATGAAGTTCTTGTTACTGTAAGCACCGGCTTTGGCCGTAAAGATACTGAAAGCTTGTCTGAGGACTCAATCATAAATCTAATTCTCCTCAACTAGAATACTTGATACCATTTGCGGCATTCTACCGCGAAAGGTATACTATATCAAGAGAAGCCCTAGCAATTCTCACCTTTGAGACCAGCACGAAGCACTACAGTCATCGCTTGCCACCTTGATTTTCCATTTTTCGAAACTTTTGAAATCGACCTCGAAAGCTTTTATCCAGTAATGGAACTCGCCGGCAGGCCGTCTCGTCTTTCGCCGTTAATGGTGGTTTCGATTTTTTAAGTCACTTCGAGTACCCGGTGGGTGGTTGGGTCGCACGCCCTGCCTCTTATTGCAGAGCCTCGTTCTTAACTTTAGGTCGAAGCTTGGGGGCAAAACTATTTCGCTTTCCCGAAGTAGGAGAAAACAGTCGTGTGAAGTGAACCAGCTGTTGCAGGCACCCTCCACAATCGTTTCTAGTCAAAGGTGTATGGCCACGAAGTTATCTACAGAGTTTCTATACCTATTGACATTCTTGAAAGACCTGCTATAATTATTGGCGATAACACCGATAATTGAGAGGGAGACAAATGTATTCAACTAAAGAAGCATCGCTCAAGCTGGGAATCTCCCCAAATCAAGTCAGATATCTTCTGGCTAAAGGGGCAATCAAAGGTAAGAAGCTAGGCCATGATTGGGTAGTCCTCAATCTGGACTACAAACGCAGAAGGAGGCCGAAAACCCGGAAGGTAGAGGCTAGTGAAAGGGGAGGGAAGCCATGAGAGGTTGGATAAAGCAAATGCCCTCAGGGTCATGGAGAATCGCTATCGATGTTGGGAAGGACCCGGCTACTGGACGCCGGTTGCAGCACTTCGAGACAATTCGAGGGACAAAAGCGTCTGCAAACAAGCGACTTGCTGAATTGCTGATTGAGATTGAGAAGGGCGGCTATGTTAAGACACCTCGTAGGCTTACCGTTGCGGAATATCTACACGATTGGCTCACAAACCACGCTGGACTTAATTGTCGCGCAGTGACGGCTGAGGGATACAAATACAGGATTGACCATTATCTCTGCCCGGTCTTGGGTCAGATACCATTGGGTACACTGCGCGCTCAGCATATCTCGAAGTATTTATCGAATCGGATTCAACAGGGTCAGAGTGCTCGAAGCGCATTGCATGACTACAGACTTTTGCACAAGGCTTTTGCAGACGGCGTGAAGCTGGGAATCCTGGCCATCAATCCCTGCGATGGTGTCCAGCCTCCAAAGCCGCTGGATAAGGAAATGAGTTTCTTAACTCCGGCCGCAATAAGCGTTTTCCTGACCCATGCTGAAAAAGCACCGTTCCCATATGGTGTACTTTTTCACTGCATGTTGTACACCGGCCTTCGCCGCAGTGAGGCCCTAGGTTTGACCTGGCGGAACGTCGACCTAGACCTTAAGACCCTGACGGTGACACAGACACAACACCGCCTCACAGGTGGCAAATTCGTCCTGCAGCCGCCTAAGACGAAGAATTCACGGCGCGTCATAGATTTGCCAGATTCTCTGCGCGAAGTCCTCCAGACCTACAAGCGAAACGTGGAGGACCAACGTCTGTTGCTGGGGGCGCCCCTGGCTGATTCTGATCTTGTCTTCGTCCACATAGACGGCTCACCGCTTGACCCATCTACGGTGTCCCACGAGTTTCTCAAGATTGCACGACAAGCCGGACTCCAAATAAGATTGCATGATTTAAGACACACCTATGCCACGATTATGTTGGCGGCCGGGGTAAACGTGAAAGCGTTAAGTCAGAGCCTGGGACACAGTAATGTCAGCATCACTTTGGAGATTTACAGTCACCTACTGCCCGGGACCGGCAAGTCAGCTGCTGAGCAGTTTGACAAGCTTCTCAACCCCTATCAAAAAAAAGACGTTGCTAGAAAATCAGTTGCTATTCCGTTGCTAAATCAGTGATTTGTGAGAGCGCGCCCGGTGGGATTCGAACCCACGACCCTTGGTTCCGAAGACCAATGCTCTGATCCGCTGAGCTACGGGCGCTTACGTTCGAAATTATACCCTATGCAAATCATTATGTCTAGTGTTGCTAACACTTGCTAACAACGCTTCTTCAAACCGCAACGCGTCT
>Ga0209777_10007565_pt1 | contig 12039 bp, 11 predicted proteins | sample FrelakmetHBP12HB_FD_187147 | JGI IMG/M metagenome (GOLD analysis project Ga0209777, IMG submission 187147) | Freshwater lake sediment microbial communities from the University of Notre Dame, USA, for methane emissions studies -HBP12 HB (SPAdes)... | ecosystem: Environmental > Aquatic >... | reverse complement strand
TATTGGCGCGATCGCAGTCCTGTTCATTTTTACGATTATGCTTACGCGTAAGGAATTACTGGATACGGGACCGCAAACGCGCTCGCACTGGTGGATCGCAGCTTTACTTGGAGTATTGATTCTCGCAGGGCTTGTGTTCCTTATCCTTAGACAGCCGGTTTTTAGCCGAACCGCTGAAGCCATCCCATTGGGGATTGATACCCTGCGAAACCTGGGAACAGCTCTGGTTTCTCCGGATGCATATGTAGTACCCTTCGAAGTGGCGTCTGTACTGCTGCTGGCGGCGCTAGTTGGTGCGATCTATATTGCAGCCAGTAAAAAGGCGTAGGAGGAAGAGATGAGCATCCCGCTTTCTTGGTATCTGATTTTGGCAGCGACACTTTTCTGCGTCGGCCTATTCGGTGTGCTCTCACGAAAGAACGCGATTGCCATCCTGTTGGGTGTGGAACTGATGCTGAACGCCGTTAATATCAACTTGGTATCTTTTTGGCGTTATCGGGACCCGGCACAGATGGCGGGTCAGGTATTTGCAGTGATTGTTTTTGCCGTGGCGGCTGCAGAAGTTGCCGTAGGCCTGGCTCTGATTATTTCGGTGTATCGCCAGCGTAAAACGGTGGTGGCCGATGAGATCGACCTCATGAAGTGGTAGGAGACGTTATGGAGAAAATCATAATCTGGCTGTTACCCCTTCCACCGCTTCTTGCGTTTATCTTGATCATTCTGTTCACAAATAAGAATCGGGAATTAAGTCACAGCATCGCGATCGGTGCAGCGGGATTATCCTGGCTGGGTAGCATGGTGGTTTTCATGAGCGCCCTGGGTGTGAAGGAATTTGGCAAGCATATTTTTGGAGCGACTATCAATTGGCTCCCAACCGGAGTGACTTGGTTAAAAATTGGCGTGATGATCGACCCATTCTCCGCTGTGGTGGTTTTTTTCGTAGCCTGGACGGTTCTTGCGATTTTTGTTTATAGTATCGGATACCATAACTTCGGACAACCAAAAGGCGATCAAGATGTGGCCGGTATCCCACCACACGGGGCAATCGTGACCGACAAACATGGGCACCAACATTCTGTACCTTCCATCGAACCAATGTATTCCCGGTTTTTTGCATTTATCAGCCTGTTTGCCTTTGGAATGTATACGCTGGTGGTCTCGGATAACCTGCTGACCCTGTTTGTCGGATGGGAGATCATGGGGCTGTGTTCGTATTTACTGATCGGTTTTTGGTTTGGTAAGCCCTCTGCCCGCAATGCGGCAGTAAAGGCCTTTATGACCACTCGCATCGGCGATGTATTCATGCTTCTGGGTATTGCCTTTGTTTATTCCTTTACTGGTTCTTTATCCTTCCGTGATATTTTCAAGCCAGAAATGTTGCACGCACTGGCATCCACACCAGCCTTCTTTGGTATGTCAGCAGCTGGCGTAATTGGCCTGCTGCTCTTTATAGGGACGGTTGGTAAATCGGCTCAGTGGCCTCTGCATGTATGGCTACCGGACGCTATGGAAGGCCCGACACCGGTCAGCGCTATGATCCATGCAGCAACAATGGTCTCAGCAGGCGTATATATGATTATTCGCATGTTCCCACTCATCTCGGCGGGTTGGACCGCAGGCATGCCGTTAAATACGACAATGAGTGTGATTGCTTTCATCGGGGCTTTTACAGCACTCTTTGCAGCGACCATCGCAGTTGCACAAAATGACATTAAGCGCGTGCTTGCTTATTCAACCATATCACAACTTGGCTTTATGATTGCGGCTCTTGGTATCGGAGCGTATGTGGCCGCTGCCTTCCATTTGGTGACGCATGCCTTCTTCAAGGCGCTGCTTTTCCTTGGCTCCGGTTCGGTCATCCATGGGATGGAGCACGGCGCTCTGCATACTGGCGATCATTCAGCGGATCTACAGGATATGTTCAATATGGGCGGCTTGCGCAAGAAAATGCCGGTTACCTTCTGGACTTTCTTGATCGGTGGCTTTGCTTTGTCGGGTTTTCCTGTATTGACGGCGGGTTTCTGGTCGAAGGATGAAATCTTCACTGAAGCATTTGGCAATGGGCACCTGGTAGTTTTTATTATCCTGGCAATCGCAGCATTTATGACAGCCTTTTACACCATGCGCCAGATTACGCTGACCTTCTTAGGCGAACCGCGCACGAAAGCCGCTGAACACGCCCATGAAACCTCTTGGACGATGACAGTTCCATTGATCGTACTGGCAATATTTGCCATCGGATTTGGATGGGTCGGAATCCCGGAGCATTTCCCCGATATTGGAGGAATTCTCCCAAACTGGTTCCATGAGTTTGTGGGCGGAACGCTGGCTGAACTGCCAAAGGAAGCGGAATTTAGCTGGGTACCATTAGTGACATCCCTGAGTGTTGCCTTGGGTGGTTTATCCTTTGGCTGGCTGGCTTACCGGAAAGTGAAATCTCCGGAAGATGATAAACTGCAAATCCCACTATTGAAGCATAAGTATTACTTTGATGAAATATACGACTACCTTTTTGTAAAACCAGCATGGTGGATCTCCGAACAATTCTCCTACCTTTTCGTGGATCGTACTGTAATTGACGGATTCTTGCATAGCGTGGCGCGTTTCTCGCTTTTCCTGGGCTATATCTTCCGCAATAAAATTGACAAGCCAATCATTAATGAATTGATGGGCGATGGTACAGGCAATGTTGTAAAGTCCTCCGGCTTTGGCCTTCGTAAAATACAGGCAGGGCGCATCCAGTACTACATGGTTGCCTCCATGGCAATGCTGGTACTTTTCGCCTTGCTATACTACTTCCTGATAAGAAGTATGTAGTAACAGTTTTAGACATTTATGAACAAATAATATTGTTTCTATCAGGAGTACCCGATGGGATTTATCACAAATCATCTTTTGACCCTGATTCTATTCTTCCCTATTCTGGCGGCAATTGTTGTGTTATGCCTACCCAAAGACAACCTGAAAGCCATCCGTTGGACAGCTTTCGGTGCCAGTCTGATTCCCTTCCTGTTAACAATTCTCCTGTGGACACAGTTTAAATCGGGGCAGCCCGGGTACCAGTTCCAGGAACAATATACATGGTATGCAGCGCTCCATTCGACCTTTCATGTTGGGGTGGATGGTCTTTCACTGACAATGGTTCTGTTGACCACTTTATTATCACCATTGGCGCTCCTCGCTTCTTTCAATATAACAGACCGTCTTAAGGCCTACATGATGCTCTTTCTCTTCTTGGAAACGGGAATGTTGGGCGTTTTTATGGCGGTTGACCTGTTGATCTTCTTTGTATTTTGGGAAATCGGCCTGATACCTATGTACTTCTTGATCAACCAATGGGGTTCAGAGAAGGGAGAGCGTGAGATCTGGAAAGGAATAAAAATCCAGGCACGCAACTATGCATCCCTAAAATTTATCATTTACACGATGGCTGGTTCGCTGGGACTCCTGCTGGCAATCCAGTTGCTGGGGGTTTTATTCCAGAACTACGATCTGCCAGTACTTTATCATAAATGGAATGCGTTAACGGCCGGTACAATATTAGGCCTGCCTGTTTCAACGGTAAAAACGGTTGCCTTCTGGGCTTTTGTCATCGCCTTCGCTATAAAAGTGCCGGTCTGGCCGTTCCACACATGGTTACCGGATGCCCATACCGAAGCCCCAACCGCCGGTTCGATGATTCTGGCGGGTGTGTTATTGAAACTTGGCGCATACGGTTTCCTGCGCCTGGTCCTGCCCCTGTATCCGGTTGAATCTGCAAAATATGCCGGCTGGTTGGCCTTCCTGGCGGTAATGGCGATTGTCTTCGGGGCGTTCTCGGCTTTTGGACAAAAAGATTTCAAGCGATTGGTCGCCTATTCATCAATTAACCATATGGGATTTGTTCTGCTCGGAATTGCCGCAGCAGCCAAAGCTGCCGGTACGCTCAATGGGACGATTGCCCTAAATGGTGCCGTATTGCAAATGTTCAACCACGGTCTATCGGCTGCAGGGATGTTTTTTCTAGTTGGTGTCCTTTATGAACGGACCCACACCCGCGATCTGGACGATTTTGGCGGTTTGTTTCCACTGATACCGGTTTACGGAGGAATCTTGATCTTCACCAGCATGGCATCGCTTGGCTTACCAGGTCTGAATGGGTTCATCTCCGAATTCCTTGTGGTAAGGGGTTCCTGGCCGGTTTTGCCTGTTTTTACGGCAGTCGCCATGTTCGGTTTGCTCTTTACAGGTGCCTACATCCTGAAAGGCATCAAGAACGTCTTGCATGGGCCTTTGAACGAATACTGGGCTCACGGAGAGCATAAACTGATAGATATCAATTTACGGGAAACCATGGTTGTAGCTCCATTGATGATATTGATTCTAATTATTGGGGTATACCCAGCCTGGTTATTGGACATTATCAATAAAGCCACGATGATGTTATTCCACTAAGAGGTAGACATGCAATTTCCGTTCTTGAGTGTTATTGTTTTTTCCCCTATTGTCACAGCGCTTATTCTTCTGTTCTATAAACCTGAGCAGAAGAAAGCAACTCGCATCACGGCATTGACTGCTGCACTGTTTGCGCTGGCATTATCTATATTTGTTTACTTTACTTATGATAAGGCTGCAGCGGGTTATCAATTCATCGAAAAATACGACTGGATGCCGATGTTGGGAATCAGTCTTCACTTCGGCGTAGATGGTTTAAGTGTGCCTCTGGTCTTACTGACTGGTATCGTCATGGTCACCGGAGTGATGATTTCGTGGGGAATCGAGGAGCGGCCGCGAGAATTCTTTGCTTTTATGTTTATACTAGCTAGTGGCGTTTTCGGCGTTTTTTGCTCCTTGGACCTTTTCATGTTGTTTTTCTTTTATGAAATCGCTGTTTTCCCGATGTACCTATTGATTGCCATTTGGGGTTGGATCAAGACACGTGAATATGCTGCCATGAAGTTAACTCTATACTTGTTCATTGGCTCGGTTATCTCCCTTGTAGGTGCCTTGGTAATGTATAACACAAGCGGCATGCACACCTTCAATATGCTTGAACTGGAGCATGCTGCTTTTTCCCTCGTTTTCCAGAAAACCTGGTTTCCCTTTGTTTTTCTGGGTTTTGCCATTCTAGGCGGCCTCTTTCCATTCCACAACTGGTCGCCAGACGGCCATGTCGCCGCACCGACAGCTGTCTCCATGTTCCATGCTGGTGTCCTGATGAAGCTGGGCGCGTTTGCTGCCCTGCGGGTGGGGATAATGCTTCTCCCAGAGGGCGCTAAATTCTGGGCTCCACTTATTATGATATTGGCCCTGGTTAATATTGTTTATGGAGCTTTCATAGCCAGTGTTCAGACCGATTTTAAGTATGTTATTGGTTTCTCATCTGTCTCGCACATGGGGCTGGTAATGATGGGTTTTGCAACCCTCAAGCCCGAAGGTCTGACTGGTGCGGGTGTGCAAATGTTTTCACATGGGGTGATGACGGCACTTTTCTTTGCTGCCGTTGGCATGGTCTATGATCGGGCACATACGCGCGATATCCCCAAACTGGGCGGTATGATCAAACCCTTGCCATTGGTGGGTATTGGTGTAATTATTGGCAGTTTGGTCTCGATGGGTATGCCGGGTTTCTCTGGCTTTATCGCGGAGTTCCCCATCTTCATGGGTATTTGGAAAACACAGTGGGTTGTTGCAGTTATCGCGGCGATTTCAATTGTTGTTACCGCCTCATATGTTTTACTGGTTGTCCGCAAAGTCTTCTTTGGAAAAATGCCTGAAGAGTTTGAAGGTCACATTCCTCCAATCCACACATTGGATAAAATTGCACTGGTATTGCTGATGGCCATTATGATTGGTATCGGCATCTTCCCGGCAGTAATAGTTCCATGGGTCCAGGTGGGTGTTCAGCATGTACTGACCCTGTTGGGAGGTGTATAAGTGTCTACCATCCTTCCCATAATTCCAGAAGTAATGCTCCTGATGCTTGGCGTCCTGGTGCTTATTATCGATCCATTCATTAAGAAGGATGCGAATAGACATCAACTCCTGGGGTGGTTTACTGCTGGTGGATTAATTGTGATACTTGCTGTTAGCGTGCTCTTTGCCCGCCCAGCGGAACCGGTATTGGTCTATGGCGGTATGCTTCGTTTTGACTGGCTGGGTTTCCTGTTCAAGATATTCATTATCTTTGCGACGTCAGTGACAGCGCTGTTCTTCATGGATACGGAAAAACTGAACCAGCGGGCCGAGGCTTATCTTTTACTACTGGCAGCTTCTCTGGGCATGTGCCTGATGGCTTCATCCGCGGACCTGATCATGCTTTACCTGGCTATTGAGACAACTTCCATCCCGCTCTATATCCTTGCTGGTTTCCTTATTGGAGATGATAAATCAACTGAGGCTGGTTTCAAATATATGCTCTTCGGAGCAATGACTTCAGCAGTACTGCTCTATGGCTTCAGCCTGATTTATGGCTTTACGGGGAAGACCAACCTGTATGAACTGAGCATACATTTCCGCAATTTTGATCTCGTCGCTATCAGCATCACCTTTCTGGTGCTGGCCGGCCTGGCTTTCAAGGTTTCGTTGTTCCCATTCCATTTCTGGGCTCCGGATGTGTACGAAGGCGCACCAACTCCGGTGGCTGGCTTTCTCTCCACGGCCTCCAAAGCAGCCGGTTTCGCGGTTATTATGCGTTTGTTGACAGCGGTATTCCCGGGCATTTCAGCGAACTGGAGCTTGATCCTGGCAGTGCTGGCTACCCTGACGATGACAGTTGGTAACCTGATTGCTTTGACACAGAAAAGCGTCAAGCGCTTGCTGGCGTTTTCCTCGATTGCCCATGCCGGATATGCTATGATTGGTGTCGTGGCCTTCTCGCAATTGGGTTTGGCAAGTGTTGTATTTTATTTAATTGCTTATATCCTGACCAATCTGCTAGCTTTTGGGGTTGTTGCAATCGTCGGGGGGGCCACTGGCTCGGATGATTTCTCTGCCTATAATGGTTTGAGCCGTCGCAACTCAACCCTGGCACTGGCTGCCTTGGTGGCTTTCCTATCCCTGGCTGGGATGCCACCCTTTGGAGGATTTGTTGCGAAAGTATTTGTCTTCCTGGCTGCTATCAACAGCGGGTGGATGTGGTTAGCTGTGGTTGGGGTAATAAATTCCATTGTGGGTTTGTTCTATTATTTAAATGTTCTTAAGGCAGTCTATCTTTATCGGATGGAGAACCAGGAAGAGGATAAACACCCGATCCGGGTGTCCCGACCGGTTACAATAGCCCTGATCGTCCTTGTGATCGGTGTCCTGTTAATTGGCACTGTGTTTGGACCCTGGTTTGGCTTGGCTAACCACGCTGTGCTCAATCTGTTCTAGACGGCCGGAAAAGCCTCTGATATAATTCCGCCGCCATGAACAGGCCAGGTAAACAGGGACAAGACGAGTTTCGTAGCGCTGTCACGATGACTGTGATCTGGGTGGCAGGCTTGACATTGGTGGTGATTTTCACCGCTCTTTTTTCAGGCATATTATTAGATAAGCTCTTATACAGCAAGCCGCTTTTTACTATAACTTTGATGATTGCCAGTATTCCGGTTACTATCTTTTTAACCTTCCGGATAGTGAGGACGGCCACCCGCCGCATATCACCAGGAACAAAAAAAGAGAACCCTGAGGAGGAACCACATCGTGGAGAAGGTGACTGAAAAGACTCCCAAGAAAAAATGGTGGCGTTGGGGCACCAACCGCTGGATTGTACTGGCTTTGATTATTTTGGGATTTATCGGTGCAAAATATTTCACCCCGGTTCGCCCATTTGTACAACTCCCGGCTGAGCATTGGATGGTGCATCCATTGTTCACTCTGCCAATCATTGGAGCTTTTTACCTTACGAACACAATGATTGCGCTAATATTGGTTGATACTTTGGTCATTCTGGTTGCTCTTTTCTTTAACCGGGCGGTCAAAAAAGGTAATTTGGTTTTGAAAGGTATTCCCGGCGCTCTGGAAGCCCTTTTGGAAATGTTATTCAATATGACAGAATCAACTGCTGGGAAGTGGGCTTGGACGATTTTCCCCTGGTTTGCCACCATCACGCTTGTTGTCCTGCTTGCCAACTGGATGGAACTCATCCCCGGTGTGGATAGCATTGGTATTATCAAAGCCTCAGAAAGTGGGGTTGGCTATATGATTCAACAGTTAGGTCCGCATTTGGCAACGATAGTTAAGCCGGAAGTCTCCACAGGCGGCTACGAGGTCGTTCCTTTTGTTCGTGTTGTTTCCACTGATTTGAATTTCACAATTGCGCTGGCGTTGATCGCTGTAATTGCCGTGCAGGTGATTGGTGTCCGTGCCCAAGGCATTCAATATTTCACAAAGTTTTGGAATGTTAAAACGTTTTTCAGTAAACCCATTTTTGGTGTAATTGATTGGGGTGTTGGCCTGCTTGAACTTGTTTCGGAATTCTCAAAAATCCTTTCGTTTGCCTTCCGTTTATTCGGGAATATTTTTGCTGGCTCTGTGTTGTTATTTGTAATGGGTTCGCTGCTCGGGATGATCTCCATATTCCCATCCATGTTCTATATGCTTGAGTTTTTTGTTGGTGCCATTCAGGCGATTGTATTCGGGCTTCTTACCATGACCTTCATGGCGCAGGCTACTCAAGGTCACGGCGAGCACGAAGCAGCACATTAATTCTTGGGCGAGGATAGCCCGGGAAATCCAATTCCTAATGGCGGAATCCCCGCCTGAGATCTTCCTTGGAGGTACAAATCATGACTGGTAATATCATTATTGCAGCAAAGTTAATTGGTGCTGGCTTGGCCATGATCGGGGCCATTGGTGCAGGTGCAGGGATCGGCATCGTGACCAGTGGCGCAGTCCAGGCGATGGGTCGAAATCCGGATGCTACCGGTACCATACAGACCAACATGATCCTTGGCATTGCCTTTGCGGAGGCGGTGGCTATTTATTGTCTGGTCGTTGCGCTGCTCATCCTTTTTGTCGTCGGCTAATCGATAGATTGCTTTAATTAGTAAGGAGGTATCCCTTGGCACAATTGGGTATTAACCTAGGCTATCTAGTGGTACAGGTTGGTTGTTTTCTGATCGTCCTGGTTGTTGTTAATGCCTGGATCGTGAAACCCCTGCGGGGTTTATTGGAAAAACGCCGTAGTACAATCACCCAGAGCGTGGAGGATGCCCGTATTGCCGCTGAAGCACGCGCCAATGCCGAAAAAGAAGCAGAAAAAATAATTAACGAGGCGCAGGCAAAGGCTGCTCATCTTGTAAATGAGGCAACCGAACGAGCCAACGCTGCCATGGAGGATGTAAAAGCCAGCGCTGAGAAGGAAATTGGGAAGGAGCGTGATGCAGTCCTAGAAGAAGTGGAAGAGGAGCGTAACCGCATGCTTGCCGATTTGCGCGGACAGGTGGCTGCTCTATCCGTTGCTGCAGCCCAGAGGCTTATCGGTGAGGCCATGGATTCAAAGCGACAGCACACCTTATTGGATGAGTTTTTCTCGGGTGTTCAATCGGGCAAGCTGGTTATCCTGGAAGGCACTGACCTGACTGGTGATTCTGCTGAAGTGACCTCTGCCCTACCGTTGAGCAAAGAAGAGCAGGAGGTTGTCAAGAAGAATATTCTTACCAGGATGGGAGAAAAAATAAAAATCGAATTTCGGGTTAATCCACAGATCCTTGGTGGACTGGTCATCCGTGTTGGTGACAAGGTCATCGATGGTTCCGTGGCGGGACAACTCGAAGGATTACGTAAGACCTTAAAGTAATATTAATCCTGATTACTGGAGGGTTTTGACGTAATATAATAAGTCAAAACCCTCTTGCTTTTTAACCAATGGTTGAACACAGATGAAAAATATAAAGATTGACAAACCAGTCCAACTAAAAACCATATTTACGGAATTTCCTCTCCGGTATTCCCCGACAGATATTCCTGATATGCATATCAGCGGTATAGCCATGGATAACCGAAAAGTTGTACCGGGGAACCTTTTTGTCGCCATTAAAGGTGGCTCTGCCGATGGACATGATTTTATCCCGAACGCTATTAGCCGCGGTGCGGCAGCAATCGTTGGGGAAAAAGAAATCCGAGGTCTGTCCGCACCGTACATCCGGGTGGAAAACTCCCGGCAGGCACTTTCCTGGCTGGCAGCAGCTTTTTATGGTAATCCTGGCCGCAAGATGACCGTCATCGGCGTGACAGGTACGGACGGCAAGACAACCACCTGCAATCTGCTTTATCAGATCCTGGTAGCTGCGAATCTTAAGGCAGGGTTGATTTCCACTGTAAATGCTGTCATTGGGGACCAGGTGTTGGATACCGGTTTCCATGTCACCACACCTGATGCTCCGGATGTTCAGCGGTATCTTGCTTTTATGGTGGATGCGGGTCTTTCCCATGTGGTTCTCGAAACCACCTCGCATGGTTGGGCGCAATACCGGGTGGATGCATGCGAGTTTGATATTGGTGTGGTAACAAATATTACCCATGAGCACCTTGACCAACACGGCTCTTATGAAAATTACCGCGCTGCCAAGGGACGCCTGTTCCAGTCGTTAGGCAATACCCTACCCAAGCCGCAAGGTAATCCCCGGCTGGCTGTTTTAAATCACGATGATAACTCATACGAGTATCTTTCACGGATGTCGCCTGGGCCTCAAGTAAGTTACGGTTTAGAAAAGCCAGCAAATGTTTGGGCAGAATCTGCTTCCTTCTCCCCACGCGCGCTCCATTTTAACGCAGTTGGAAAGGATTTTAATGTATCGGTAGAAAGCCCGTTAGTGGGGGAGTTCAACATTTCGAACTGCCTGGCTGCTTTAACTACGGCAATCTGCGGATTGGGCATTGATCCAGAGACTGCTGCACATGGGATCGCTTCCATGCCTGGAGTTCCTGGGCGCATGGAACGGATCGAACAAGGACAACCATTCACAGCAATTGTGGATTTTGCTCATACTCCCAATGCATTGCGCGTAGCCATTAATACCTTCAGAAGATTAGCACCAGATAAAAAGGTGATCGTCATTTTTGGATCCGCAGGCCTACGTGACCGGGAAAAGCGCCGGATGATGGCGGAAGTAGCAGAAGAAATGGCCGATATAAGCATCCTTACTGCCGAAGACCCACGAACGGAATCACTGGAAGAAATTCTCGAAGAGATGGCAGCAGGTGCTCGTTCGAAAGGTGGGGAGGAGAAAAAAACTTTTTGGCGAATTCCAGACCGGAGGGATGCAATCCGGTTTGGAGTCCGGCTGGCAGCCACGGGGGATATTGTTGCCGCATGTGGGAAAGGACACGAACAGTCTATGTGTTTTGGTGAAATTGAATACCCGTGGGATGATCGAATAGCAGTGCGCGCCGCGCTTTCTGAATTGATGGGAGTACCCGGGCCACAGATGCCGATGCTACCAACGCAGGAGAATGAATGATCACTGATTACTGGAAAACACCCGTTACTTTGGATGGTCACTTTGTCCGATTGGAACCGATGAATGAGGCTCACATTCCGGGGTTGACAATTGCCGGGCAGGATGCCAATATCTGGAAATACATGTTGTACGGTGACCTGACCAAGCCAGAGAATATGGCTAATTGGGTTAGAGAGCTTTTGGTAAAAATGGTAGCTGGTACGGACCTGTGTTTCACTGTGATCCATCTACCGGGTCAAGAAGTAGTTGGCGCGACACGTTACCTTGAGATACGCCCACCGCATCGCTCACTTGAGATTGGCGGGACATGGTACGCACCGGCATATCAGCAGACAGGCGTTAATACAGAGTGCAAATATTTACTCTTGACATATGCATTTGAAACTATGGGTTGTATTCGTGTTCAGTTCAAGACAGATGCACGCAATGAACGTTCGGTGCGAGCCATTGAGCGGCTGGGTGCAAAGCGAGAGGGATTGCTGCGCAATCACTATATACTTCAGGATGGGACGATCCGCGATTCGATGTACTTCAGTATTCTTGACAAGGAATGGTTGGGAGTGAAAACAAAACTGGAAGGGATACTTGAACGATAAAGCTTTCCAGTTTTGTT
>Ga0209777_10007564_pt1 | contig 12039 bp, 7 predicted proteins | sample FrelakmetHBP12HB_FD_187147 | JGI IMG/M metagenome (GOLD analysis project Ga0209777, IMG submission 187147) | Freshwater lake sediment microbial communities from the University of Notre Dame, USA, for methane emissions studies -HBP12 HB (SPAdes)... | ecosystem: Environmental > Aquatic >... | reverse complement strand
CATCGACAAGCCGATCTGTCGTACGAATTAGCGGCGCTTGTTCAAAACCTTCTTTTCGTATTGCACCGCCTCGTCCAGCCAGTCGATCCCGACCGGGACATCGTTTTGCACGCAGTAATGATCCCACACCGCGCCGAACGGCATGGTCTTGAGTTCCTCGGTGATCGCCAGCCGCCGCGTCAGGTTACCCTCGGCCTCGGCCCGCTTCATGTCCGCGATCGGTTCCAGCAGCGCCAGCAGCAGGGCCTTGATCATACAGCGGGTGCCGATCACCCAGGCCGCGATGCGGTTGATGCTCGCGTCGAAAAAGTCCAGCCCGATGTGTACGCGTTTCTGGTATCCGCCGCGGATGATTTCCTGTGAGATCGCCTTGAGCTCGTCGGACAAAATCACCACATGGTCGCTGTCCCAACGCACCGGCCGCGAGACATGCAGCAGGATCTCCGGCACAAACGACAACACCGAACAGATCTTGTCGCTCATCTCCTCGGTCGGGTGATAGTGCCCGGCGTCCAGACACACCAGGATACCCTTGGTCGCGGCATAGCCCAGGTAAAATTCGTGCGAACCGACCGTGTAGCTTTCCTGACCGATGCCGAAGAGCTTGCCCTCGACGGCGTCGAGATTGTATCGTTTGTCGATCTTCGGCGTAAACATCTCATCCAGCGAGCGCTTGAGGTTCTCGCGCGGCGTCTTGCGATCGACGGGGATATCCTTGTACCCGTCGGGAATCCAGACATTCGTCACCGTCGGGCTGCCCAGGGCCTTGCCCATCGCCGCGCCGATCTTGCGGCAAGCGATCCCGTGCTCCACCCAGAATTTGCGGATGCCCTCGTCGCGATGCGACAGCGTGAATCCCGAAGCCGCCTTCGGGTGCGAAAAATAGGTCGGGTTAAAATCCAGACCCAGCCCGCGTTCCTTGGCCCAGTCGATCCATCGGGCAAAGTGCTCCGGCCCGACTTCATTGCGATCGACCTTCTTGCCGCCAAACTCGGCGTAGATTGCGTGCAGGGCGAACCGGTGCTTTCCGGGAATCAGCCGATAGGCCTGGTCGGCGTCCGCTCGCAACTCGTCGGCCGTACGGGCCTTGCCGGGGTAGTTGCCGGTGACGGCAATACCGCCATCAAGTTGCCCGGCATGTTCAAAACCGCCGACATCGTCGCCTTGCCAGCAATGCAGCGAGACCGGGATGCCCTTGAGATTTTCCATGGCCTTGTCGGTGTCCACGCCGAGATTGGCGTAGGATGCCTTGGCCAGTTGATACGCTTGATCGATCGTGTTGCTCTTTGCCATTGTCTAACCTTGATTGGAATTTCGTTTGTAGGGGCGCACGGCGTGCGCCCGTTCTGTTATTTTTTGTGGAAATGGGCCAGCAGGGCCTGTTCAGCCCTGAGATTCCAAAGACCGTTGTCCAGCTTGGCCGCCACGGTCGGAAGGACCTTTTCCAGTTGATCCAGCGGGGTCAGCGGCAAAGTTGCGCAGGCCGGATAAACGAGAATCTTTCCCGGGATTAGTGCCTTTTCGACCGCCCGGATGCCGTCCACGGCCCCGGCCATCCCGGTGATCGCCGCCACCGACAGATCCGTATCCAGCCGTCCCATCTCGACCTTGGCCAGCACGACCTTCATGTCCTCCAGCACCGATCCGCTGGTCCCGATGAAGTACAATTGTTTTTTGATGTAGGTGTCCAGATCGATCGGTGCCGAGACCGACGCCGGAATCCCAGCGAAGATATTGATGATCGCGTGTGCGGCCGAATCGGCGATAGCTCCATCGACCAGCTTGGGCACCGGCGCCATCAGGGCCGTGTAGGTGAATGCCACCTTGGGCTTTCCGCGGCTGGGATTGTAGGGAGTATAGCCGACATTCCGCTCACCGGCGATCGGTTCGGCGATCCGGTTGAGCAGGCCCAGGCGATGGTCGTCCATGTCGGCCGCATACACCTCGACGCCTTCGACACCCTGGCACAGGTCGCGGATCACATGCATCACGCCCATTGGCCCCGCGGCCCCGATCACATGGATCTTGTCGCCGGGGTGGATCTCGCCGGTAGGGGGGATAACCATCGCTTCCGACGGATCGCACCCCACCGTCCCGACCATGCGGATGTTGCCGTAATGGACTCGCCCGATCGTCGCGGTGACCGGTCTGCCGAACGATTGCCCGTTCTGCACAAAGACGATCAGCCCATTGGCCGCCAGCTTGCCAAACAGCGCCTCGGCCGTGGTCGGGTCGTTGCCGAAATAGACCACATCGTCGAACCCCGTCTCCGGCAGGGCGGTCACGGAGTCAGCGGGAACAATCGGGATCTTAGCGACGGTGATCCCTGCATCCTTCGAAACCAGCGTGATCTGTGCGGGTTTTCCGAATCGTCCGATAAAAGCCGTGAACAACTTGTTGTCAATCGGCCCATCGGATACCACCAGCATCTTTCCGCCGTCCTTGAGGATGGTTCGCTCATGCACGGCATACGCCTCCTCGACGCATGCCCACGGCTCCACCAGCGCCACTGCCGACGCACTGAGCTTCTCCGAGGCCGGCAACAAAAACAGCTCGCCCTCCGGCGAGGTGATCACCCGCTGATCCATCAACACATATTGCTGCAAGCCCCCCTCGAAGTTATAGCCGAATGAGGCGTTGGAGTTAGTTGTCGGAAGCCAGCGGTAGTCGGTCTCCACCAAATACCGTGCCCCCACACGAACGCCCTTGACCTTCTTGCCGATGGCGACAACCCGCACCGTGGTCTCATGGCCGGGCACCGTCGCCATCTCGTCGGGGACATAGCTGGGGATTTCCTTAAGGATCGCCGGCTCAATACCGCTGCCGATCCGTTCCTTGCGGGCATGCTTGGAGTACTGCTTGAGCAGCTTCAGGTCCGAAAAGCACAGCCCCACCGCCTCGACCTGTCCGAGGATCTGATACGGTCCGGGCCGATGGACGGGTTTGCTGGTGTTCAGCCGCAACTCATCGGGGCCGGTAAGCTGCACTGCCCATTGGGTATTCGGGATCGAATATGATTTCATAGCGTCCCTGCCTGTTCGATCTGTTGGAGGATCTTCTCCGGGTTGGTTTGCTTGAGGCCGTCGAGTCGGGCCTCTGCCGAGGGCGTTAGCAGTTGACCCGCCCGCGAAAAGAACCGGTTCTTCTCGGCCGTGCTGCCGAATTGTTTTTTTGCCCAGTCGCTGCAATAGCCCTTCTTACCCAGCCGCTGCAAAACACTGTGGGCATAGACGATCCGGGCCCCGATCAGAAAAACCGGCACAAACGGCGACAACTCGGCCGTCTCGAACTGATCGACAAACCGCTGGCCCGGGCTGTTCATCTCCGTGCCCACCACGATCGGTAGCTCCAGCTCGCATGCAATCGCGATGACCTCCTGCAGGTTGGCCAGCAGCTCGTCCTTTTTGCCCGGCGTAAAGTTGCGGTCGGGAATGATGTTGATCGCCGCCACACCGCTGTCCATCGCGATCCGGATCAGGCGGTGGATTTCCTTTTCGCCGTCGCTTTGGCCATTCAGCCAGGTCATCGTTGGAATCCCACCCGCGGCCAGCACAAACTGGTTGGTCTCGGCCATCTTCGGAAAGGCCCCCGCGTTCGGCTGCACATAGCCAGCCCCGCCGCGCTTCATTGTCTTGTTGCGGAGGGTGTTCAACAGGTTTTTCCCCTCCGGAAGATCAAGATTTGCCATATCGACGCCCAGCTTGTCGGCCCAGAACCGGGCCAGCGCGTCACCCCTGCCGAAGACCGCAGCGGCCTTGCGTGCGTAGGCCAGACAAATGTGCCGCTCGGTCGCGTTGCCCGCCGGTGTCAGCGGCAGGACATCCCGGTCGTAATCCAGCTCGACCGGCTTGAGGAAAGCGTTCACGCGGGCCGTCAGCTCGCGGTTTCGCTGCTGGGCCGTAACCTGAAGGCCCTTCTGAAAGGCCTTGTTCTTCCCCGTCAGCTTGCCCGATCGGAACCCCACCCCCATATGGTACGAAATTCCCGGCTCGCCCGGGCTGTTCATCACCTTGTCGGCAAACTCCGGCACGAACACCCGCGTCTCCATCCCGCCGCAGGCCTTCAAGTCCAGAATCGCCGCCGCCGCAAGGAACTCGTCGATCCCGTCGAACACATCGAAGTCCACGATCCCCGCCAGCGCCAGCCCCGTGCGTTTGGCCAGCCACGCAAAGCGGCTGGGCGAATAGCCGTAGCTGTTATACGAAAAGAAGGTGTGCGCGTGCAGGTTGACCCTGTCCGTGATCGGATCGGGGGCAATCGTTCCAGCCCGCATCAGGCCCGCCAGTTCATCCAGTCCCTGCCGTCGTCGGGCGGGGTCAAAATCGTCCAGTCTCTGTTCCAGTTCCAGCATCTCGATACTCCGGCTGTGGTGGTTTCATCTTCCCGGCTGAGGACAAAATGATAACGCACAAGCCGCCCGGATGCAATGTTCGGTTGCGTTCGGTTCGGAAAATACTGGAGGAGCGGTCAGAAGGGAGGGTGTGGAGGAGGGCTCAAATAAAAAGACAATCGGCCCCGAATCCCGCAGGCGGCAGGTTACTCCCGCCGGTCCTGGCTTGTCGGATTCGGAGCCGATCGCCGAATGTTGTGCTTTGCCGTGGCCTTATTTCTTCTTGGCTGCTTTCTTCTTGGTGACTTTCTTGGCGACTTTCTTCTTGGCGACTTTCTTCTTGACCTTCTTGATCGCCGGCTTGCATCCGCAGGTCCTACACATCATACTACCCTTTCTTCAATTCACTCGTTTTCCGTACGCCCGATGGCCGGGCGTATCTGCCATCCGCCGTGGATGAGGCGGATCATCACCTAAAGCATACTATATATCGGCCGTACCTGTGCTATGTTATTCAAAACTTTTTCAGTTTGTTTTCTCAGATTCACTTTGGCGCCTTGGCCGCAAACTCATAATGCCCGCTGGCCGCATCAACGACCACCTGCTGCTGGGACGATCCCACGATCCGAATGCCGGGCGCGCGAATGATCGCCTTGCCCGATTCGGAGACGCTTTCCGGATGGCTGGTGGGGATAAAGATCGTCGCGGTGGTGTTCACCGGCACGGTGACGCTCAGGGTGAACTTGTCCCCGTCGATCTTCCAGCCCGATTCGATCCGCCCGCGAACGGTATCGGTGTGGGCCTTGACCCACTTGAGGTTGCCCACCGGCTGCGGCTGGATCAGGAAGTGCGCAAATCCCGGTGCATCGGCATCGAGCTGGATCCCGGCCAGATACTTGTAGAACCATGCCGAGATGTCCCCGAGCATGATGTGGTTCAGCGACGACGCGCCCGGCCAGTCCTCCCACAGCGTCGTGGCGCCCTTTTCGATCCAGTTGCCGTAGCTGGGTGCCGTCGTCTGCGTGGCCATGCGGTACGCCACATCGATCCGCCCGTTGTTGGCCAGGGCATTGAAAATATACTTGGCCCCCAGGATCCCGGTGTCGATATGGTTGTCCTGCGACTCGATATTCTTGACCAGCTCATCGACGACCTTGTCCATCTCCGCCGATTCGGCCAATCCCTGAAACAGGGCACAGCTCAGCGCCGTCTGGCTTCCGTTGGCGTAGATCCCCTCGCCTTTGTAGAAAGTTTTGTTGAACGCGGCCTTGATCGCCTTGGCCTGCTCGAAATACTTCTTGGCATCTTCCTTCTTGCCGAGCATCTGGGCCGTGTTGGCCGTGATCAGCGTATCGATGTAATAGTAACCCGTCGAAGTCACCGCCTCCGGCGTGGTCGTCTTGGCCGGGACCCAGTCGCCCAGCCCGATCGACACGATCGAATCCTTGGCCTTGCTGGTCAGGTAATCGACATACCGCTTGTGGTTTTCGTAATGCGTCATCAACGGCTGCGGGTCGCCTTCGTACAGGTACAGGTACCACGGGATTAGCAGATACGCGCTGTCCCACGCCGGGCCGTTGCCCCAGGCATATCCCCAGCCGCTCGTTGGCACGATCCCCGGCAGCTCGCCCGTTTCCCGTTGCTCATCCTGAAAATCCATCATCCACTTGGCGTACGACGCGGTATTGTGCCAGTTGAACATTGCCTGCTCGGCCGCCAGATGCGCATCGCCCGTCCAGCCGTTCTTTTCCCGCTGCGGACAATCGGTCGGGTATCCGTGGAAGTTGCTCCGATACGACCATTGTGTCAGCGTCTGGATCTTGTTGAACAACTCGTTGGAACACTGGAACGACCCCGCCGCCGCAAAGTCCGTGTGGGCCACGCACGCCAGCAGGTTGTCCACCTTCGGCTTGCCCGGAAATCCCGTCATCTCCACATACCTGAAGCCGTGGTACACAAACCGCGGCTGCCAAACCTCCGTGCCCTCGCCCTTGAGGATATAGACATCCGTCTGGAAGGGGGCTCCCTTGCGGAACATGTCGATCTCTTTTCGCTGGATATTGCCCTTCTCGTCCAGCCGCTCGCTGTAGCGTAATACAATCCGCGTGCCCTTGGCCCCCGACACCGTCAGCCGTGCAAACCCCGCCATATTCTGGCCGACATCGAACACGAACACCCCCGGCGACGCCTCATTGACGGCCACCGGCTTGATTGTCTGCGTAATCCGGATCGGCGGCATCATCATCGCCCGCAGCTTGCCCTTGGGTCCGGCGACGACCTCCGGCTTGGCCCATGCCGAATCGTCGAACTCGCCCTTGTCCCACCCGGCCGTCTCCAGCCGCGCATCGTAAAATTCGCCCTGCCGAATCCCGTCGAGGATCACCGGCCCGGTATTCGCCCGCCATGATTCATCGGTGGCGATGAATTCCTCTTTGCCGTCGGCATAGACCAGCCGAAGCTGCGCCCATACCGTCGGCCGGTCACGCCACGGCGCCTTCTCAAAATTCCACTCGCACGGCGTGTGCACATTGTACCAGCCATTGCCCAGCATCACCCCGATCGCATTCTTGCCTTGCTGGATCATCCCGGTCACATCGTGCGTCACATACAGGCAGCTCTTGTCATATCGCGTGAAGGCCGGGTCCAGTTGCCGATTGCCAACCTTCTTGCCGTTAAGGTGTACCTCGTGAAACCCCAGCCCGCAGATATACAGCATGGCCGAATGGACCGGCCGTTCGACCGAAAACGCCCGGCGAAACACTGGCGACGGTGCCGTCTGCTGCCAGGTCCCCAGCGCCTGGTCGTCCGAGGTAGGCGTGCGGGGCTTGGTGTAGGTCATCCATGCTCCCTTCCGCTGGGCCGGATCGAGGATGCCCATCGACCACTTCGCCACCGGGCTCCACGCCGAGACCCGATCGGCCTGATCCCAGATGCGGACCTTCCAGAAGCAGCGTTGGTACGAGGCCAATGCCTTGCCGGAATACGGAATGTGGATCGTCTGATCTGAGACCACCTTGCCGGTGTCCCACAGATCGCTCTTGTCCGCTGTCAACAGTTCCGCTCGGCTGGCCACGAGAATCTGCACGGCCTTCTGGAACTGGATCCGGCTGTCGGACTGCAGCACCCATCCCAGCCGCGGCTTGGGTGTGTCGATCCCCTCCGGGTCAATCAGGGATTCGCATTGAAGATCCCCGACCCGAATCGCGGATGCCCCGGCAGGGGCCTTTCCTTGGGATTTTTCAGATCCGGCCTGATCGGACGAACACCCGTTCAAAACCAGACCCGCGAGAATGCAACAGACGACGATCCTTCCGTTCCTCATGTATCATCCTTTCCATAGAACGCTAACGGGGTGTGATTATAATCAAGACCGGTACGGGCAACAAGACCTCTTACGGAAAATGATCACCAACTCGTGGACAAATCCACCGATTCTGGTATGATCGTACCGATTTGGTTTTCGATATGAAAGGGAGAATATGAAGCTCATCAGTTGTATTGTAGGATTTCTTTGGAGTGTATCCATGGTCACAGGACAGACGACGGATCCGGAAAAGGCCTTCCGCGAGTTTCTCGACACCCATGTTCAGAAGGTCGAACCGCTCTTCAAGGAGTACAATCTGGCCGCCTGGGTGGCCGCGCTTTCCGGCAAGACCGAGGATTTCCAAAAGGCCGCCGACCTGGACCTCAAGACCCGCACGATCTACAGCAACCGCCAGGAATTCGCCGCCATCAAGGCCTGGAAGCAGGGGGGCAAAATCAAGGACCCCCTCTTGGCCCGGCAGTTGGAAATCTTGTACCTCAGTTATCTGCCCAACCAAATCGACGCCGATCTGCTCAAACAGATCGTCCAGCAGGGCGCCAAGGTCGAGGAGGAGTTCAACACCTTCCGCGGGACCTATCAGGGCCGCAAGGTCACCGGCAACGAAATCAAGGACCTGCTCAAGGAACTGACCGACAGCGACCTTCGCCGCCAGGCCTGGGAGGCCTCCCAGCAGGTCGGTCCCGCCGTCGCCCCCGATGTTCTGACCCTCATCAAGCTCCGCAACCAGTCTGCCAAACAACTTGGCTATGAGAATTTCCACACGATGTCGCTGGAACTGTCCGAGCAGACCGTTCCCCAGATCGACGCGATTTTCGCCGAGCTGGCTCGCCTGACCGACAAGCCCTTCGCCGCCCTCAAGGCCGAACTCGACAAGACGCTGGCCCAGCGGTATTCCGTTGCCGCCGACCAGATCCAGCCGTGGCACTACCACGACCCGTTCTTCCAGGAAGTCCCGACGGTCTTCGAAGTGGATTTCGATTCCTACTATAAGGGCAAGGATGTCGTTGCCCTCGGCGCCAAGTTCTACGCCGGCATCGGCCTGCCCGTCGAAGAGATCCTCAAGCAAAGCGACCTCTATGAAAGACCCGGTAAAAATCCTCACGCCTTCTGCACCGATATCGACCGCCTTGGCGATGTTCGGGTTTTGCTCAATCTCAAGGACGATGAACAGTGGATGGGCACGACCCTGCACGAACTCGGCCACGGAGTCTATGCCCGCTACAACTCGCCGCAGGTACCCTATCTGCTCCGTACGCAGGCCCACATCTTCACAACCGAGGCCATCGCGATGTTCTTCGGCCGCCTCAGCGTCAATCCCGACTGGATGAAGGCCATGCTCCAACTGACCGACGATCAGGCGAAAAAAGTTGCCGGCGATTCCGAAAAAATGCTCCGCTACAAACAACTGGTCTTCGCCCGCTGGGCCATGGTCATGTACGAATTCGAAAAGCGGCTCTATGCCGACCCCGACCAGGACCTCAACGCCCTGTGGTGGCAGATCAAGAAAAAGTATCAGTTCCAGAACAAGCCCGACGGCCGCAATCAGGCCGACTGGGCCGCCAAGATTCACATCGCCACCGTGCCGTGTTACTACCACAATTACCTGCTCGGTGAGCTTCTGGCCTCGCAACTCTACAACAAAATGAAGGCCGATGGCATCGCCGCTGGTCTTGTTGGCCAGCCGAAGGCAGGCCAGTTTCTCCGCAAGTCGGTCTTCGAGCCCGGCGCGATCTATCCCTGGAACGAAATGATCCGCCGCGCCACCGGCGAGGAACTGACCGCCAAATACTTTGTCCGGCAGTTTGTGAATTAATCCAACCTTTGACCCGGTAACGGAGTGCCCGTCATGCCCAATCCAAGCAGCCAGTCATCGAGTGCCCCGATGGTCGAGATCAGCGTCAAGGCCATCGTCCTGGGGATCCTCCTGTCGGTGATCCTCGGCGCCGCCAACGCCTATCTCGGCCTCTACGCCACCATGACCGTCTCGGCCTCGATCCCCGCCGCCGTCGTGTCCATGGGCGTACTGCGGATGCTTCGCGGCGGCACGATCCTCGAAAACAACATGGTCATGACCGCCGCCTCGGCCGGCGAGGCCGTCGCCGCCGGCGCTATCTTCACCCTCCCCGGCCTGGTCATCCTCGGTGTCTGGACCGGTTTCAATTACTGGACTGTCACCCTCATTGTCGCTATGGGCGGCATCCTCGGCGTGCTGTTCTCCATTCCCCTTCGCCGCGCCCTGATCGTCGAAGGCAACCTGCAGTTCCCCGAAGGCATCGCCACCGCCGAAGTCCTCCGCAGTGGCGCCGAGGGCGGCAAGGGCCTGTGGATCATCATCTCCTCAGCCCTCGTCGGCGGCGCGTTCAAGGTCGCCTCCGATTTTCTCGGCATCTGGCAATCCGCCATCATGGTCGGAAGCAAATTCGGCCGTTCGGTCTTCTGCTTCGGGTCAGAGATGAGCCCCTGCCTGATCTCCGTCGGCTACATCATCGGCCTCAATGTCGCCATCCTGGTCTTCCTCGGCGGTGTGGCCAACTGGCTGATCGCCATTCCCATCTGTTCCTTCTTTGCCGATCCGCCCGCCGACAAAACCGCTCTCGAATGGGCTACACAGATCTGGAAAGATCAAACCCGTTACATCGGCGTCGGGGCCATGCTGATCGGCGGCGTCTGGACCCTGTTCAAACTCCGTAAGTCCCTCTATCGCGGCGTCGCCAGCGGACTGGATGCCTATCGACACAAAGCCGATGGCGGTGCCGAGGTTCCCCGCACCGAACGCGACATGCCCATGCCCTGGATCGTCGCCCTGATTGTTGCTTCCGTTGTTCCGCTCTTTCTGCTCTATCAGAGTTTCGTCGGTTCGTTTTCAGTCTCGCTGACAATGGCCATATTGATGGTCATCACCGGATTCCTCTTTTCCGCTGTCGCCGGTTATCTGGCCGGCCTGGTCGGTTCCAGTAACAACCCCATCTCCGGCGTGACAATCACCACCGTCATGATCTCGGCCCTGATCCTGCTGTTGCTGTTGGGCAAAGAATCCACTGTCGGGCCAGCCGCGGCGATTCTCATCGGCTCGGTCATCTGTTGTGCGGCGGCGATCTCCGGCGACAATCTCCAGGACCTCAAATGCGGCTACCTCCTCGGCGCCACGCCCTGGAAGCAGCAGGTCCTCCTGATGGTCGGCGTCATTGCCGGCGCCGTCGTTATCGCCCCGATTATGACCCTCCTGCAGAACGCCTACGGTTTTACCGGGATGGCCGATGCCGGCCCCAAGGCCCTGCCCGCCCTTCAGGCCAACCTGATGGCCTCGGTTTCCAAGGGTGTCTTTAAGGGCGATTTGCCCTGGCTTTTTGTCGGTATCGGCGTGGGTGTCGCCGTTGTGATCATCATCGCCGATTCGTGGCTCGAACGCCGCAAGATCGCCTTCCGTATGCCCGTGCTGGCCGTGGCGATCGGCATCTATCTCAAGCTGGAACTATCGACCTCGATCTTCATCGGTGGCCTGATCCACTACGCCGTGACCCGCTACCTGAAGTCAAAGGGCCTCGACGATGCCGCCCGCGAGCGAACCATGCGGCCCGGAATCATGATGGCCTCCGGCCTGATCACCGGCGAATCCCTCATGGGCATCCTCATCGCCATTCCAATCGTTGTGGGTAAACAATATGGATGGAAGTTCCCGCTGATCCAGGATGGATGGTTCGGCGATACCACGCTGGGCATCGTCATGCTTGCGATGTTGGCCGTCTGGCTCTATCGTGTCGCCACCCGGATCTCCGACTCGAAATGATGAATCGTGCTATTCATTGGAGGGCCCCGTTCCATCGGGGCCGCTTGTCATTCCCGCGCAAGCGGGAATCCATATAGTTTTGAAATTGCCGTTTTCATGCTTATGGATTTGTTTAGAATTCTTTAGTCCGCCTCGTTGCCCCGAAGGGGATGGGCGGATAGGATTTCGTGCTTAGAATTTTTCTTGGTACCTTGGCGTGAGGAATTAAATTGAATCCATGTAATCCGTGGTTAAAATATCGAATTCTTGGTGTCTTTGTGACTTTGTGCTGAAATGAAACTGCAATAGCAAGAGGTCCTATGAGAGTACAAATCGTTTTGTTGTTTGTTTTATCCTCCATCGCCCTTGCCGAACCCCTGACCAAAGACCGGATCCTCTCCGGCGCCGACGCCCGTATCGAGCAAATCCGCAAGGGTGACGCCCGCCTGGTCGTCCTCGATGCCGACGTGTCCACGAGCACGCGCACGGCGGCGTTTGGACTACGGTACCCGTACCGGTTCTTCAACGTCGGAGTTGCCGAAGCGAACATGGTGGATATCGCTGCCGGGATGGCGACGTGCGGCTTGCGGCCGGTTGTGAGCACATTTGCCCTGTTCG